>Ga0209427_10003223_pt1 | contig 19173 bp, 14 predicted proteins | sample DeeMarSWOR136_30_FD_187465 | JGI IMG/M metagenome (GOLD analysis project Ga0209427, IMG submission 187465) | Marine sediment microbial communities from White Oak River estuary, North Carolina - WOR-1-36_30 (SPAdes) (version 2) | ecosystem: Environmental > Aquatic > Marine > Intertidal zone >...
CCCCGATAGCTCAATTGGTAGAGCGAGCGGCTGTTAACCGCTAGGTTGTAGGTTCGAGCCCTACTCGGGGAGTTTTGAATTGTAAGACTTTATTTAACAAAGACTTATCCATAGAGCTTTAATTGTAGTAATCATTCAACCAAGATTAGATTTTCAATAACAAGTTATTCAATATCCATCTATCTAGATGTCACTCTATCAGTTCCCACCATAGTCTCGGATAGACGTCTGAGAAATTAGATTACTCTGGCTCTTGATATACCAAGATATCTTGTCAAGTCAGCTGGAGGTTCAATACCATTATATCCATGATCAATAAAATTATTACACAGGTATAGTTATTTCCAAAATTCATTAATTGGTATTGGCTTATGGATTATATTGTCACGAAAGAAAAATTGGAACCATTCGTAGAACCAAACTCTTTTTCCAATATTATTATACCAAGACATGGCTTTGCGAAGCCTTTTATCTTTATGAAAAAGCCAACGGAGGATGGATTTTGGTCGAGTTTGTAATATCAGCTCTATCAATTTTACATAGAGCATAACTTTCCAAGGTCTAAGATTTATCATTTCCATAACCTGATGTTTATAGTCCCATTTTGTTTGGTCAAGTTGAATAATATTTTTGACCCTGATCTCATCAAAATAGGGAGTCCATTTATGTGGTGTGGCATACAGCAATTGAATTTGATCTGGGTCGTATTCAATCAGATGCTTTAAACTATGATAAAAAGTTTTTGTCGTTTCTTCACCAAATCCAACGACATAAGTAGCCATTGAAAGAATATCATGTTTTCTCAATAGCTGAATAGCTTCTTTATCTTTTGTTATGGAACTATTTTTTCTGATTTTATCTAAAACAGCTTCGTTATAATTCTCTATACCTAATAAAAATCTTTCAAAGCCTGCCTGTTTGTATAAATGGAGATACTGAGTATCCCTAACAATATTGTCAGCTCGTATTGAACCAACTAAAATGACGGGAAGTTTTTTGGCAATTAATGCTTCTAGAAATTCTATCCAAACCTTTTGATTTGTAGAAGGATTTTCATCTGCCAAATTTATGACTTCAATCCCATACCGATGATGCAGCATTTCAATTTCATCCGCTAATAATTGGGGCGTTCTATGACGCCACGTTCTCCAAAATTTACTCTGTCCGCAATAACTACAGGGATAAGGACAACCCCTTGAAAATTGAATAACAACAGCCTTCTTTTTCCCCCAATATGTATACTGGTAATCTTCCATTAATTCCCATCCGATTCTATAAGCGTCTAAATTAGTTATGAGCTCTGCTGGTGGCGTTTTTGTAACCACGTTTTGCAATCTAAAAGCGATTCCTTTGACTTTTTCCACATCTAATTTATGTTTTAACGCATACAGCAAATCTAAAATGATTTGTTCTCCTTCACCACAGACCACAAAGTCAATTTGTGAATTTCTTTCTAATATTTCTCTCCAATGAAAAGTCGGGAAAACCCCTCCGATAATAATTGTCATCTCAGGTTTTCCCAACTTAATTAATTTCGTAATCTCATTGATGATTGGTTGCGCAGAAGTTGATCCTGAATGTCCTATTAGAACCGCATCAGGATTATAGTCCAGGGTTTCATGTACGATTTCATCAAGTGGTAAATTCCCGAAATCTGCGTCTAATAATTTTACATTGTAACCGTTGTCGATTAATGGTCCACCAATTGAAAGTAATCCCAAAGGAGGTAAATGTTCTTTTGGTAAACGACTCCCAATTGACTTATGTGGTGGATTAATCAATAAAATATTCATTTTTCAAACCTTCTAATTGTTGTGTGTCTTTTGAATATCGGTCACTGTGTCTTTCTATAAATATTGAGTAATGAAAAGTGAAAACCTGGCAGGCTTTTTTCAAATTTGTTAAAAATAATTAAGAATTTATAAAGAACTCGATTTTTCTGTCCAATAGTAAAATTTTCTTTAAAATATTGTCAGCTTTTACTGACTTATCCGTCTTCATTGTGAAAGCTATGACCAAACGAGAATTCCCGATTGGAAAGATGCAATAATAAAAAACTGATTTTTTTAAAAGGCAATTTAGATAGGAATACCTATACTGAATTGATGAGGGAACATTCTGCACGTATATTCGCAATATGTTTTAGTATGCTTTCTAACAGAGAAGATGCTGAGGATATCACACAACAAGCCTTTCTTAAAGGCTTTAGTGACATAAAACAGCTTCGTGATATAAGTAAATTTGGTGCATGGATAACGCAAATTGCCAAACATATGTGCCTGGATCTTTTGCGAAGAAGAAAACTAAATAAAATAGCACTTAAACAAATTGCTGTTGACGATGTGAAAGATGACCCAACTTGTGACGACAAAAAATATTCCAGACTTCAATCTGCACTGATGCAGTTAAATGAAGAGTATAGGCTTCCATTAATGCTTTATTATTTCGACGGAAAAAGCACTAAAAAAATTGCAGAGTCATTAGAAATAACTGTCGATTTAGCACATACCCATTTAAGCAGGGCTAGAAAAAAATTGCGACAATTATTAAGCACCAAAAGAGGTGTATAATGAAAATAATTTGTGAAAATATTCGAGAAAAACTTGCTGTATTTATTAATGATCGTATTGATCCTAAAAAAGATAATGCATTGATAGAACATCTAGATCAATGTCCTGAATGCAATAAATATTATCATGAATTAAAAACCGATGATCAGGTATTAAGTGACTTTGCAAATTCTATGCAGCCAATTCTAGCTAGAATTGAAACTAATATAAATAAGGAATTAGAAACTAAAAAAATAAGAACTGTTTCAATTCAGAAAAATAAAATTCTAAAAATAGCTGTTGCTGCAGTAATATTAATTGGAGTTACTATTACTTTAAATCAGTTTGGCATAATATTAGATGGTACTAGCGCTGCCTGGGCAAAAGTATCACAAATCATCCTTGAAACCAAAACAATCACTTTCAATGTTGTTATAGGAAAAGGACCTTCTGTTTTTTGTACAGCAAGTGAAAAGAAACTCAAACAAGAACTCCCAAGTGGTGTTGAAGCTATATTTGATTATGACAAGAGCAAAATATTAGTACTTAATCCAAATGATAAAACTGCTATGAATATAGAATTAAGTGGACTACCTATTATGCCATCTAACTTGTTTGTAAATTTCAAATCGACTATTGAAATACTTAAAGAATATCCTGATACAATTGTCAAACAACTTGGAAAAAAGGACATTAATAATAAAGAGACAGCAGGAATTCATATCTATTTAGATGAGAGCATAGATATAAAAATATGGTATGATGCAAAAGATAATATTCCGGTTTTGGTTATAGCTGAAAAAATGATTGGAGAAACAAACGTCGTCTTTAGTGATTTCAATTTTGATGTCATTGTGGATGAGTCTGTATTTAATCTAGATATTCCAGAAAACTATACAGAAATAGAATCTGTAAAAATGGACCTGAAAAACTTGACAGAACAAGATCTGATCGAGGGATTTAGGACATGGGTAAGTTTAATGGAAAACAGATTTCCTGAAAAACTTGATCTGGCAATTATAAAAGAATACTCCAAAGTTATAGAACAAACGTTAAACGAAAAGGGAATGTCAGATATAGAGAAAAGTCTAATAGTAATAAAAATAATGCGAGCACTTATTTTTATAGATCAATTGAAAGTTAAATGGTATTACTTTGGTGACAATGTAAAATTTGGTGATGCAAACACCGCAATCTTTTGGTATCAGCCCAAGATGTCAAAAACATATAGAGTACTCTATGGAGATTTGCATATTGCAAATGTCAATCCTGAACATCTTCCAAAAAGACCTTAGGGATATATAAGGATGATTGCCAAAAAATATCTCCACAAATATAATAAAAATCCTCATTTTTTTGTCAGCAATGTAAATCCTTAATCGTCATTCTTTATAGAATAACAAACATAATCATCAAGTTAGAAGGTAGTAAATTGATATTTCCTTATGTGTCTTTATGTTGCAGTTAGAATTTCACTTTAATATTTCAGGAGACCTTAAGAATGTATAATATATTTGAAAAACCGTGGACTCTATTAATTGTAGCTGTTGTTGTATTACTTATTATTTATATTATTCGTGCATTTAAACCTGAAAAAAGACAGTGGTGGCATTTATTTATACCTATTATGATTGCGATCTCAGCATTTGTGATAGACATATTTGTTGAGACCGAACTGGAAAATATTAATAGTATAATCAAAAGCTGTATTAAAGCCTCAAGAAATGAAGATGCTGATACGATTGATACTTTTATAGCATCAGATTATCATGACTCGCAACACCAGAGCAAACAAGAAATAATGATTTATTGCAGAGCTATATTCTCAGAACCAGCAGTAGAAAGATTTGTAAAACTAAACCAATCCATAGAACTATCATCATCAAATGCAACAGTCCTTATTAAAGGCTTTCTATTTTTTGAAAAAGAAAGCCGCTTTTACAAAGAACTAAAACCAGCAATGGCAGTTAAATTTGAATTAGGTCTTAAAAAATACTCCAATAAAAAATGGCAAATAAACCGTGTGGAAATCTTGGAAATAGATAACCAGACTTTTGATTGGGACAGTTTAAAATTGATCTGATCCGCTGGGCATGCTGCTAATGTGGCTCGTCGTCTTGCCGAACATAACAACCCTGAACACAAACCCACAAAATATACATCCCAACAAGCCGGTCCGTGGCGTTTGATCTACGAGGAAAGCTGTCTACAATGATAAATTGACGCTTATGTGCTGCCGCAAATCTTGACAGATACCCTGAAGTGCAAGTAAAATAACTGTATAAATAGTTTCAAAGAAAATTTCTTACTTTGCAGTTTTTCTTAACATTTTAGGATGACGATGGTAGATAGCCGGTCATCACAATCTGAGAAGGTTGCATTGCGTGAGCGAATCAAAGAGTTGACCTGTCTCTATGAAATCGCCCAGATTGCAAGTCAGTCAAACAAACCGCTGGAATATATTCTACAGGGCATTGTTAAGGTTCTCCCTTCAGCCTGGCAGTATCCTGAAATAACTTTAGCTCGACTTGTTTTGTACGGGGTTTCTTATACAACCAGTGACTTCCCGACGAACTGTCAGAAGCAATCTGCTGATGTTTTCGTTAATGGCAAACCAAGAGGTTTTATTGAAATTGGATATGCGGAGCAAAAGCCAGACCTTGATGAAGGCCCATTCCTTAAGGAAGAGCGGAGTCTGTTAAATGAAATTGCCAGACAAGTGGCTCTTATTATAGAACGCAAGCAGGCAGAAGAAGACAAAGTGAAGCTTCACGATCAACTAAGACACGCTGACCGACTGGCAACCGTCGGAATGATTGCTGCAGGTGTAGCTCATGAATTGAATGAGCCTCTTGGTAATATTCTGGGATTTGCCCAGCTGGCTAAGAAATGCTCTGAAGTGCCTGTCTCGGTGAAACAGGACATAGAAAAGATTGAGAAGGCTTCTCTACACGCCAGGGAGATTATACAGAAGTTGTTGGTTTTTGCCCGACAGGTGCCACCCGAAAAAAGGCAGGTCAACCTTAATAAAGTGATTAAGGACGGGCTCTATTTTTTCAACGCTCGATGTGCCAAAGAAGGGATTGAGCTTATTTTTGATCTTTCCCAAAACCTGCCGGAAATTGTTGCTGATCCGGTACAGTTGAATCAGGTTTTAGTAAATCTAGTTGTCAATGCTTTGCAGTCAATCTCAGGAACAGGCAGGATTACGGTCAAAACACAGTTTTATGACCACAATGTTTATCTGGTTGTGGAAGATACTGGGCCGGGTATGAACAAAGAGGTTATTGATAAAATATTTGTTCCATTTTTTACAACGAAAGATATCGGTCATGGGACAGGTCTGGGGCTGCCGGTAGTACACGGAATTGTTACTGCACACGGTGGAACAATTAAGGTTGAAAGCAAAATCGGCAGGGGTACACGCTTTGAAATTCAGCTGCCTATAAGGGAAGAACAGGACATAAAGGAAACTAACTAATGCCATCAACGCCTAAGGAAGAACACATTTTGGTTGTGGATGACTCTGTAAACACAGTGGAAGTGCTCCAACGAAATCTGGTGTCGGCCGGATACCACGTTTTTACTGCGTCTGGTGTGGCAGAAGCAATTGAAATCCTTAACAGAACCAAATTGGATTTGGTTATTACAGACCTCAAGATGCCCAACGTTAGTGGCATGGATCTGGTGCGGCATATCCGCGAAAATTTCAGAGATACCGAGGTTATGATGATTACCGGCTACCCATCGATTGAGGGAGCGGTAGAGGCTATCAAAACTGGTGCCGAGGAGTTTTTAGCAAAACCTTTCACTGACGTTGAGCTTTTGTCTACCGTTGGGCGTGTGCTGGACAAAGCAAGGGTGCGCAGGTCCGGACGTGCCAAGCCGGAACATGCAGTGCCCACACACAAAGGTCTTATCGGGAGATCCGAAGGGATGCGCGAGGTTTTCATCGCCATAAGTAAAGCCTCAACTGCTTCGGCCACTGTGCTTATTACCGGGGAAAGTGGTACAGGCAAGGAGCTTGCGGCCAGAGCCATTCACTACAGCAGCGTCCGGTCCTCGGCACCGTTTGTGCCCGTCAATTGTGGAGGCATTCCTGAAGGGCTGCTTGAAAGCGAATTGTTCGGGCATGTAAAGGGGGCGTTCACAGGAGCAACAGAATCACGGGCAGGATTCTTTCATGCTGCTGATGGCGGCACGATTTTCCTTGATGAAATCAGCGATATGAGTCTGGCGATGCAGGTCAAACTGCTCCGTGTACTCCAGGATAAAGAAGTTTGTATGGTCGGTTCCAACCGGACGCGAAAAGTCGACGTAAGGATTCTGGCTGCAACTAACAAGGACTTGCAGGGCTTAGTAAAAAAAGGGCTCTTCCGCGAAGATTTATTTTATCGCCTTCATGTCATTACGATTGTTGTCCCACCTCTAAGAGATAGAGGAGACGATATTTTATTGCTGGCTCATCATTTTCTAACTCAGTTTGCAGTCGAAGCAGGTAAGGCGCCTCCCGGATTTTCTGATGAAGCCTTGCAGAGTCTCCGGAGTTATAATTGGCCTGGAAATGTAAGAGAATTAGAGAATGTAATCCAGCGCCTTGTGGTAATGACCGATGGTGACGTCATAGAGGTTCCCGATTTACCTTCCCTTATGCGTTTTTCAGCTCTTCGGAACACGGGATTCACGAGGACTCTTGCCGAAGTGGAGGGCGAATACATCGCCAATGTTCTGGCAAGCATGGACGGCAATAAAACCCGTGCAGCAGAAATCCTCGGCATCGACCGCAAGACGCTGCGTGAAAAGCTCAAAAGGGCCAAGCAGTCACCAAGCCTGTAAGTCGAAGACCCCTTCCAACAGGGGGAAGCGTGCTTTCAGCATTCTGAATTATCGCTACCGGGTAATTTCTCTCCGGTGGCTCAAATCTCCCCGCCTGTGCACTGTTTGTCAATAGGTACGACGTAATAAATCCAGTCATATAAATAAAATTTATTTCATCAAATACCCTTATTCTATTCAATTATCTGTGAAATTCTCTCTCTGCACCCCCTATCGAGCCAAAAGTAAATGTCACTATGTTTCCATTGTTCGACAGGTGGTACGGTTTTTGCGTTCTCTTAGGTACTCATGAAACGCAGAGTAAGGAATAAGATATGCCGGAAAATATAAGATACTTTGGGCTATGTATGAATTGCAAGAATGCCTCATCCTGTACGTTTCCTCGGGATCCTGCTAAACCGGCCTTTTACTGCGAAGAGTTCGAGATTGAAACCACTATTTCGATGGTGCCTCCCGAAAAAGAGAAACCGTTAGCAATAGACTCTTCTGCCGCTAAGGACAAAGGTTCAACCGAATTCATTGGACTGTGCAGCGATTGTGAGTGCCGCAAGACCTGCACCTTTCCAAAATCCGAAGGAGGCGTCTGGCATTGTGAGGAGTACCGATAGAATGAGATAAAACACTAAGGTACTCAATTAAAGCCAATATCTACACAAATGAAGGGGACCCCAATAAGTGAATTCGACCGACATTTCAAGAATCCTTAAAAAGCATACTGAGGACAGAGGCAGACTTATCGCCATTCTCGAAGAGATTCAGGCTGAATATGGTTATCTTCCCGAAAAGTCGCTTAGAATAGTGAGCGACGAAACAGGCCGCTCTATGGTCGATGTATATGGTGTTGCTACTTTCTATCGTTCGTTCTGTTTGAAACCTCGAGGTAAGCATCTTATCTTTGCGTGTCTTGGCACGGCCTGTCACGTTCGAGGTGCGCCGCGGGTTGTCGAAGAGTTTGAACGGCAATTGGGAATCAGAGCCGGCCAGACGACTGAGGATAAGGAGTTTACACTGGAAACGGTGAACTGCCTGGGGGCCTGTGCCCTTGGGCCGGTTGTTGTTATCGACGGCCATTACTTCTCGCAAGTCAGAAAATCAAGGGTCAGTCAACTATTAGATGATACCCTGAAAGGATTTGGCAAAATCCAGATAGGAAAGGATAAACGAATCTTTCCAATCAATGTAAGTTGTCCCCATTGTAATCATAGCTTGGAAGACGAGACCCTTACCATTGATGGCTACCCATCAATTAAGGTAACCATATCCTTTGACCAGAAGCAAGGTTGGCTTAGGCTTTCCTGCCTTTATGGTAGTTACAATTTTGTTTCCGAGTTTGACGTCTCCACAGGCTCGGTGGTGAGTTTTCTCTGCCCACATTGTGGTGTGGAATTTCCCAGCACCTTGGATTGCTCGGTATGTGCCGCGCCAATGGTTCCAATGCTCGTAGATGGCGGGGGCATAGTACAGATTTGCTCACGTTGTGGTTGCAAGAATCATCTGTTGGATTTAGTTTAACTAGTATCTGTTGCGGAAAGCCGAAACTGGCAATGTCACCCCTGCGAAAGCAGGGGGTCCAGAGCGAAAAAGCTAGATTCCCGCTTTCGCGGGAATGACAAATGCTGTTTTCCACAATAGGAACTAACTAAGATAGTGCCGGGTGAAACCGGTTGTTTTAAACCCGCTTACGTGGGTAAAAGTTCATCACTGCAAAAGCAGTGATGCTTTCAAGGGGCGTCAAAGTGTTAAGATTATCTTCTATAAATGAGCTAAAGAAATTACAGAAGGCGCTTCTTGATGCCACTGATGAAAGCATTCCCTGCATAGTTATTCCCACAGGGACATGCGGTCAGGCCAGTGGAGCAGGGGACCTTATCCGTGTAGCCAAGCGCGAGATTCTGACGAAGGGACTGACCAAAAAGGTCCATCTGCGTATCACCGGATGCCACGGTTTCTGCCAAATGGAGCCCTCTGTGCTTGTCGAACCACGCCGAGTGTTTTACCCGAGGGCCGGCCTCAAAGAGATGGAACGTATTGTCGAGGCCGCAGCAAGAGACGAAGTGCTGACAGATATTCTTTTTGTGGACCCGGAAACCGGCAAGCCGGTGGAGAAGCAGGATGATATACCTTTTTTCAATAAACAGGTTCGCAGGCTTCTTGCTTGTAATGAGAAGGTAGATCCTATCCGCATTTATGATTATCTTAAAATCAATGGATATTCGCTGTTAGCAAAAGTGCTTACCAAAGGTAATCCCGGCTGGGTGGTGGATGAGGTCAAGCGTTCCGGATTGCGCGGCCGGGGTGGTGGCGGCTTTCCCACAGGATTGAAATGGGATCTGCTGGCAAAACAGCCAGGCAACCGTGGTAAGTTCCTTGTGTGCAATGCCGACGAGGGCGACCCCGGTGCTTATATGGACCGCAGCGTGCTCGAAGGAAATCCCCACAGCATTATCGAGGGAATGCTTATCGGAGCCTATGGGACCGGGGCTACGGAAGGCATAGCCTATGTTCGCAATGAATATCCTCTTGCGGTTAAGCATTTGAATATCGCTCTAAAACAAGCAAGACAGCTTGGTCTTTTGGGTGAGAATATTCTCGGGATCGGTTTTTCATTTGATATCAAGGTTGTCAAAGGTGCCGGCGCATTTGTGTGCGGTGAGGAGACTGCCTTGATACGCTCTATCGAGGGAAAGATGGGTGAGCCGCGCCAGAGGCCTCCATTCCCCGTACAGAAAGGTATTGACGGCAAACCTACGGCAATCAACAACGTTGAGACCTGGGCGAACATTCCGCTTATCTTCAGACTTGGGGCCAAGAAGTTCGCGAATATAGGTACCAAGGGCAATAGCGGCACGAAGATATTCAGCCTGGTTGGCAAAATCAAGAATACCGGCCTTGTCGAGGTGCCAATGGGAATTCCTATCAAGGAAATTGTCTATGATATCGGCGGTGGCTCGCCGGGCAAGGCCAAGATAAAGGCAGTCCAGACGGGCGGGCCCTCCGGGGGGTGTATTCCATCCGATATGTTTGATTTACCTGTTGATTACGAAAGCTTAGCCGGCGCCGGCTCGATTATGGGTTCAGGCGGCATGATTGTTATGGATGAAAATACCTGTATGGTGGATGTCGCCAAATATTTTATGAATTTCCTGAAGGACGAATCCTGCGGCAAGTGTTTCACCTGCCGAAAAGGCACGCAACGAATGTACGAGATTCTCGATGATATCTCAAAAGGCAAAGGGACACTTGGACACTTAGACCTTCTGAAAGAATTAGCGGAGGTGGTGAAGGATACGACGATGTGCGGTCTGGGGCAGACGGCCTCGAATCCTGTTCTGAGCACCCTGCGTTACTTCCGCGATGAATATAATCGGCATGTGATTGATAAAAAATGCGATGCTTTCGTGTGCAGAGATTTGGTGGGTGCGCCCTGTCAGGCCGCTTGCCCTCTGGACACAGAAGTCTGGCGTTATGTTGCTTTGATTGAAAAGGGTAAATACGAAGAAGCCTACAAAGTAATTCGGGCTTCCAATCCGTTCCCATCGGTCTGCGCCCGGGTATGCGGTCGAAAGTGTGAAAACAGGTGTAACATCGCTACGAGCGGTGGACAAGCCATCGCTATCCGGTCAATGAAGCGATTTATTACAGACCGTATTGACCCCTCGGTTTATCAACCTGTTAGAACCGCCCGCCCGGACAAGGATGTTCACAGGATAGCGGTTGTAGGTGCGGGTCCTGCGGGCCTTTCGGCCGCTCATTATCTTTCTCTGCTTGGCTACAAAGTGACAATCATTGAAGCAGGACAAGAGCCGGGTGGAATGCTTGTTAGTTGTATACCGGCTTATCGCCTCCCTTTGGATGTGACACGTAAGGAGATAAAAACGCTCCTTGATGAAAACATCACCCTCAGGTGCGGGACCGCCCTCGGTCGGGACATAACCATCGACGAATTGTTCAAGGACGGATTCAAGGCTGTTTTCCTGGCAATAGGGGCGGACAAAAGCTGGCGTTTGGGGCTCGAAGGGGAAGACACTGAAGGGATTTATCCATCAATGCAATTCCTTAAGGCATTTAATCTTAGAGGCGAGGAAATGGCTAAGGGGCGCGTGGGTATCGTTGGCGGCGGTAATTCCGCCGTGGACGCCGCGAGGGTGGCCATTCGCCAGAAAAAAGTTAAAAGTGTAATGCTGCTCTATCGACGTACCGCCCAGGAAATGCCTGCTTATGCCGAAGAAGTCGAGGCAGCTCTTGAAGAAGGTATAAGGCTTGAAACATTGGTTTCACCAACAAGCATACGTTACATCAGAGCTGCCGAGGCGGAGGGTGTGAAAGTAGAAACATTCGTCGAGCCGGTAAAAATAGATGCGAGAAATGGACGACTGGCTGATATCCAGTGTATCAGGAACAAACTTGGTGACGTTGACTCAAGCGGCCGACGCAGACCGGTCCCAATTGCTGGTACCGAGTTCACGATTCCATTGGACACTTTGATAGTAGCCATCGGCGAACGTCCGGATAGTGATTACCTGGTTTCTATGGGCTTGGAGCTTGATAAAGGCGGCAGGCTGCCAGTTGATTCGAAAACTCTCCAAACTAATCGTAAAGGAGTGTTCGCCGGGGGCGACCTTGTGACCGGGCCGAATACCGTTGTTAATGCCATTGCCGCGGGAAGAAAGGCGGCGGGAGTTATAGACCGCTATATTCATGGCGAAGAGCTTGCTGAGCCGCCCGAGTTAAAGCTGCCTTCAGTTTTCATAGAACCCGCTGTGGTTAGCGATGAAGAGCTTGAAGATGCCCAAAGAGTAGAACCCGCTACTCTCAACGCCAAATCGAGGAAGAAGAACTTTGCGGAAGTGGAGATGACATTTTCGGTTGAACAAGCAACCCGCGAGGCCCGCAGGTGTCTGAGGTGCGATTTGGAATTTACAAAGCGAACGGAAAACGAAGAGGCTGAATGCGTATCAGTGGAGGAAAAGTCGGCATGATTACATTGAAAATAAACGGTTTGGATGTTTCAGTGGAAGAAGGCAGCACCTTGCTGGAGGCTGCAAGATTCCTGGGATTTCCTATCCCAACTCTTTGTTATATGGACGGTTTGTCACCCTATGGGGCCTGCCGACTTTGTGTGGTGGAGATTGGAGAAGGATCGAAGGCCAAATTGGTATCCTCGTGCACCTACCCGGCCGAGGAAGGTCTGGCCGTGCGCACAGCATCCGAACGAGTGCTGAGGGCACGTAGAATGGTATTAGAGCTGCTGTTGGCTTCTTGTCCCCAATCCAAAACGATCCAGGATCTCGCTTCCGCACACGGTATTCGCCAACAGCGTTTCAAACAAGAGTACGAAGATTGCATCCTTTGTGGTCTTTGTGTACGTATGTGTGAAGAGCAAATGATGGCTAAGGCTATCGGTTTTAGAGGACGAGGTGAGAATAGGAGTATCGGCACGCCATTTGATATTAAGTCGGATGTTTGCCGGCTGTGCGGCGGTTGTATGTATGTGTGCCCGGCCTGTCAGCTTCGCTGTACGTACAATGAGCCGGAAAAGGCAATCTGTGGAGGTTGTGCGAATCTGACCCCGCCCTGCCTCGAGAAAGAACAGTTTAATGATATGATGTGCTACATGAGTCCATGCGTAGCTTGCGAGATAAAAACAGACTAACATAAATAGATAAGTAGTGAGTGGTGAGTAAATCGATTAACCACTCACCAATTAACCAAAATAAGGAGCCAGATAAACTTTAAGAAGATGAATCTGGTTTGTCGTTGTCGAAGCTGGTATCTCCGCAGGATGCCTTACGGCAGAAACTGGAGGCTGGAAGCCCGAAATTCGAGTTTCCAGAGCGAGCATCGATACTTCACAGGATGCCTTGCAGCAGAGCGTCGACAACCTTAAACGTAAAACTAATAAAAGTAAAGGAGCCACATAAAATGTCACTTACGCTTTCAAAGATAAATGCTTCGGCGGCAACCCTAACCAAGAACCGGACCGAAGGTTCAGTTGTACCCGCTTCCGGTATGTGTGTTACATGCGTTGACGGCTGTATCGGTATGTGCGAGATAGGCAAAAGCGCTTATCGTGGCCATGAAGTAATTTATCCGCAGCCTTTTGGAATGGTCACTACTGCTGCCGAAAAGACTTATCCAGTTGATTATTCACACTTCAACATTATGGGCACTGCTGTGGGCGCACACGGCATTGAACCCGACAGCGACAAAGCCATCTTCCCCGCGGTAAATATAGAGGTCCTCTTTGGTCAAAATCATGGGATAAAGTATCGTTGTCCCTGGCATATTCCGGGAATTGGATCCACAGACATTGCAAAGAACAACTGGGAAGGCCTGGCCATCGGTTCTGCCCTGGCTGGAACCGGCTTGACTATCGGCGAGAACGTTGTAGGAATGGACACTGAGGCGATTATCAAGAACGGCCGAGTGGTTGATACCGTTGACCTTAAACGCCGTGTCAAACTCTATAAAGACTATCAACGTGACGGCTACGGTGCAATCATTGTACAGGCAAACGTCGAGGATACCAGGCTGGGCGTACAGGAATATGCAATCGAAAAACTCGGAGTCGAGTGTGTGGAGCTCAAGTGGGGCCAGGGTGCCAAGGATATCGGCGGAGAAGTAAAAATCACGGACCTCAAAAAAGCACAACTGCTTTACGAGCGGGGCTATGTGGTGCTTCCCAATCCTACCGACTCTAATGTCGTAAAAGCCTTTGAGAATGGAGCGTTTAAAGAGTTTGAACGGCACTCACGTGTGGGTATGGTGACTGAAGAATCATTTGCCCAAAGGGTTGAAGAATTACGCAAGGCCGGTGCTAAACATATCTTTCTTAAAACAGGTGCCTATCGGCCGGCAGATTTGGCAAGGGCAATAGTATTCTCTTCCCGCTACAAAATCGATCTTCTGACCGTTGATGGAGCGGGTGGCGGTACGGGCATGAGTCCCTGGCGTATGATGAACGAGTGGGGCATACCTCCCGTAGAATTACACTCGCTTTTATACAATTACGCCAAACGCCTTTCTGATAAGGGAGAATATCTTCCGACATTGGCTTTGGCCGGTGGATTCACCTTCGAAGATCAAATCTTCAAAGGTCTTGCACTTGGTTCTCCGTTTGTAAAATTGATAGGAATGGCCAGAGGTCCGATTGCGGCAGCTATGGTAGGTAAAACGATAGGCCGAACGATGGAAGAGCAGCAGATACCGGTGTACATTGAGAGATTCGGAAATACCAAGGATGAGATTTTCGTAACCGCAAGCACACTGCGTAAGGAGCTGGGAGACGCTGAATTTGAAAAGCTCCCGACCGGTGCCCTGGGACTTTACACCTATTACGAACGTCTGGCCCAGGGCCTGCGACAACTAATGGCAGGCAGCCGGAAGTTTGCTATAGAACATATAAAAAGAGACGATATAGCAGCTTTGACAAATGAGGCTGCCCAGGTCAGCGGAATTCAGTACGTGATGAATGTCGATCAAGGGAAGGTTGAAAGGATTCTTGACAGTTAAAGCAGCGCCGACTTGTGCATTGATAAGGACAATCACCTATTAATGGCCGGGGCGGATTTAGAATTGAGAGTTTAGAATGTAGAATTTAGAAGGGCAGAATTAAGCCCTTCGACTCCGCTCAGGATGAAAAGTTCAGGATGTATTTTGCCATTTTTGGTTTGCGTCCGAGGATCTCGGTGAAGTGGTGAATTAAAACCGTCTCAATTTCGTTCAGTGTTTTTTCCTGCGATTCGGCTAACAGTTTCAGATTGCTCAGACAATTCGCAGCCGTTTGGGTCAGCCGGAGCTTGTCAGGGAAACTTGCCTCGCAATCTCTGCAAATCAGTCCGTTGGCCGAGCTGCTGAAATAAACTCGATGCTCGATACTCGATGCTCGATGCTCGTATCTCGTTTTGCAATTCACACAGTAACTTAGAATGGGCTGTAGGCCGACCTCCTTCAGCAGCCCTAACTGGAATAATATCAATAATGCCAACATCTGGTGTTTGTTTTTGCTCTCCTTAGCGTTCTGTAAGAACTGCAAAAAGTCATCGAAGAGTTGCGGGTATGGGTCGTAGTCGTGGGTAAATTTATTCAACAATTCGGCACCGAAAAGGCAGCAATTCATAGTAAATAGATTGCTGCTCAGGCCGGTAAAGCCTGCACCTCCATAGGCGGATTCGAACTCAGTCAGGGTGGCGAGCTTTTCTTTTTTCGAGTCGGCAAAGACAATTTTGCCGTATGAGAATATTTCGATAGGCCCGTCGAATGCCGATTTAGGTCGTTTCGAGCCTTTGGCGATGGTGCTGATTTTGCCGGTCGCCCTGGCAAAAAATGTTACTATCTGAGACGTCTCAGAATAATCAATCGCGCGTATGCAAATAGCTGTGTCTTTGGTTAACACTGATTAATACTGACTTTAACACTGATTGATACTGACTTTAACACTGACACCCACCGCAGGTCTGGGGGCTAAAAAACTAATTCACCAATTCACCAATTATTTACTGTTGCGGAAGTAGTATTTGTCATTCCCGCGAAAGCGGGAATCCAGTTTTTCGCTCTGGACCCCTGCTTTGGGTTCCCGCAAGGTGGGGTCCCTCGCAGGGGTGACATTGTCGATTTTCGTTTTCCACAACAGATACTAATTCGCTGCTAATCATCTGCCTTCTGTATTCTGATGCGTTTTATCCTTCTGGCCTCAGCCGAAGCGATAGTGAATTTCAGATTTTCGTAGTCGAAGTTTTCTCCGGTCTTGGGAATATAACCAAGGCGCGAGAAAACAAATCCGCCTATGGTCTCGTAGTCTTCATCTTCGGGCAGATTCAATTCGAGTTGGTCGTTTAGGTCATCGATGTATGTTCTGGCGTCGGCTTCAATAGTGTTTTGGTCTATTTTCTTTATCGGCTCGGGCGGGGTCTCTTCGTATTCATCGGTTATTTCGCCGACAAGCTCTTCGAGAATATCCTCTAAGGTAACGATCCCGGCCGTCCCGCCATATTCATCTAACACTACAGCTATATGCAGTTTTTGATTTTGAAATTCGTGCAGCAGCGCTCGCAGCAGCTTACTTTCGGGGACAAAATAAGCATCTCTGATTTTATCACGTAACTTGAACTCTGTGCCCATTTTGCCAATCTCGGCCAGCAGGTCCTTTGCATAGACAAGCCCGATTATGTTATCGATATTTTTTTCATAGACCGGAACACGCGTATGGCCGGCCGTGGTGATTGTCTCCAGAACCTTTTGCAAATCAGAGTTGACCTCGACTGCCACAATATCGGTGCGGGGCGTCATAATCTCATCGGCGGTAGTGCTGCTCAGCTCTAAGACATTTTCAATCATCTCCTGCTCTTCTTCATCGAGCACGCCTTCGGTTTTGTGCTGCTCCAGGCCTGTTATAAATTCCTCCTGCTTTTCTTCATGTTGTTCTTCGGGTGTTGTTTCGGTTACGCCGGCCAGACGCCGGATGAAGCCGTCGTATAATCTAAAGATATAAAGAATAGGTGCCGCTGCAATCGAAAATCCCACCAGCAGTTTATACGTTCGACTCAGAATTTTTTCACCTGCATATTTAGCCCAGGCATGAGGAATCGCCAGACTGAATATCGAAAATATTGCCGTCGCAACAATGAATGTAAGCAGATAGCAGATTCCGGTCTTAGCAGCAGTTTTTCCCCCTCCGGGACCGGCGAAAACGGCTACCAGCAAAAGCAGTATGCACATGTTGAAGATGAGTCGATATAAAGAGCACGTTAAAATAAGCTCTTCAGCCTTTTCCGCCAATTGCTCGGCGAGCTCTTCCGGCTTCGTCTTTTTATTTGCCGTCTTGAACGCTTCCTGCAATTTGACGTGTGAGAATGTTCGCAGAGCAATGGCGTTGACGGAAAAGAACAACGTACCGCCGGCAAGAAAACAAATCAGCAACACCGCCCAACCAATAAAGCCCACTTCTTAATATCCTTTCAGTTCTACTAAGAATATCGAATATCGAAGTTCATTATTCATCATTCAATATTCGTTTTCTCTTATTATATACCAAACCATATCCAAATTGTTGTAAAATCTCATCCTCCATATCGTGCATTTTCCGGGCCTGGCTCTCTGTGGAATCGTCGAATCCAAGGTGATGCAGCAGCCCATGTGTTATGTAAAGTGCCAGCTCAGCCTCGCTTGAGTGCCCTCGCAGATTTGCCTGCCTGACGGCCATCTCGCCGTTGACAATCAGCTCGAGTAATTTGGGCGGCTGCGGCTCCTCGTCATCGGTCAGGTCGAAACTTAAACAATCGGTAGCCGATTTGCTGTTCAGGAACTGTTTGTTTAATTCCCGGATTTGAGCGTCGTCAACTATTGCAATACTAACTGTTGCTTTCGAGAGCTTAAAACGATTGCAGACGGCTTTGACCAATTTTCTTAGCTCTGAAAGACGAACCTCTATATCTTTAAAATCCCCGGCGATGTGAACGGTTATTTCCTGGTCTTGTTTGGCAGAGGCCATGATTATTAATTGCTTTTTTGCTTAGATTGCTCGGCGTGAGATTTAGTCTCTTCCGGTGCATCCGGCGGTTTGGGATATGCGATTCGACCGTGATAGTGTGCCGCAAGAGTTTTTGATATACTTGCCTCTATCTGGCTTAATTCCCGCAGAGACAGGTCGCATTCATCGAACTGGCCGTCCTGCAGACGTCTCATAGCCATAGTATGCACAACCGCCTCCACTTTCGTTGGCGTTACTTCCGGCAGGCTCCTGACGGCACCTTCTATAGTATCGGCTAACATTACAATCGCCGCTTCTTTTGTTAGAGGTTTTGGCCCGGGGTACCTGAATTCACTCTCGGAAGGCTCATCAACAGTTTTTCCTTTTGGGTTTTTCGTCTTTAATTTTTTGGCCTCGTGGTAAAAATGTTCGATTAATGTTGTGCCGTGGTGTGTCTCGATAAATTGCCGAAGCACGTTGGGCAGGCTGTATTCCTTGGCCATTTCTATTCCATCTTTAACGTGACCGACGATAATCAATTGACTCATTGTAGGCGAGAGCTCTTTATGCCGACTCGTCGAGCCAATTTCATTTTCGACAAAATAGCTTGCCTTGTTAATTTTGCCGATGTCATGGTAGTAAGCACCGACCCTGCACAAAAGACCGTTGCGACCGATTGCCTCGGCAGCAGCCTCTGCAATGGAACCTATCAACAAACTGTGACTGAACGTTCCTGGTGCTTCCATAGCAAGTTTTTTCAACAAAGGCTGATTCGCATCACTATAGTCCAGAAGTGTCATACTTGTCGCTATGTGAAAGATTTTTTCGATTAGCGGAAGCAAACTCTGGATGAGCAGACCAACAAGGAAAGTAGCTCCTGCGTGATAGCCTGCATTGCTAAAGACATCCGCCAGCGACAGCTTTTGTTCCAAATAGTCCAGACAAGCCAGGGAAAACGCTGTTATAAATACAATTACCGCTGCCAGGGTGCTCACCTGGAGCAGCTTCATTCTTGTACGGATTTCTCTCAGCGAAAAACAGCACGTAAGAGCACCGGCAAGCATCGTCAAAAACAGGTTGATATTTGTCAGTTGATATTTCTCAAATTCTCCTGTGGCAAAACAGCCAAGTAGACAGTAAAACGTAATCATTCCTATCGCAAAACGTTGATTATAAGCGATTGTCAAAATGACGGCTGCTGCCACGGCACTTCCGGTGGCCCCGGAGGTATGGTTGAACAACAAAGCGGTGACTTTGGTTGCTGCCAACAGCAGAATAAATAAGCCGACCAGTGCAAACGCTCTGGCGTGGTTTATTATT
>Ga0209427_10003227_pt1 | contig 19158 bp, 18 predicted proteins | sample DeeMarSWOR136_30_FD_187465 | JGI IMG/M metagenome (GOLD analysis project Ga0209427, IMG submission 187465) | Marine sediment microbial communities from White Oak River estuary, North Carolina - WOR-1-36_30 (SPAdes) (version 2) | ecosystem: Environmental > Aquatic > Marine > Intertidal zone >...
TTTTAAATATATGTTCTGGGATAGAGGTACCTGGTCTCAAGGCACACCTCTCGTAGAAGTGGAAACGGTTAATGACCTCAAGGAGAATGAGCAGTAAACTGGTAGAACCCGACTCTAAAAGAGAATTACTGGGCTGGGATCTGGTAAACGCCCCCATGATGTAGCGTGTGATGAAGTTGAAACTCTAGCTGGTGCAGGTATAGGGCTGAGACCAAGCACAACTACAAGTTTCACTGCTTTAGCGTGAGGTAGTTTACAATAAACAAAAATATATTCTATAAAATCTATTGTGACACTAGTGTTTCTACTTCCTCTTCCTCCTCTTCCTCAAGATCTCCGTCCTCATCGTCCTCGTCCTCGTCCTCGTCCTCGCTGAACGACCAGGTCTCTAGATTAATTGCTAATTCTATATCTTGCGACCGTGGACATTGAATACGGATTGTAACATGATTTCTGTCCTTTTCGATTACTTCAGGATGTAAGCAATCTTCTTCTAATTTTTCGCAAAGAAATCTGATAAAACTCTCTGTAATTAAGTTTAGTGCGCCTTCAATTAAATTTTGCCCCATTTCACCAACATAATATCGTATACGGCGCCCTTCTCTCATCACATCAATAAGTCCGGCCTTCCTCAATTTTGAAGCGTGCCAGCGAACTGTATCATGATGAATCTCAAGATTTTCAGCGATCTCTAGTTGATGGCAACCTTCGTTGTTAGTGATATACTCAAAAATTTTTCTTGCTGTTCCACTTTTCAAGGCAACATATGCAGTTTCAGCTTGTGCAGTTCTTAGGACTTTAGGATAATAAATACGTTTTCCTCCAAACTTCATAGTCTGGATTAAACCAGCCCTCCCCAACATCTTCAAGTGCCACGAGAGTGTCCCATGGGGCGCAGATAATTCGCTAGCTAACTCGAAAAAATATGCTCCAGGGGATTCGCAAATTAGCTTATAAATGTTCCTTCTTAACGGATGCATAAGGAGACTCATTCGTTTTTCTTTAGTTGGGGACACATCTTTCCCTCTATGAGACTCCTCTCACCCCGCCTTTAACTCAACAATGTTGACGTTGTTGACGCCTTCTAGCTGGCTGATATCCGTCTGTAATTGCCCCATATCAACGGAAATCTCAGCTTTGTCTATGTAGCCTTCGTAGACGCACTTATCTCGCGTAAAACACAGTCCCGTTGAATAAAGTGTCTTTATTTTGTTCCTTGCAAACACAGATCCCATATCCTTCAAGAAATCTGGGGTAAGTTCGCCAATTTCTATGGCTATCTTTACAACTTCATTGCCTGTTGTTGGAATAATCCTAATAATACGGGTAGAGGGAGCCAATATCATTACGGCAGACTTCGAATCTCTCGTTTGAAGCGCCTCTAGGAACAGTTTGGGAATTTCAATTGGTTGATCAGGCTCTAAGGTTACCATCTTTGCGATTGTCACTTCTTCGCTCATCTTACGACCTCATTACGATTTATAATCTATAGATTAACTCCATGATTGATTCGGTTCATTAATATGAAAATGATATTTCTCATATATAAACTCTCTTATCAGAGTTTTTTGATAGGTTATCAACTTCCTTTTAAATGATGTTAAATATAAGGAGTTTTTGCTATTTTTTAGCGAGAAATCTTCTTATTTGCCTTATATTTTGTTCTGCTAAATCCTGAAGAATTAAATAAACTGGATTTTTTCAAAGACTTTTTTTTCAAGATATTTACAATTGTTTTGGAATTTATACTAAGTACTAGTCGAATTACATACTGATGAATTTTAAAAAAGTATTAAATACGATGAACGAGTGGATAGCACAATGATATTCAAGGCGGTCTGAGGGGTATATGAATATAATAAAACAACGAGAAATTCTCTATTTCACATCTCCTCATTGTTTATTTTGTCATGTTGTAGAGCGCCATCTTAAAGAGATATTAGATGAAACAAAATTGGAGTTAGAGATCCGAGAAATAGATGTAACACAAGAACCCCATCTTGCTGAAGAACATCATATCCTTGCATGCCCAACACTAATATTCCCTGGGATTACTAGAGTTGTGGGTAATGTCGAAAAAGAGGAACTATTTTCGGTTATTTTTCAGTTTTACACAACTTTTAATGGATCTTAATTTGGTTAATTTCATTTTATCTACTAAAAAATCGATTAAAAAATCATTTAATCATAGTGATTCAGATATTTGACGACGAGTTATAATTATAAATGTTAAAGTGTAAATCCCATTATAGAGAGCAACGAAAAACTTATTATATAAACGTTAATTACTTTTTATCATGCGAGAATAAACCTCATCATCATAAAAGTTATTCGAAACAATTATGCCACATTCCTCTAATAAATTGGGGGGTCTTCTTGCGCAAGAATTATAAACTTAACTAATTTTAGTGTATTCACAATCATCTAACGATTAAAACCGTTGGTACTCACTAATACTTATAGCAAGAAAAATCTTTTTTTGCTCTAGGAGGAACAGTCGATTGAGTTTATTTGAGTCCAGACTTTCAAAACAGCAAGATGAACTAATAAGAACCTTAACCAAGACAGGAAGAGTTAAGTTTCCAGGTAAGAGAATTTTTCAAGAATTTGCTGAATATGGTATCTCCAAAAGTAAGATCAGACGTACAATCCAAGAGGGACAGATTTATCCAGTGAATTACGAACTATCTTACCCAACTGGCGTTAGAAAACGTAGGGGTTATATCGCTGAACGTGAATTTGGCGAAGATTCAACACTATTAGTTAATTTTAGACTGCTTCCAAGTGGCGTTATTGTGATTTTTAGCGCAGAATGGAAAGGGATGGTTGAAGAGATTCCAGAAGACGAGATGGTTGAAGCAGAGTTAGATTTAATTGAACCTTCAGATGAGTTAGATTTGGAAGCAGAATTAGATATGATTGGTGTAAAAGAAAAACCAAAGAAGAAACTTAAAGAAGTACCAGTAAAAACAGAGCTAGACTTAACGCCGGAAGAACTAGAATTAGACCTCGAACTAGAACTAACTGACCTCCCAGGTGTTGGTCAAAAAACAGCTGAGAAGTTGATGGAGGCTGGTTGTTCATCTATAGAAGATTTAGTTAATGCGAACCTAGATGAGCTTTCACAGAAAACTGGCATCCCACTTTCAAAATTAGAGAAATGTGTCGAAGAGGCAAAAAAGATTTTGTAGGTTTAACTTTTAGGTTTTCCCTGAATTCTTTTTCTCTTTGTATTCGTTTGTAGAATTTAAAGATTGATCAACTATAAACGCATCAAGCTTTGTTTTCTGTATCCCATATTCAATTTTAACCCCTTCTTTCATTTTAAATCGTTCAGAATATTTTTTTGGAACACAGCGCCTCGCCAATCTTTTGTTTCTTCTGGAAGGTATAGAAGAAACATCATAAAATGCTTCGAAAATTCTCTCGATATCTTCATTGGAATCCTTTTGAACAATAGAGCATGCTAGAATCTCTTTAATTTCGTCATTGATTTTTGCTCGTAAAACTGCCATTTCTTCACCTTCTACAAAAGAGACCTTACCCTTGGTTCCTTTGTATGCAAATGGTTTCTGTTTACTTGGAGAAAAGAGCACCACTGTTTTTTCTGGGTAACGTTTACTCCAAAATCGAACTATTAGATCTTCTACTTCATGCTCAAATTTTGCTGTAGATACCAAAAAATCTCCTACAACATCCAGCCTTAGAAATCCACATGCTTTATGATATTCACAACCCACTTGACGCGAACGTCTATACGTTTCTCTGCTTTCTGTTGTTACTTGACTCAAAACAATGCTTGGTCCTTCAACTAAACATTGTCTAATTATTTTAAGGATTAAAGCAAATTTACCCATATCGTTCTTCTTATAACGCAAATTCCAATCTATGAGTTTCTTAATCTCTTGTAACTCATAATTACTTAAACGAAAACATCCTTTCCTCTTTTCATAAATCTTTAGAATTTCCTCAAACTGTATATACCTCTCATCGTTATTGTTAGCGGTTTGAATGATTTTGCTTTCTTTATCAATCATATATGGATTAAAATGGTCTTTATGAACCGCTTTTGCTCCCATTCCCATTGACTCACAAACTAGTGCTGTCGAAAGGAGAGATTCAAAAGTGGAATCAAAAACTACAACGACACTCTTTTCTTTACACATAATTATCAATCCTTGCCTGCTTTCGTCCATTGATTTCCAAGAAAGATGTCGCTCGCTTTACTACAACTCCAATTCTTGCTAGTTCTTTCAATTTCTTGAAACGATAACCCGCTTTTTTTGCTTTAATAATCCTCCTAGCTGACGTGGGTCCAATTCCTGGTACTTTTAGTAATTCCTGTAGAGTTGTATCTTCATTATTCACATCTATAGGATAGCGATCCAAGTTTTGGAAAGCATAGCAGAGTTTAACATCTTTTGACAGATTGAACATATTGTTTTCATTTAACACGCTTTTTAAATCTCTGAAGTGAAAATCGTAATTCCGGTGGAGAAAGTCAGCTTGATATAGTCGAACTTCCCTAATCAAAGGTGTCTTCGGAATTTTCTCTAGAGGAGTTTGATCAATAGGGTCAAATGCACTAAAATATGCCCTTTTCAGATCCATTTGAGAATAAAGTTTTTCCATTCTTTCTAATATCTCTAAATCGCTTTCACCTGCCGCACCTACGACAAATTGAGTTGTTTGACCAGCCGGAACATAATTGTCTTCTCTCTCAGCCAAAGTTTTAATCCACTTCATACGCTTTAAGATGTCAGTCATCAACCTCTTTGTGGATGAAAGTTCAGAAAGTCTTGATTGGTTTGGAGTTTCAATATTCATTGAAAGTCTATCGGTAATTGCGGAGGCTCGTTTAATTTGATCATAATTCGCCCCTGGAATGAGTTTTAAATGTATGTAGCCATTGAAATAGAATTTTGTTCTTAGCAATTCAACAACTTCTAGAGTTTTTTCCATAGCTACTTCCGGATCTCTAGGTATTCCTGAGCTTAAGAATAAACCTTCTACATAATTTCGTTCATATAGTCCGAGAAAAACTCTTACTAGTTCTTTTGGTTCAAAGGCAGCCTTTAAGCATTCTCTTCCAACTCTATTGATACAATAAGCGCAGTCATTAGAGCATTGATTCGTTAAGAGCACTCTGAAGAGGGAAACACACCTTCCGTCCGGGGTAAAGCTATGGCAAACACCACCTGCTACAGGATTTCCCATTCCAATTGTATTAAATTTTGAATATTTAATTGCCCTATTAGAGGCTGTTGAAGCACAGAGATCATATTTTGCCGCGGGTCCTAATATTTTCAGTTTCTCAAGAAATCCCATTTCCCCTATCTCACCGAAGCCAGTTTAAAAGAAAGTTGCACTAATTTAAAGACTGAAAGCGATGTTAAATAGTTAGAGAGGGTTCAAGGTAAGTGATCAAAGTAATCTTGGAAAACGTGATTTTGGCATTTTTAACTTATGTGACTTTCAAAAATCTATATTAAGCTAAAGATTAATTCCTGACTATGGAGAATCAGAAACGGGCCTATACGTATGCGCTCACCGCAGTATTATTTTGGTCAACGGTAGCATCTGCTTTTAAAATTTCGTTAAGGTATTTAGACATTCTCCAACTATTGTTTTATTCTTCAATTGTCTCCACTGCAATCTTTTTTGTGGTTTTGTTAATCCAGAAAAAGCTAATTTTATTGAAAACATATTCAAGAACTGATTATTTACACTCTGCATTTCTTGGCTTTTTAAATCCCTTTCTTTACTATGTTGTTCTGCTAAAAGCGTACTCAATGCTTCCTGCTCAAGAAGCCCAAGCGTTAAACTATACCTGGGGGATTGCGATAGCATTATTATCTATTCCGTTACTTAAGCAGAAAATAAAATCTACTAGCATTCTTGCACTCATTGTTAGTTTCATCGGAGTAGTCGTAATTGGCACAAGAGGTGATTTAGCGTCATTAAAGTTTTCTGATCCTCTTGCTGTTTCTTTAGCTGTTGGTTCTTCAGGAATCTGGGCATTGTTTTGGATTTACAATACAAAGGACAAAAGAGATGAAGTAACAAAATTATTCCTTAACTTCACATTTGGTTTTATTTTTATTTTAATTGCAACCCTTATCTTTTCAACAGTGATAGTTTCTCCACTCGGACTTTTTGGAGCAACTTATGTTGGTATCTTTGAAATGGGGATTACTTTCATAATCTGGCTTAAAGCCTTAAAATTCTCAAAAACAACTGCACGTGTAAGCAATCTGATTTACTTATCACCCTTTTTATCACTTGTTTTCATCTATTTTTTTGTAGGTGAACAAATACTGTTCTCAACTGTGATTGGGCTTATCCTGATTGTAGTTGGGATATTTGTGCAGCAGTATAGCAGCTTAAAGTGAACTATATATTATAGAAAGTACAAATTGATAAAGAGGTGAGTTTAATGCTGAAAGTAGATCTTTCTGATAAAGTCGCAATAGTCACAGGTGCAGGTCAAGGGATTGGTCGTGCTATAGCTCTATCCTTAGCTAAGGATGGAGCGAAATTAGTAATTAACGATATTGTAGAAGAAAACGCAAAAGAAGTAGTTAAAGAGATAGAATCCAATGGTGGAGACGCAACTGCAATTCTTGCTGATGTTTCTAACAAGAACGCTGTAGAGCATATGATAAGCCTTACATTAGAAAAATATGGACAAATCGATATTCTTGTAAATAATGCAGGCATCTCTGGCCCGATGGTACCAGTTCAAAATTTACGCGAGGAAGATTGGGACAAAGTCATAAATGTCGATCTGAAAGGAACTTTCCTCTGCTCTCAGGCTGTAATTCCTTCAATGCTAGAGAAACAATATGGGAAAATTGTTAACATTTCTAGTATTGCTGGTAAAGAAGGTAACGCTAACATGACTGCTTATTGTGCAGCTAAATCAGGAATTATTGGCTTTACAAAAGCTTTGGCAGAAGAGGTAGTCAAAAATGGAATAAATGTCAATTGTATTTGTCCCGCCTTGATCGCAACAGAACTGACTTTAGGTTTAGGAGAAGAACAAATTAAATTCTTAACAGAAAAAATCCCAATAGGTAGACTTGGAAAACCTGAGGAAATTGCAGATTTGGTAAAGTTCTTAGTTTCAGATGCAGCAAGCTTCATTACACGTCAAGCGTATAGTATCTCTGGCGGAAGGTCAAAGTATTGAAATCACTTGGATCACTTCCAGTTCCCCCCCTCATTATTTTAATCTTAGCAATTCCTATGTGGAATTGACAAGTATAGGTGTATTAAAAATGGAGATTAAAGTAGTTGAACTTAATCCAATGAAAGTAGCCTCTTTCCAATATGTTGGCGAAAATCCAGAATTAAATGCTTTCAAAGAAATGATCACGTGGGCACAGGAAAAGAATCTTTTAAGCAAAAATATGAGATATCATTTCTTTGGATTCAACAATCCTATTCCTACTGAAGACAACCCTGTATATGGATACGAAGTGTGGCTGCCGTTAGATGATGATTTTGAAGGCGATGGTGAAATCAAAATTAAAGAGTTCAAAGGTGGCTTATTTGCGGTTACAGAAATGCTATTTAGTGATTTCCTTTCTGGCCAAGATTGGAATGTATTTCATTCAGCGGCGAAACTGTGGATGAAAGAAAATATGTACGAATTTGACAGCACCGTTCAATGGCTTGAAGAACATATAACAGAAAAAAAGGAAATTGAAAACTTCATACAAAAAAACGATTTACCTAAATGGAATATAGGCTTATATTTGCCAATAAGAAAAATTGGATGAATGCCAGCTCTCAAATATCAGTCAGGCAATTAATGACTGTTCTTATGCGTGTTATTAGTTTATGATTGCTTGGATGCAATGAATATTTGATCTATAACAGCGATTTCGATTCCTTCTTTAGTGACGCTTGTGTATTGCTTCAATACTTCCACTGTTTCCTCTCTATTCTTATTTAACAATCCCCTCTCCTCAAAAAAATCAAGGGCGTTATCAATAGTTTTGAAGTACAAAGCATTTATCACAACAGTAGTGAAGTCTACGTGAAGGTTATGTGATTTCAATTTTTCTATGAGAAATTGCTTGCTTATTACAGGTCTCTTTTTTCCTTTAAGGTGATCACGTAATTGATTAAAGGGAGAATTTGGCTTGATTGTGACAATAACTAATTTTCCAACGCCATTACGGAGAACTCGTCTCGTTTCTTTAAGAGTTAGATCGAAATCGTCATTTCTAGACAAATGAATAGAAAAATAGAAAGTTTGACAGTCTATACAGTCTGAAATGAGAGGTAAGTACTTCATATCTGCACAGATTGTGTGGATCTCATTTGTTTTGCATTTTGCTTTTAGTTGATTTAGCATTTTAGCAGATATGTCTATACCTATGTATTCCCCCTTTATTTTATTCTTCTTCATTAACTTCTGCAAAGCGATTATACTATTGCCCGTGCCAGTTCCCACATCGCAAATCCTTTGATTTTGTCCTAAGTTCAAGTGCTTGAACAGAATTTCGCTGTTCTTATTTTTTTGTTCTAACTGCTCTTCGAAGGAATCGTATATGGCAGAGTACTCATCAAACCATTTCTTGAAATCTTTGCTCAATATTATCCCCAGAAGACTATTATTTTCATTTATAATTAAGTATCGGAAGTAGTGCTAGTATGTCTATTTCCATTATTCACTTTTCATTTTGCAGAATAAATGCAGGCACTAAAACAATATTATTGAGTCCTAGTGATAGCTCATTGCACTGAGCATTGAAAAAATGGAAAATAAAAAAGAAAACTAAGTGAATTCAGAACATCAGCGTACCTTTGGATCGAGCGTACTGAAGACACGCATACTGTCCCGGTTATCATCACGAAGTACTGCTAAGAATTCGCTTATCATAACGAATTCTAGGAGAGTTTCAACCCTCAACCGCCACAATCATTTCAATTTCTACGGCAATATTGCCCGGTAGAGCATTCACACCAATCGCGGAGCGTGCATGTTTGCCTTTAGCACCAAAAATATCGACCAGAAGATCAGAGGCGCCGTTGATAACTTTGGGTTGATCAACAAACTCAGGTGTACAATTGACCATACCCAGAAGCTTGACTACTCTTTGTACCTTATCTAAGTTTCCGATCTCTTCTTTCAATGACGTTAACAACACCAATGCCGTCTGACGGGCAGCCTGATAGCCTTCTTCCAGAGTTAAGTCAGCACCAACTTTACCTGTAATCCAGCTGCCGTCCTTTGAGATCGGTCCGTGACCCGAAAGAAAAATCAGATTACCGCTACGCACAGCTAGAACATAGTTTGCTACCGGTTTTCCAGGTGGTGGCAGTTCAAGACCCAATTCCTTTAGTTTTGTTTCGATTTGCATGTGATCCCTCCCTAAGTAAGTGAAATTTATGTGAGTATAGTTTTTCTTTAAAATCGTTTATTTCTTATATTCTTTCCCTTTTTTATAAGAGAATAGGATCACCATGATATGTGCAAATGCGACTGAATTGCTGACATTTAAGCTGTCTAATTATACAAGCAACTGCTACATAAGCATAAGAGCCACTTAAAACTACGGAAAAAGCAGTATCATCAATATAGTAGTTTCCAACTTCGACTAGATTAGTCACATTTGAGACATCAAGGATTCCTAACGCGTTTCCATAAAGATAACATTGTTGCTGAGGACGCTGCAACAGAATTCTACCTGAAAATAGGTTTTCTAAACCGTTTCAGAAGCGCATGAAGCATTATTGATCGTCATGCTGCTCCATGATTTCATCAATAAAGAACGACATCCAATTAAAACCTATACACTTGATGAAGATGTCTACAAACTGGCAAAATACACTAGCTACAAGGCGAAATGTTCCTCGCATCACGCGGAGAACGCGTTCTTGTGCATAAGACAGATTCCGAGAGGCCCCATGCCTTCAGCAACGGGATGGATGACAGGGACAGGGACAGGGACGATAAAAGTGATAGTCCTAGAACATCAGCGTACCTTTGGAGCGGGCGTATTGGAGATAATCCATTTCTTTTCTACCTTTTATTTGGTCTCTTACAGGGATTGTACGTTCCCTTTTTTCGAGTAATACATCTGTTGTTATCCAGGCAGATGCGTCACTACCTGCACCAGAACCATATGAAACAAGTAAGATTTTCTCATTATCTTGTGCAATGTCTAACGTGGATGCGAATCCGAGTGGACTAGATCCAGAATACAGATTTCCGCACTTTGTTACCATTAATCCTGGTTTAAGTTGCTCTATTTCAAATCCTAATTGAGTTCCGACACGAATTGGAAATTTACCATTTGGTTGATGAAAGACGACATAGTCAAAGTCTTTAGGAGTCATTTCTAGGTCATTCATTATTTTCTCAGCAGCACCCATAACATGCTTAAAATAAGCAGGATCTCCAGTAAATCGTCCACCATGACTTGGAAATTTTTCAAACTCGCGTCTCCAGAAATCTGGTGTATCAGTTAAATATGATGCGAATCCAAATGGTTCTGCAATGACATCGGTCTTGCCAAAAATAAGGGTTACTCCACCTTCTCCAACGCTGTAGTCAAGCGCGTCACCAGGTCTAGCTTGGGCTTTGTCCGCCCCAATGACCATTGTATATTCATGTGTTTTACTTGTGAGTTCGTCATTAACCAGTGCTATTGCGTCTGGAATCGCATCAGTTGCAGCCTTACACGCAAATTCACGGTCGCTGCCTCCAACGTAAGGTACAGCGCCAATAGCTTCAGCAACAATAGTAGTTGTTGGTTTAACTGCATAAGGTGGTGATTCAGAACCTACCCATATACGATCAATCTTTTGTGGATCAATTCCTGCGTGATTAAGTGCCCTTCGTGCTGATTCGACTGAATATGTACCTGTATCCTCGTCCAAATTGCCAACACCTTTTTCCTCAAGTGCTAATCCTCTTTTATACGTATTTGCGTTGGTTCCAAAGGTGGTTGCTATCTGTTCTACAGTAACTTTGTAATTTGGAAGATAAACGCCATATCCCACAAGCCCTGCTCTATGAGAAGTTTTTCTAGGAACATATGTACTGTATTCTTTAAATAATGATGATTGGAAAGGCCTGAATTTCATGCCGTACTCTATAACGCCATCGTCACCCTGTTCTGCGATTCTTCTAAAAACGGGTTCAACTGGCATTCCGATAATGTCATTGACGATGTCAATTTCATCACTTGTGATCTCAAAATCCGTAATCATGGTCGGCAATTTATATCCATCCATTTCCACGACAGCTGAGATATAGGGCGCATATCCTGTGTGGGTTGTTGCAGGATGTCGAATAACGGATGCAGAAAAAACATTGGCACGATGACCGTTTTTTATAAGGCTAATATCCTTCAAATGATCATTATTTCCACATTTTGGACAAATCTTGCGCTTTGGAAAATATTTTCCATTGCACGCGTCACAATAACTTGCAATGAGTCTATAACGTGATGCAAGGTTTCTGTGAACATATGGAACACTCATATTTCATAACCTCTAAATTTTGGCTTTAATCTTAAACTTGTAGCACATGAACACTACCAACACCACCAGTACCACCGATATTATGTGCTACACCCGTTAAGAGATCGGTGTCTAAATCAACTTGCTTCTTGCCAGCAATGCCTAAAAGCTGTTCCCAAATTTCACAGATTTGTCTCGCACCTGTGGCACCAACTGGATGTCCATCTGCTTTTAGCCCACCACCACAGTTTACAACTATCTCACCAGTTTCAGTGGGATATATGATATGTTTACTTCCCTTGAACGAATCTACGGATTCTCCAATAAATGGGCCGCCTTCTCCTTTTTCAACAAATTTCAAATCTTCAAGGGCAGTGATCTCTTCAATTGTAAAGCAATCATGAACTTCTAAAATATCAACATCTTTTTGTATAATTTTGGCTTCTCTAAAGGCTCCTTGGGCAGCAAATCTTGTGGCAGCTAAGCCTGTAAAATCGTTACGGTTAAAGAACGAAAGTGCATCTGTAGCTGCGCCAGCACCTGTCACATAAACTGGTGTTTCAGTATATTCTTTCGCTATCTCTGGTTTGCACAAAATTATTGATGAAGCACCATCAGAAACTGGCGAACAATCCAGCAAACGAACAGGATCAGCAATTAAAGGAGACTTCAATACTGATTCAATTTTGATTGGAAAGGGATATTGGGCTTTATCATTATTAACTGCATGCTGATGATTTTTTACAGCAACCATGGCAAGTTGTTCGCGCGTAGTTCCATATTCGTACATATGTCGTGCCATAAGTGTCGCATATAGTCCTGGAAAGGTATTTCCATAAAATCTTTCCCAATCTGAGGCAGCTGAAGCTAAAGCATCTGTAACAATTTCACCACGATCTGTCATTTTTTCCACGCCACAGACTGCGACAACATCAAATTTTCCAGATTTAATCCCCAAACATGCATTATAGAGCGCCAGTCCCCCTGACGCGCAGGCTCCCTCAAGACGGAATATGGGAATATGAGTACCAAATTGTTGCGCTAGTTCCCCGGCAACTAATCCTTGATCGACAATCTTTTCTGAAATAAAGTTGCCGATATACATCGACTCAATGTCTCTGAACTCTATATTGCCGTTTGTAGAATTAAGTGATTCAAGAAGTGAGTCTAGCATCAAGTCTGATAATGAGTCTTCCCAGAGCTCGGAAAATTTAGTTCTGCCGCACGAAACAATTGCAGCACTAGCTCTATCCTTTATTTCTGTCATTTTTTTCACTTCACCTTGTTTTAAATTCTAATTAACGTTGGAATGAGATTTTGAGTCTTAGGAGTAATCTCAAAAACTGTTTATAAACTCATATTTTTGTTGATTGAAACATCATTCATATTTGAAATAAATCTCTATCAGAGATTATAGTTCAAAAATAGTTAAAATAAACGCAAATAGTTAGCATACCTATTTATTTTGATCCTTAATGAGTACCTCAAAAGCCCTTTATAAATGTATATTTTCCGAAGCTGAAACATCAGTTATTCTTAAAAAATAATTTTCAATCTCTTTTTTTTTAGGACTAGTCAATAATCAATGTATTATTCAAAGATGTTTTTGATGAGGCAATCCTCTTTTTTAAGATTTTAAAGTGTCAAAAGTCGAGTAAGCTCTTCTAGCCCCAAGATATTGAATAGAATGTGATGCATACCTCATCGCAAGCCGAACCGCGTCATACATGTCCATATCTTCGAGTAATCCTTTGATAAGCCCTGCAGCAAATGCATCTCCAGCGCCAGTCGTGTCCACTGCATCTACCTTTTTGGCAGGAACAATAAATTCTCTTTCATGTTGATATACTATACATCCATGTATGCCTTGAGTGATGATGACTGTTGAGCAACCATAGTCTAATAAATCGTTAGCAGTTCTGAGTTTTTCATTTGAGGATGATTCTAATAATTCCCAACCTTTCTTATTCATAAGAAGGTAATTTGTATTTTTTAAAATAGGTTCTAAGGACTCAATTCCCTGCTTTAAATAAACTGTTGATGGGCGATAGACTACCAACTTATTATAATTTTGACCATAACTTGAAATCACGGCACTCACTTCCCGAAACATATCGCCAATATAAAGACATCTTGCGCTTTTCAATAACCCCCAATCAATCTCCTCAGGAGAGTCGATGGATAAGGCAATATCTTTTCCATATGGAGCAATTATCCGTTTTTCTCCGTTTAAATCAACAAAAACCACTGGTTCAGGGGCTTTTTTATTAGGTTCTATTTTAAGATTAGAAATATCAACACCTTCACGAATAAACTCTTTGATGAGAAGTAAACTGTTGAAATCTCCTCCTAGTTTTCCTACAAAACTTGTTTGAACTCCAAGCTTGGATAAAGCTACAGACACATTTGCTGCAGAGCCTCCAGGTAATCTATATATCTCATCTGAGATGACTAATTCATCAACATCTGGAAATTCTGATTTGATCAATATATCCATGGCTGCAGACCCGAAAACAACGACATCTGGAGCAATTTTTGGTACTTGAATTAGCTGAATACTAAGCTGAGCAACAATTTTGTGAAAAATATCGTGAAGTTGTTCTAACTCAAATCCCTGTTCAAATGATAATCTTAAAGCGCTGTCTAGGTACAATTGAAATAAGTCTTCAAATGCATTCCTAATTGAACTTCTTGACATTTCATGGCCTGTAAGGAGCAAAGATAGTGTTTTTCCCATTTTTGTGGGGACATAACAGAGCAATCTACGCCCATTGATTTCTCTGTGTTCTGATTTTAAAAGCTGCGACATTTCAAAGAGTTTCAGTTTTTGAATGATAGTTTTATTCGAATGACCCTTTTCTTCCGAATCTTCCTTCTTCTTTAGGCGCTCAATTACATCTTTCTGAATTAGACATACTTCATTTCCTAACTCTCTAAATAGCCTGATGCCGAGCTCAGAGCTAAATACATTTTTCAAAATAGAGCGAAGCTTCTTAGAATCGATTGGCAGTAACAAAATGTAGGGAAACAAATTTTCATGAGATTCATTCTCGTCTTTTTGGCTCATATTCTATTTACCTCCAAATACAGAGCGAAAAGATGCATTCTGTTGTTCTTAATATGTTTTTGGAGTGATGTGGCGCCTTTTTTCTCAAACGAAAGATAAAGATTATAAATAGATAAATTGAGACTATATTCGTGTTCTTAGTGAAACATAAGTGTTACCTAGGACACTTGTAGTGTTAATTATTACATAAAATTAGGCTATTTAAATTTTTGGTGGAATTACCAATGAAACGATCGCAAGGACTTATTCCAAAAGATTCATTTAGTTGGGCACTTGTTGCAATCCTTGCAGCACTTCATATTATTCTATCCGTTGTTCCCATTTTTCCAATAATTACTCCGTTTGGTGCTGGGCAGATCTCGGCTTCTGCTATCACTGTTCCGCTTTTTGGAATCATCTTGGGACCAGTCCTTGGTCCGATAGCAGCACTCATTGGCGGGATCCTTGGTGGCTTTTTGAACCCTGGAGCCAGTGCAATTTTTCTTGGCCTCGGTTTTATTCCAGGAGTTGTTGGTGCATTCATTGCTGGTTTACTAGCGCAAAAACGATTATATCCTTATTCAGCGTATCTTGCCTGTGTTATTTACGCCGCTCTAGTACTTGGTTTTCTGTTCTTTCCTCCAAATAGACCTTTTGCTTCGTTTCTTACTTTCCTTTGGCTTCATCTCATTCTTTTGTGTGTCTTGACTATAACGGTTCTTATACCACCAATTCGGAGACAAATACTTGAGAGTGAGACCCCTTGGGTATGGGTATTTTTCATAGCTTTTAGTAGCACAATGAGCGACCAAATTACAGGTAGTTTTTTTGTTCAAGCTATAAGTGCACCAATTCTTTTTGGAGGGTATTTACCAGCAGAAATATGGATCCTTGTCGCTTTTATCTATCCTATAGAACGAATAATTATTGCTATCGCTACTACAATAATAGGCGTCGTGGTTATACGGGCTCTCAAAGAGATCGGTTTTGCTACAGAGCAACAATCGATAACTTAGTTCCTTACCCATTACTTTTTAGGAGCAAATATAGGAAATGAACTTAATTAAAGCGATTGAAGGTTATTTCGTTGAAACTAAAGAATCTTTGATTTTTGACGTTAAAGGTATTTTACACCCTCATGATCGCATAATCGCGTTTTTAAGATATTATCCCTCCTCAAATGGGACACGAGTAAGAAATGGCAGGAGATTTTTGAAAGTTTACAAACTTAGGGATCGCTTTGAGTTTTTACAAAAACATCATCCTTATTATCTCTTCCAAGACGAATATAGTGGGCAAATTCTTCAAGGTGTCCATTATAAGGACATAAAGAAAATATATAACCCCACAGAGACTGTACAACGTCTTTTAAATCAACCCAAACTCTCAGATCAAGAAAAAGAAGGTATTTCTTTTGTTAAGATTCTTGATGAGGGAGTTGTTGATAACTCAATTGGGATTTCTGGTTCTTTAATGGTCGGATTACATACACGAAAATCTGATATGGATATCGTAGTTTATGGTATGGATGCTTCCTATAAAGTTCATAAGTGTTTAACTGAGCTAATGGATGAAAGAAAACATAATGTGCGTCCTATGACAATTGATGAGTTGCAGGATCTCCACTTTTTCAGAAATCAACAAACAGAGTCGGCTTTTTCAACTTTTGTACAGCTAGAAAAGAGAAAACATATTTCAGGTATGTACAACAATCGAGAGTTTTTTATGCGCTTTGTAAAAACTCCTTCTGAAATAGATGAGAAATACGAAGATTATCACTATAAAAAAGTTGGCTTTGCCGTGGTGAAAGGTAGAGTCGCTGATGATTCTGAAGCTATCTTCACGCCATGTAAATACTTATTAGAAGACGCAAAAACTATTGAGGGCGTCCAAGTAAAAGATATTCGCCAGATAATTTCATTTAGAGGACGATTTTGTGAACAGGCACAAAAAGGAGAGATAATTGTTGCCTGTGGGAAAATTGAAAAAGTAATAAGAAAAGATGGATCTGAATGGTATCAAATGGTACTTGGAGAACATCGGAATGATTATTTCATGCCGATTAAGTTCTTTGAACCTAAGCCCAAACCTGTCGGTGTAATTTCATGAACTTATTTTCAAATCGGGGCTATTTTGCTGACAGAGATTTTATTCGGACAAAAGAAGGTTTCTTTTGGGTAGTTGTAGGCTATACACATCCACCAAATCGTATTATCGCTTACCTTAAGTATATTCCCAGTCCAACTTCTGGGAAATGGAAGGACGGAACAACGCCTCTTGAAAGAGTGCTTCCATATTATTCTGCAACAACCGTTGGGGATACATTTGGTTTTTTACGGCAAGAATATCCCGAATATCTCTTTTTCTGTCCAGTAAATCAGATTGAGATGTCTACTGTTCCTTATGACAAGATTGATAGATATTATATTCCCGAGGAAAAACTCCAGAGTTTATTAAAGATGAACTCTTTAGACATTCTCCAAAAAAAGGCAGTGAATCTAACCAAGCAGTTATCTCGCCGAAGTGGTGTCCCTTTAACATCCTTTGGAATTATTGGTTCCATTCTTCTTGATATTCATAATCCTGCCTTTTCTGATATTGATATCACTGTATATGGATCAAATGCCTATAAGGTAAAAAATACATTGCTAGAATTAACAAAAGATGATGACCCTTTTTCAAAAATGTCAACTGAGTTTTTGAAAAACTGGTGCGAATCAAGAGCACAAGTACTTCCATTAGATGCGAATGAATTAGAAAAAATCTTCCTTAGAAGATGGAATATTGGCACATTTGAGCACACCCGCTATTCTATTCATCCTATTAGAACCAAAGAAGAAATTTATGAGCAATACGGGGACGCAAAATACGAACCATATGGATTAGTTAAGATTAAAGCACAAATAACAGACAATTCAGAGGCGATATATCTTCCATGCAAATATAAACTTTCTAATGTAGAAATACTAGAAGGCTCAAAGACTTTAGAAGTCGACACCACTGTTGAAGAACTTGTTTCATATGAGGGGTTGTATTGTGACCTCGCGGAAAAAAACGAATACATTTTCGCTTTTGGGAAACTAGAAAAAGTGATTTACAGAAATAAAGAAGCATTCAGAGTTTTAATTGGCTCAATAGATGCACATTCTAAAGACTACATAATTCCACTAATTTAGACCATCAAAAGAAAAAGGCTCGCTATTCTAAATTTAGTTTAAGATTTTCACCAAAAGACTTTTCATTAGGTTTGAAAAATTTTTCATTAGGACTTACCATTTCGAATTTTAAGCTAATGCTGGGAAAAACAATGTTTGCAGATTGGACTAGTAGATGGGAGAATCTCATTACTGAACAAAAATCGAGAATGTATGTTGTCCAACCAGAGGATGGTAGTTTAACAGAAGCTGTTGTTAAACAAGAAAATTTGAATTCAGTATCTGTAGTTTTGATTGTAGATATTGTTGCTCGTGCAATTTGGATATGGCATGGAAAAGATGTAGGTCCAAAAGATAAATTTGTTGGTGCAAGAGCAGCCAGAGCACTACGAAGTGTAGTAGGTCCAAAATTTCGTACTATGTCTCCAATAGGTGAAGGCGAAGAAACTTCAGAATTTTCAAAAGTCTTTGAATCTGCTGGTGGGGTACCAGAAGAACCTTCATCGCCGCCCGTTCAACTTGAGGATGTACCAGATGAAAACTTTACGCCACTCGTTCAACCTAAGAAGGTAGTTGAAGAATCTTCGGCGCCTCCAGTTCAACTCAATGAAATAACTCCTCCGGCAGAAGAAATTAAAGAAGTCATTAGTAACGTTCAGACCGATACATCTGTTCAACCCGTGACAAATACGATTGAGTCGAAAAGTGAAGAACCATCTAAGGTCACTCTACCATCTATAGATCCCGAAAAAGTACGCGATTTAGCATCATTAATTATTTCGTATACTTTAAGGCAAATTTATCGAGTTGAACCAATTACAAGTAGAACTAAAGCACATGACCTCTTTCGAGTTAGTCAAGAGGGCGTACAATTGTGTAAATTAAAGACTCAAACACAAAATACGGCTATTAACGTCCTAGAGGCCATTTTTGATGAAAAAGAAGAAGAAGAGAGCTTTTTTGAAGAATTAACTGATTATTTAGAAATGCTACAAAAAATATCTTTAAGTAGATAAAGCGCTTCTTACCTTTTAATTAATATCACGATCCTATTTCTATTTGCCATTTTGTCAGATGTGAGGGTTCACCATGCAATTAAATGATCTAAAAGGTCAAAACCAGTTAATAAACAGAGGTATTCCTTTTACATTTCTATTAGTTTTCGTAGGACTTATGGCTTTCACATTCTTCTATGAGGCATATCTTCTTGCATTTTTGGTTTTTGGCCCTATTGTCTTTGCATTGGCGTGGTTTTTCTATGGCTATCTAAGGGTGAAACCGTTTCATATCCCACTTAAGTTAATGTTCCTCGTAGGATATGGAGGCGTTTTTATCATATTCACGGCTTTAATACTCAACCAGCTTGGAGCGCTTAATGCTATTGTAGGAATTCTACTCATTGGCAGTATAGTTGCCCCCGAATTGTGGCTCACGATACTATCAGTTGTGGTGGTCGCTCCCCTAGTAGAAGAATTT
>Ga0209427_10003229_pt1 | contig 19145 bp, 13 predicted proteins | sample DeeMarSWOR136_30_FD_187465 | JGI IMG/M metagenome (GOLD analysis project Ga0209427, IMG submission 187465) | Marine sediment microbial communities from White Oak River estuary, North Carolina - WOR-1-36_30 (SPAdes) (version 2) | ecosystem: Environmental > Aquatic > Marine > Intertidal zone >...
TCCTCACTTAATTACTCTCGGCTCATCCGAGTTGAAAGCGTTCACAACCACTGGCTGCTCGCCCGGATTCTACCCGTATATGAGTTTTTGTACCCTACGCCATCCGTATGTTTTTGTTTCACGCAAACGTCTTGAGCGGATAAAGGAACGTCGAAAGATTGGCAAGTGGAACCCAAGGTCCGAACTGGTCAATAATTTGACGAGGGATTTCAATGTGATTCGCCGTAGGGCAAATGTGGCAGAGTGTACCATTCACGACCTCAGGAGATCAGCTATTACCAATTGGGCTCAAAGTTTGCCAATTCAGGTAGTTCAGACGCTTGCGGGGCATTCCAACATAGCAACGACGAAGAAATATTATCTCGCTGTGAGGTCCGAAGACTTTGCCGCAGCAGGTGAATTGTTGAACAGTATTTTGGCTAAAACTCAGGACAATTGACACTAAATTGACACCGTTGTGCGATTTTGGCCGTTTTTTACCACCAAAGGACTTGACAAGATGAATGTGAACCTGTTAATATCAAATAACTTACGGGCAGGTAGCTCAGTTGGTAGAGCAACGGACTGAAAATCCGTGTGTCGGCGGTTCAATTCCGCCCCTGCCCATTTCGTAAATCTCTTTTTGGCAAGCGGTTACGACTGCTTACCTTTTTTGGTTTTAGGGCAGAATTATCGCTGCAACACTTTTGCAACAGATTTCGGCATAAGCCAGGGGCTGTTGCCTGCCTCGCACGATGGACTAGATCATCCCGGACACGAAGGAAAAATCTTTGTGTTGTCTTGAAATCTGCATGGCCTCCAAGCTTCATTACTTCGAATTCTGTCATCCCTTCAGCAAACCAATTACATACGGCCGTCCGCCTGAGGTCGTGGAACTCACCTTCTTCGACACCCGCTCTCTGAAAGATTATACCGAAATCTCGGCTGAAATTGTTGATCACCTTTAATCGGGAGTCTGAATAGGTCCGTTTACCTTTAGCCCAAAGCTCCTGCTGGATATGATCATATCTAGCCGACACGAAGTATCGCGAAGGAAATCTACGCAACGCTCGACAGTTACTTAGTTCATGTCCTGAAGATCTCAGAAACTGGGAGTGGCATCGCCTCAACTACGTCATGGATGAGTCGACTATCACCTTTGGCCACGACGGGGAAGGGGCGCTTGCGCTTGCATTTAGCCCCGATGGAAAGCGGATTGCTACAGGTTACGTGGCTATAACGATATGGGACGCTACAACTGGAGCAGAAATACGTACAATCAAGGGACATGAGTTCGCAGTGATGTCCCTTGCATTCAGTCCCGACGGCGAGAGGATTATCTCGGGTAGTATGGACGGTCTGGTCAAAGTCTGGAATGTGAGTAGTGGCGAGGAAATCATGACACTTGAAGGCCATGAGGCCGGTAAAGGGGTCGCTGACGTTGACATTAATAGTGATGGCAAGCGCATCATTTCGATAGACTACGATGGCATAATCAAAGTCTGGCATGCAGATAATGGACAGGGGCTACTCACGATCGATAAGGTCCTGGGCAGAGGAGAATACGGCCGGTCTGTGGCGATCAGTCCAGATGGCAAACGGATTATTGCTGGCAGGAAGAGTAAAGAAGTCCATGAATGGGATGCTTCGACCGGCGAGGAGCTAAGAACCTTCAGCATACAAGACCAATCCCTCTTGTTCGTCGAATACAGTCCCAACGGCAGACAAATTGCCTTGGGATGTGGCGGCGGTATGATCAAAATCGTGGACACGGAAACGGAAAAAGAGGTTATACTCACAGAGGGTAAAGGGTGGGACCGGAGCTTGGTTAACTCACTTGCCTTCAGCCCGGACGGCAAACGGCTCGTCTCCGGCGGTTATGATCGGATGGTCAGGGTCTGGGATACAAACACAGGCAAAGAATTGACGACACTGGTCGGCTACCCTGCTCCCCTCACCAAGGTTGTTTTCAGCCCGAATGGTCAGCTAATTGCGTCAACCGCTTTCGGAGGGCAGAGCAGAGTATGGGATCCAAGCGAGGAGAGAAAAAGCAGAGTCCTTAAGGGAGGACACACGGACCTTGTACGGAATGTAGTCTTCAGTCCGGATGGCAAAGAGCTCATATCGGCAAGCATGGATAAGACCATCAATATCTGGGACGTATTCAAGGGCGAGGTCATTCATACCTTAAGTGGACACGAAGATACCATTTTATCCCTGGCCATCAGCCCGGACGGCAGACATATTGTTTCAGGCAGCGGAGATAACAGCATTAGAATATGGGATGTGGACAGTGGAAAGCAAGTGAGAAAGCTCCCTGGGCATGACGGGGCTGTCTTTTCCGTCGTTTTCAGTCCTAATAGTAAGCGGATTATTTCAGGGGGCAAAGATAAGAAAATCAGGGTCTGGGATGTGTCAACCGGTGAAGAACTAAAGACACTCTCCGGCCATCAGGAAAGTGTTTACGCCGTGGCCTACAGCCCGGACGGCCGGCGCATCGTATCAGGCAGTAGCGGAGTGGTGAAAATCTGGGATGCGACAACTAATGAGGAATTGAGGACCCTCTCCGGACACAGATATACGGTCCGTTCCCTTTCGTTTACTCCGAACGGAAAGCGAATCATCTCGGGAGGCTATGATGCCACGGTTAGGATATGGGATGTCATGACAGGGGATAAACTAATGACCCTTTTTGGACATAACAAGAACGTCGAGGCTGTTGCTGTCAGCCCCGATGGAAAGAGGATTGTCTCAGGCAGCTTCCTCAGAGCAAAGGTATGGGATGCCAAAACGGGTGCCGAATTGATGACACTTCCAGCGGACGACGGAGCTTTAGGCGTCGCGTTCAGCCCGGACGGCAAGGCGATTGCTGGCGCGTGTGGAAGGAACATTATTCTATGGGAATCCGGAGCTCGCCCCGTCGTGGATGGTTCAGAGCAAAGTGGCGAATCCACGCAGAATAGTGCAGAGTGATCGTACGATATATCCGAAGTTGCTTTGGTAAATCTTGTGGCCGTAAGTCAAAGAAAGAAAAAACACTCAGAGTTTTCACAGGGCTGGCAACCTGAGACACTGTCGGCCCTTTATCATGGGTGGCACCAAGAACGGACACGTATGAAGAGCCCAAAGTCAAAAACTAAAATCCCTGTCGCCACAAATTTTTTGAGGCATCCTCGTTACGACATATCAGCCACGCTTCGTAGCTTATCTGAACAGCTTTTCGACCTCACGATGCAATCATAATGGACATCGTGAATCTGCTTATGTCATGGTCAATCGTAGTTAATCGCGTATGGTTTTGCAGTAGTCTTTGAAGGGCAAGCCTGCAATTTTGGCAGGCAAAGCTCATTTCTACTCTTGAACAAGATCTGAAACAGAAGCGAAATCGCTTTGAAGATACTCATGTTAGCATCGCTTAGACGTAGTGCATTACGAAAAATTCGGACACGGGTGATCAGACGAACTTGGTTACTCCCGGTACGGCCACTTCCGCCTGGGGTGGTTCGGCGTCCCAGGTGTACCCTGATGGCGAAAGGTCCTCTTTGGAGTTAAAGACCTGTTCCCAAGTGAGACTACGGCCAGTGTATGCGCTCATCCGGCTCATGATCGCCATCAAGGTGCTCTTGGCCATGTAGTCACCATTGTTTATCACTTTTCCGGCGCGCAATGCAGCAAGAAACGCATCTTGTTCGAGTTGATGGCTGTTGATTCGTCCACGGCGCGCGGCCTGCCAAGAGTTCTCGCCGGTAATCGTGCCTGCCTGCAAGTCGACGATTCCCTTAGTGCCCATCACAATGGCCTGCGATTCGCTGGTACAACCACGTTGGTGACGCGTGGTCGTGAATACCCGCACGCCCTGGGGATATTCAAACACCGAGCTAAAATGGTCAAAGATATGGCCGTGGTCTGGGCTTGTGCGCGCTTGTCGCCCGCCCGTGCTGTAGCAGCGGACCGGGTACTGATCTTTCATAATCCAAGCCATGCGGTCCAGTTGATGCACGAATTGCTCCACATTGAAGTCACCCGACAGCCACGTGAAGTAGTACCAGTTGCGCATCTGGTATTGCATGTCGGTCATGCCGGGTTTGCGTGGACGGACCCAGACACCGCCACCGTAGCGGGCCGCGTGCAGAGCGACAATCTTACCGACCGCGCCGTCCTGGACGCGCCCGACGATTTCCTGTAACACGGGTGAATATCGACCGTTGAGCCCCGACACGATGCACAAGTTTTTCTCTTTGGCCAGCTCTGTAGTATCGAGTACAGACCGCACTCCCGGTGCGTCCACGGCCACCGGCTTCTCAGCAAAAACGTGCTTGCCGGCCTCAATGCAAGCCTTGAGGTGCATGGGGCGGAAATGGGGCGGTGCGGTCAGCAGCACCACGTCTACGTCGGAGGCGATGACCCGCTGGTAGCCGTCGAATCCGGTGAATTGATGGTCGGAGTCCACGAGTACGCGATCTCTGATGTCCTCCTGCTGCTTCATGCTACTAAGGCTCGTTTGCAGCCGATCATGAAAAGCATCGCTCATGGCAACAAGTCTTGCGCCACGGTCGGCGTTTAGTACCTGTGTCGCTGCACCGGTTCCGCGTCCGCCGCAACCGACCAGCCCTACGCGGATCGCATCGCTGCCTGCTATGTGTGCGCTGTGCGCAATGGAAAGTCCAGTGACAAGGCTGCCGGCTACTGCAGTCGTGGAACGCTTCAAAAACGCACGACGTGACGTTGAGATCGTTCCCTCCTGGGCACCTGCTGTAGTCGAGTTCTTCATAACTTACCTCCCTTTTAACTTAGGTTGTTTCGAAACGAATCGTCAGAATACGTATCAGTATAATCACAATCCAAGAAATCTCAAGTTTTTTTATTATGTCGTTCCGTCATCATCGGACCGGTTCTCTATCCAACTAAATCCTACTGCGAGAGCTTGAATGTCATGCCTACCATTTGAAGAATGCGGTAAACCTTGTTTGAAGAATTCAAAGGCGGTTGATCCTCATTGTCTGATCAAGCCCACGGAATGCTAAAATCACCGAACTCCTCCGCAAGCACGGCGCAAAAGAATAACCACCCCACCCTGACCCGCGACAGCCGGGGGGCGGCTTGTTGGAGAGCGAGTCATTTCGTGTGCTCTTGCACACAAAGCGATGAATACGTCTGAGCTTGTCGTCATTGGTTGTAAGGATGGTGATGCCACGATTGGAAAACGTAATCTCGAATGTGTCATCTGTCAACTCAATGGTCAGCATGTCGTACTCTAATGGGTATCCAACGGATTCATCGCCGTATGTCCCTGCCCGATTGAGGATGTTGGTTTGTTGTAGTACTTCTCGGATGCTTGACGTCAGTGTAGTGCCCTTGAAGATTTTGACAGGAAGATCCGGAGGGTGCATACCACGTTCCAGTAGTCCGGCTGTGTATAAGATGGCTTCAATGTCCTGGATCATGTAGGTCACCTTCTCTTTATTCTGCCTGACGCTGCAGTCCGTCGTTTCACTTTTCTTCTTCGCTTTCTGTCGTGAGATTTGAATTTCCTTTTGCCGTCGACCTTTTCTCGAAACATCTCATAATGTTTTTTGACGCGTTCGATATACGCTTCGTCGGGGAGCAAAACGTTTCGAAATAACTCGAGAATAGCCGGAGCCAGTTCGGTTTGAGGGCTGCAGAGGTTCAAAGAAGGCCCTTTTAGTTCTCTAATGGTTTCCGGGTCGTTATCGCCCATCCATTTTGCATAATAATCAGGGCTTTCCCATCCATACGTTATTACCGCTTCAGAACGAATTCGATAGGAGTAGACAACGTGAAAAAACACCCGCCGGCAATCGCACCCGGGCTCATTACAAAACATCTCCAGAAAACCATATTGCCCTGCTGGCAACCCAAGGTCTGAATCTTCTGTTATGATAATACTGCGGGTTTCACGCTCCGCTATTTTCGGAAGACGGTTGTATAGAAGCTCGTACGGCATTTTCATTCCTTTTCGTATAGCTTGCCTGTCGCTGCGCTCTATAGCAGTCAGGTGCAGCGTTTTGCCCGGCTTTCACTATTCTTCATAAACAGGATTGTACAGTCTTTGAAAGACATGTCAAAGGTTCCTTATGTCAACTCTCAGGATGAGCAAGATGTCTTGATGTCTATCTTGCCCCACCCCTGCATCCGCACGGTACAAGAGCACAGACGCAGAGTTGCCATTCCCATTCTCAATTCCAAGGTTACATGGCGGAACAATCGACGCATAATATTGGACCAGCCACTCACATAGACAGAGGCACTATATCACCCAACCAGAAAGTCGAACGCAACGAAACCTGACAAACTCCGTAAACACAACCGCCAAAAGCGTAATTGGAAAGTGTAGCCGTCCCAATTCAGGCCAGCAAGCCATGTGTACTTCCTGTAGTATGTCTCAAAAGTCAACAGTCATTGACGATGACAAATTGCTCGCGTTGAGAAGACACCCCGTGTATACTGGGGAACAATAAGACCAGCGATACAGAAACCATTAGGATGAAACAAAATGAGCGAAACATACGTCACCGACATAACACATTACCTCGACGAAAGGGGTGAGCTCGCGAATATGCCATCTCCGGCTAAGAAGTTAGCAAGCTTTCTTGTCTTGCTCATTGACAGTACGACGTCAGTCGGATCAGCCAACTATGACGATACCGGCATCAGATGTCGTACAAAAGGATGTTCCGGCTCCGTTCTGTCGGGTCTAACTGAAGACGCCGCAGAAATCCTTTGGCACTGCCCGATCTGCGGCCATAACGGCGTAATACGAAATTGGCAGAATACGAAATGGGATCGAAGAAATCAGTAGCAGGACAAGACTAAGACTATTTCTGGAAAATATCTTGTGCAGTCTCAAAGCTACCATTCACGGTCTTCTGCCTGAACGCATACCTCTCCCTACTAATCCCAACCGCATACTCTCTCAACTGCGTTCCAAATACCTTCTCTATCATCAAGATTGTCAAGAACAACCTGCCCGGAGCGTGTGGTGATGGTAAGGGGCGAACCGCTATAGGTCATGCGAAGCTTCCCTGAGCCGATTCTTCGACAGAGCTGGGCCGACCGGAATGTGGCGGCAAGAAGGTTTATGATAAAGGCCCTGCGTGGCCGAGGCTTTATGCTCAGGACCCAATGACTGGACCAAAGGCATCTGGCTTGTGCTTGGAACTGCAATAAGAATCCGCAGCATGTTGTGTTTACGGTGTGGATTTGGTATGCTTCGAACATAATGATTTGGTAGCACGAATAAGTTTAACAAAGGAGAAACCTATGCTTGGCAAACAAATGGACCATTACGCCGCGCTTTTACTACTTTTTGTCGGCACTGCATTTGCTGAGAGTATTCAAATGAAGCCTTTCACCATTGACTGGCGGGAGAATGCAGATTCGCTCGTCAATCTTTCCTTTCTATTAGATGCACCGGCAGGTAAAGGCGGATTCATCCGGATTAGGAATGGCCATCTGGCAAAACCAAACGGCGAGCGTTTTCGCATTTGGGGAGTCAATTTTACAGCCGCATCGTGCTTTCCATCGAAAGAAGACGCCCCGGTAGTGGCAGAACATCTGGCCCGTTTTGGCATAAATTGTGTTAGATTCCACTTTCTTGATTCAAACTGGTCAAGCAGTCTCTTTGTCAAAGGTCAGGACAACACACGTGCTTTGGACCCTCAACAATTTGACCGGTTAGATTACTTTATAGCCGAGTTGAAAAAACGCGGCATCTACACAAATCTCAATCTCAATGTCGGGAGAAACTATCGCAAAGGCGACGGTGTGAAGGATTATGAATATCTCGGACTGGCAAAAGTCGTAAACTATTTTGATGAGCATATTCAGTCGCTGCACAAAGAGTACGCTAAGCAGCTTTTGACCCATCATAATCCCTATATGAAGTCAGAGTACCGCTATGAACCAGCCATTGCGGTCGTTGAAATGGTCAATGAGAACTCCATTGTCGAAGCATGGTTTAGCGATAGACTACTCGGAAAAAATAAGAAGAAGCATCCGGGAACATGGACTGACATTACAGCATGGTATGCGAATCAACTGACCAAGAGGTACAACGATTGGCTTGAAGAGCGCCTACCTTCAACCGAGATGAAGGTACTGCGCAACATGGCCGGCGTTAAGGAGGATGAGCTTATACCTCGTTTAACGAAAAATCAGTTCGCCGCCGCTCCCAAGAAAAGGTTCCACCTGGAGGCAACCTTCTACATAGAATTGGAGCATCAATACTTTGAAAAAATGTATCACTATTTGAAAAAAGAGATTGGAGTACGCTCTTTGATTGTTGGTACGAGCGACCATAATCATAGCAAGACCGGCTATCCTTTGCTTACTTCCACATCACAGATGGACATTGTGGATGGTCACGTATATTGGCAGCATCCCAGTTATTTAACCGATCCTAAGACGAATCGCAGGACCTTTTCCATCAAGAACACTCCCATGGTTAATAAGCCTTACAATTCTACGGTAGTTCAACTTTCACGCTCTGCAATTGCTGGTAAACCGTACACTATCTCAGAGACTAACCATCCTTTCCCCAACGAATACGCATGCGAAGGTATCGGAATACTTACCACCTACTCAGGCTTCCATGACTGGGACGGCATTTTCTTCTACACGTTCGAGCACAAAGGTCCAGGAGAATGGGAGGCGAGAATGCCAGGACACTTCGATATTCGTCCAGATCCTGTAAGAATGACGAACCTTGCCGCTTGCGCTACAATATTCTCCAGAGGCGATGTTCGCCCCGCACTCAAGACTGTCCCAAGATCGTACTCGATTGAGCAAGTGCGTGAGGGCATCCGATTCCCATCTTCGGAGCGACCATATTTTACGCCCAGGTTTTCACTATCCATCCCTCTTCGGCACACAACGCGAATAGCAGGTTTTGATGATAAGCCAAGGAAATATCCGAAAGTCAGTAAGGACAGTCCAATTGTTTCTGACACAGGGGAACTCACCTGGTACTATTCTCAGCAGGGAAAAGGGCTTGTGACAGTTGAGACAGAAAAATCACAGGCTCTCATCGGTTTTGTCAAAGGCCATAATAAAGCGCTGAAGAACCTATCTGCCGCAGTAGAAAATGAATTCTGCTCTATAATATTAACCTCCCTGGACGGACAGCGCATATCCTGCTCGCAACGATTGCTTCTCGTCACAACGGCGCGGTCGGCGAACAACGGCATGACCTGGAACGAAAACAGGACGTCCTTATCCAACTGGGGATCTGCACCGACTGTTATCGAACCTGTCATAGGAAAGGTAATCCTCCGAAACCTCGAAGCATCGCAAAAAATTGAGAAAATCCCCTTAGATAGTGCAGGTAAAGCTCTGGGATACACAGTTAGTGCTCACGTAAAGGGAGATTTCATATTACCTATCGGAGAGCAGGCAACGACATGGTATTTGGTAAGAATTCAACGATAGAAGTTCAAACGGTTTGCTAACCTGTAAGCAATACGACAAAGCTCCTTATTATCCCCGCCATTCGGTCATTTCACCAATAGACCGCAGCAGGTTTCCCCGATAAACTGTTTGATTGGATTTAATCCTTCGCGTATACTTTTCGAGGCAATCAAACACAATATAGAGTATTAGTTGATGGCAACAACAAAAAACTTATTGACCGAATCACAAAGATAACTCAGCAGGAGTAACAGAAATGGGAACTATAGAGCAGGGTGTTAAGCAGGCGGTTGAGAATTGCCTTAAGGTCAAAGCCGGTGAGAGGGTAACCATTATCACTGACAAAGAGACGATTGATATCGGCTCAGCTCTTAAAACCGCGATAGAAAAGATTACTGGTAAGATTCAATTCTTCATGATGGAGGATTTCGGTGAACGGCCGATTGATTTCCCGCAGGCTATAGGAGATGCCATCAGGGCTGCGGATGTCAGCGTATATGCCGCCCAGGGAGCAAAAGGAGAGCTCCAAACCTTCCGAATGCAAATGCTTAAAGCAATCGAAGCAAATCCCAAACTCAGGCATGCTCACATGACTGGAATTACACCGCAGATTATGAAAGACGGGATGTGCAGTGATTACAAAGAGATCCAGCGGATTAGCAGGTTAGTTTATAATAAGGTTAGAAACGCAAAGAAGATTGAAGTGGTGACTGAAAAAGGAAACAATTTTGTTGCTGAATTTAGTCCGGAACTCAAATGGAACATTAGTGATGGCATTATGGGCCCAGGCCACTGGAAAAATCTTCCCGATGGAGAGGTATGTACATCACCACTCAATGTCAACGGCACAGTCGTTATCGATGGTTGTCTCGGTGATTTCTTTGCCGGGAGCTATGGTTCTCTTGAGAATACACCGATTATCATTGAAGTTCTAGATGGCCGAGCCATAAAGGAAAGTGTCCAATGCGATAATGAGCAACTACGGCAAGAGTTTTCCAAATACCTTTTTGAGACCGATGAGAACAGTAACAGAGTAGGTGAATTTGCAATCGGTACGAATACCGGTCTGACCGAGCTGATCTACAACATACTCCAGGATGAGAAGTTTCCTGGTATACATATTGCTTTCGGCAGTCCCCTACCCGGTAAAACGGGTGCCAATTGGGATAGCAAAGCGCATGTTGACGGCGTCATCAAAAATCCGAGTATTTACGTAGATGGCGAAATGATTATGGACAAAGGTGAATTCTGTTTTGAAGAATTCGTTTGAGTTGCAAGAACGATTTGCTTTGCTTGCATGAACTGACCAAATAGTCATTTCTATTCTAATAAGCCGTTATAAAGTGACTGAATTACATGATTTCAAACACAACCAGCAAGACAAAACACGGCAGAACTCATTCTCAATTGGAATGCTCACTATGCCAGTTTTACCGGTGCATTGCCATTCTTTGCCCTCTTCCTGTCCCTCGCCCTTGCCCTGTAGCATTGTTTTCTGAACAACTTGTCCGTCTTAGTTCGTTTCCTTCCCGGAACAACACCCAGCTTAACCTTAACAACAGCCTGCTCAATCTCAGCCTGCCATTTGTGCTGTAGTAAGAGAGCGAGCTGAGCATCTCTGCCAATTTCTGATTGTTTTTCAACCATCGATATCACCGCTTAAGAGCGACTCTTCAAAGACTGAGAGTCGCTCTTTTTCTTGTATTTAACAAGTTAGTTTCGGGTAGCGGGGGCGCAATGCGCGACGGACATTGAAACCGTTCACAATTTTTTAGATTTTTGTAAGGCCTTTTCGCTACAGAGCTTACGAGGAGAGCTTTTTTGGAAAATTGGCAGATAACGGGTTGTTGGGTTGTATTCGGGTTGTATAGATTTTCTCAATAAAATGGAGCCATTTTGGGGGCATCTGTGCGCGGCTCAGTGCGATTGATTGGCTGGTGGGACTGGGCCGGACTTTCACATAATCTTTTTCTCCTAATTCTATGAAGGTGTGAGCCAAATTGGACGGTTTGTTCCTTGCTTCCATCAGAGATTGTGGTATTCTGTGTCACAAGATTTTGCTTATCATTGCCATTGGCAAGCGCCAAGAAGGTGTCAGAATCTTAGTACCCGGAGACATTAAAGACATTAGATACAGGCGACAAAATAAGAACATAAGCCATGTTTTCAAGACGGTCAGGTCTGAAGTGATTGTCAACCAGAATTAGAATAGAGGAATTCCAAAAATGAAGAAGACTACCCGTACACTTGTTTATTGCATGCTCGCCCTTCAGTTGCTTGCACTGACTGTATGGGGCCAGGGACTTCCGGAGACCACGCCGGAGTCGGTAGGTCTGTCACAGGAACGCTTGGCTGATATTACTGCACTAATGCAAAAGCATGTGGACGAAAAGAAGCTTGCAGGCGCCGTGGCAGTGGTTGCACGTCGCGGAAAAGTCGCTTATTTGCAGAGCATCGGCAAGCAGGACATAGAGGCGGATATTGATATGGATACAAACACCATTTTTCGCATTGCTTCTATGACAAAACCAATTACCAGTGTTGCAGTATTGATATTGTATGATGACGGACTCATTCAGCTCGATGATCCAGTCTCTAAATTCATCCCTGAATTCAACAAACCTACAGTGCTTGCACAGGTACAACAGAGAAAAGACGCCGTACCTGCAAAACAAGAGATCACTATCAAGCACCTTCTTACACATACCTCGGGTCTGACATATCAATGGGATGGGCGCCTGGGGCCATTGTACAAAGAGGCGGGTATCACACATGGCATTGTGCAGGACGATAGCGTGCTTGCTGAGAAGATGAAGCAACTGGCGCGCATTCCCCTGCTTCACAATCCCGGAGAGGCGTGGACGTACGGTCTTTCCGTGGACGTGCTGGGACGTGTGGTCGAAGTGGCCTCGGGAAAGACCCTGGAGGAATTCTTCGAAGAGCGAATCTTTAAACCTTTGGGAATGAAAGACACCCATTTCTTCATACCCCATGAGAAAATGACCAGGCTTGCAACGGTGTATGCGCCCAGACAAGAAGGTGGATTGAAACGACTGGATAGCGAACTAATTGTGGAAGGATCATTTGTCTATTGCGCCGATCATCCATGCAAGGGACAAGGGAGGTATTTCTCTGGTGGAGGAGGCTTGTGTTCCACGATTACCGATTACTTACGCTTTTCGCAGATGCTGCTCAATGGTGGAGAATTGGACAGCAGGAGACTGCTCAAGCAGAAGACTGTTCAACTGATGACAAGCGATCATGTAGGGGATTTGAAGAAGGATGAAGGTTTCGGTCTGGGTGTGAGTGTGACGAGGAATTCTCAGGAGTCTGGGAGACTGGATTGCATTGGTTCATTTGGATGGGGAGGTTTCTGGTACACGACCTTCTTTATTGACCCGCGGAAAGAAATGATCGGTATATGTATGGGCCAACTACATCCTGATGACGGGGCTACACTAAATAGGAGATTTAAAAGTCTGGTGTATCAGGCCGTTGTCGACTAACTTCTTGTTGTTGAAGAGCATTTATAACAACTGGCTAAGAACGCAATCTATTTGACATATGATGCTCTGGGTGAAAGACGATGGGTGAAGAATCGAAAATTATTCAGTTCCCTGATAATCGTGGGGAGGTAACTACATCATCTGCTAATGGCGGTGATGAGCCCGGAGAGTTTGAAGCATGGGAACCACCTGTTAAATTCCGTGAGAAAGAAGACTACGCCGGCTTGGTTAAGTACTGCAAACATAGAGCAGAGAGATTTCCCGACGATCCGTATGCTCAATTCTACCTGGGTGAAGCCTATGTTTTGAATGGGGAATATGAGAAAGCAATTGAGTTTCTTTCCCACCATCACAAGAAGCAACCATTGAACATAGATTTTCAGCATGTTGTTTTGGACGCCTTATTTGCCTTAGGCAAGAATGAGAATGATCTCAATTGGATCGAGAAACCCGTCATCCTGCGAATGTCCGATGGCATTCTCGATGCCTGCTACCATTTCCTTAAGCCAAAAAGAAAGTCCCGTTCAGTACTTGAAATCTACACACATTTTGTCACCAGAGGCTACTTGCTTTTCACAGAAGAAGAACTCTTCAAAGCGTTAATAGAAGACGAGAGATTTATCGTCGAAGATGTTGACAGAGGTGCTTTTCTTGCGCAAGTAAGGGTCGTTCATAAGAAAGGTAAATAGTGCATCTCATCTTCAGCTTTGAATGAGATATCGCGTTTGGTGGTACCGTTTGAGCTAAATGATCCACCATGGCTCTGAGCATGAAGGTTTCTAACCTTTAAGGTGCATCGCGCTAGCATTAAGCGTGTACAATTACGTTGTCTTTCGAGATATTCAACGGCAAGCAACGAGGAGAAAAGAGTGTGCAATTCATTATATTTACGAGGTTCTTTATTGGCCGATTTAAGCCACCCAGAAAGCGGCTCTCGTTATCTGCGCCGACTTTCTTATTGCCCTAAGAAGGTAGAAAGAGAGGTTCAAATGGCTAACAAATCAAATTTGAGAACCTGTCTGGGAATATCTATGTTTCTCGTGGCGATGGCAGGTTTGGCACAGGCTGCTACAATTACTGTAGGTCCGGGAGCAGGCGATGATTTTGGTACTATACAAGCTGGGATAGATGCAGTTAACGGCGGGGATACGGTGCTGGCCGCACCTGGCAAGTATGTGATCACCGTGCCCATCACATTTCAAGGCAAGGCCATCACGGTCCGCTCAGAGGCTGGGCCAGATGAGACAACCATCCTAATGGGCACGCCGGCTGACACTAATCGTGGCAGCGTTGTGGTATTCGAGAACAACGAGACAGCCGCGTCAGGCCTGTCTGCCGTTGTTAAGAAGAGAAGCGTCGCGTTTGAATCCTTGGGCGGTTATATCGAGGCCGAGCTTTTCAATCCGGGTTTTCGTGTGGGGGAGAGCAACTACCATGCGCTCACCGCCGTCTCGGATGGTAGGATTCACTTCGCCGTCAATACCCACGACCCTGATCGCGCTTCCCGGTACTACACATTTGATCCCGCGACCAACGTGATGACGTTCATCGCCGAGATGGACACGGTGCTGGGCGAAGATGCCAAGACCCGGGTCTCGCAGGGGAAGATCCACACGCCCCTTATCGAACACGACGGGAAGGTCTGGTTCGCGACGCAGACGGCGTTCTACGAGGGCAGGTTGCCAGGTACGGGTAATGACGGCAAGATCCCTTACGGCGGTGGCCATTTCATGAGCTACGATCTCAAGACGGGGGAATTCACCGATCTTGCCAAAGTAATCCCCAGTGAAGGCATTATGACCATGAACATGGACACAAAGAACGAAATCCTCTATGGCCTCACGTGGCCCTCCGGTCTGCTTGTCTCGTATGACATAAGGGGCGACGAACTTTGCACCTGGGGGGCTGTTCAGGGGCGTGGAGAGTGGGGGCACCATCCGTGGGAATGGGATGTCATCTGCCGAACCCTTGCGATAGATCCCGAAGGTAACGTCTACGGCGCAACCATGGATGGTATGATCTGGCACTACGACCGTACGCGAACCAGGCGGGTCCGCTATATGGACGGCCTCGACCTCTCCCGCGTGCCTCGTGTCCAATCCGCTGAAGAAGAGCTCAAGGGGGACTTCTATCACGGTTGGCGCGTCATTCGGTGGAATCCCAATACCAACAGTTTTTGGAGTATCCACTTCGAGACCACCACGCTCTTCGAGTTTGTTCCCTCCGCCAACTTCCTACGAGCAGTGGCCGAACTCCGACCGAAGGCATACCAGGGCATGCCGAGAAATCCGGAGAAAAGTCAGCTTGGATTCATGATCGGACCCCGGAACACCATCTTCTACCTCGCCCATGGACCGGCCATCACTGTCCAAGGCCGACCATCGCTCCAGTCCAGCCTTTATATGCTCACGTACGAGATCGACAAGACCAGCTTGACCGACCATGGCCCCATCTTCTCCCACGACGGCAGGCGCGTGTTTTTCGCGGAGAGCATCGCCATCGGACCGGACGACCATATCTACACTGTGGCCTGGGTTGAAGTTGCGAACGCGAAACAAAAGGGCGAGGCGGTCGAAGCTGCCCCGTTTGGGCCGGAAGAGACGGTGAATGCTCGATATCAGATCCTACTCGCGCGTCTTCCGAAATGGCAGACATTCGTCGAGTAGGCCATAGCATGCGCGCGTCTTGATGAGCGGACGCCACCGGCTATCTTGCGCCCCTTGGTAAATACTTCCCTGGCCCTTAAGCAACTTGTCCGGATCTGTCAATAATTCCATAAGATCTGTACGTGCAACGCCTTACAACTCGTGGTGAAAGGGACAGTCGCTGCACATACGGGCAGGTGAAGTTGTGTAATACTCAAGATGCAAATTGTTTTTGTCGAGCGTGGTTGGTAACCGCCATTGTCCGAAATGTCAGGCTCTGGCCAAGGCTGAATGGCTCGAAAAGCGTAAGACAGAGCTACTACCAGTGGAGCACTTCCATAATGTTTTCACCATTCCGCATGAGCTAAATCAGGTCGCACGATGTAACAAGGAGGGGATGCAAGAATTTAACTATAAGTCATTGCAGCGCAAAGACAAACCTTAAATCTGCATGTTGCGCATATTCCATATGACGTTCGCGAAATATACTACAATTTATCTACACACTCATCAAGCCATTCCATCGCGCCCTCTGTCACCTCCCACACATCTGCCAGCCGCTCAGCGCAAATGACTGCCTCTTCTTCAGAGCCAAGGCTATAACTTGAAGGCGGGAACTCCGGCATTTCCTCGTACCCCAACAGGTACTTTGGAACATACCGGTTGACGCCTATGGCCTTCTTCAGATGGTTGCGGGCAGTGGCTGTGTTGCCTTTCTGGCGGAACGTAAGAAGGGCTCTGGTATAGCACCAAACCGCGAGAAATTTGTCCTCTTTGTACTGTTTCAGAAGCTCGGCAGCTTCATTATCAGCATTCACTTTCAACAGACATGGTAGCAGGATGTTTCGTACGCCCTGATTATCGTTTGGATTCAAGCGCAACAGTTCACGATAATGTCCTACTGCCTCATCGAGATTACCCAATTCTTCTAAACACTGCGCCAAGCCAAATCTGGCACGCATGTACGGTCTGGTTTGTATAATACCCCAGAAATGACCTGCTTCCTCTTCAAAAAACCGTGTGCCCAACGCTCTTTGTCCTGCAGCCACGCCCTCAGCATAGAAATTACGCGCCTTTTCCGGGTCTGAACAACGTTCTGCCAGTAAGACGTAGGCATCAGCACAATCCGGACAAATCTGCAACGCTTTCCTCACCAACTGAATTTGCTTTCGACCTCGGGCCTCAAATGCCTGATAGACAAGATCCTGCGCTTGCTCCAACGGAGTCAGAGCCGCTTTGTGAGGAATTTCCTTGCCTACCACATTCTCGTTGAGGAAACCTCGTAACTCGTCCATGCTCGCGAAATCATGCTCATCTATCATTCGTTGGATGTCTAGCTGTGTTCTCTCCATTATCCGTCGGTCCGGTATGCCGCCTCGCCTCTTGACCTTTTTACTTGAGTCTTCATCTTCCAGTCTTAAAAGATCTGGCAAGGACAATGTGAATTCCATTTCACCTCGTGCAGTCAGTACACTTTTCTTCCACCGGCCACTGTCTATCTCGTCTTCTTTAGTCAACGCCAGTGCCCTCATTAGCCCCTCCAGATAGCACAATGTGTCGGGACCGGGACGCCTTTGTTTTAGCCTTGGTTCCCAACAGATTGCCGCTGGATAAGCGTCCTTCGCGGCAACAGGCAGGCCATGATCCTCCCACAAATCGGCGTCACCTAAAGGCAGTTCCGTAATAGGGTCAAAGAATATCGACCAATGTTTGTCAGTCACGAACAATGAATGCTCTCGTTGCTCAAACAAAGATTCAAATTGCAAAACCGAATCGAAAAAGCCCAAACCAAAGGTCGTCCCCCCAGCGCCAAGTACCGTGAGATATCTCAGGGAGGCATCGACAAAGGGAGACTCAACCTCAATCAAATCTTCATCAATCAAGAATTGCCAAGGCTTAGCTTGGTAATACTGGACAGCTGCATCCGCAAAGGCCCACATCAATTCTACCGTAACACCTTTGACATCCAGAGCATTTGGCACCAATGGATGGCCCTCGATGTCTTCGGCCATATCAGCAATCATCTGATCAAACGTGAACAGCTTCTTTCTCTGCTCAACCTTAATACCTGCTTCGGCTAATAGCCCGCCGAGGTGCTCAGCTAAAGCTGAATCTTTGACCTCAATCTTTCCAGGGCGATAGCCAGCAAGCTCCTGGTTGCACGCAAAGTCCGCAAGAGCGCTCAATGCCATTTCAAAAGTCTTCTGGCCCGGTGGTTTGGGTTCGGTCATGTGTATTAGTCTTGTCTTGATGCTAATCCATCCAGCTATCCAAGGTCGGTATGGCTCTTGGCCCCTTCCCTGGACCCACATAGGTAATCTTGTTAGACCGCCTTGCCATGTTTCTTTGGCGCGTTGGGGTAATCGTTTGAGCCGTTCTATCTGGAAATTCATCTCATTCTTCCAAATCTTATATTATGTGCTTCCAAATATTCCTCGTTGGTCCAAATTTTACAACGATACAAGGCAGAAATCCACCTTTAGTTTCGAAGAAATGGTTTTACTCATTGTCAGCCGACTTAAAGAACAGCTTCTTCAAGAAATTCAATGTTGATGACTTTTTTCGGATGTTCTCAAAATATTAGAAAACCGGAGATATGGCAAAAGCAATCTTGAGCTTTTTGGGTGGGTAGGTGCTTTTAGTTCAGGTGTACCAAAAAATCAAAAGCTTGATAATCTGTTAGCCAAAGTGTAGGTGACAAATGACAAGCTTAATCTGCTGTGGATCGGTTGCGGCAGAAAGGACTTCCTGTCCCAGGCAAACCAGAAGTTCGTCGAGCGGTTGAAGACCGACAATATCAAACACGTCACCCACATTACTGTGCTGCCACACCCAGCACCAAAACAAAATAAACCGAATAAATCATCTTTCTACACATAATAATCCTCCTTTCAAAAAAGGTTAAATATGACTATGCTTTGGCTATGTACCTAATCCGGAGCATAGTCCTTATAGTACTGCATCCACTCGGGCCATACGGGCGTACGAGCCTTACGTCGATCTTCAGGCCAGCCACGATACCATCTGAGCTCCCATAGCTGCTTCAACCCAATCGGCCGGACTGAGAAGTCCACAAACACGCCATTAACAAAACCGGTGTGCCGATCGATGCAGAATGACCCCATGCTCCGGTCTATGAGCGTGAAGAACCCGGTCGGCGGCTGGCCCGTGGGTCGGGGTAGCGCATCCACCCATTGAGCATCCACGAAGACTGGGATCTCGTTGCGGTTACCTGGGATCGCGTTAATATTCCGCCAATGTTTCTGCTCGCGGTCTTCGTCACAGAGCCACCAGTTCCACCCATAGCTGCCGTAGTCGCCCTCAACCGCCCAACCCGGGGTGGTGTAACCATCTTTGCCGTATACACCCCACCCCACGAATGGGCCGCCCCTACCACCAGTGTCACTGTAGAAATGGTGCACCAATGGGCAGTTACGTATCTCGGGCTCGTGGCTGTAGTAAGGTCGCATTGCGTAGACCCAACTATGTTGCGGGCCGGCCGGAGACTCCTGGTGGAACTTACCATCGAAGTCATTCGTGTACATCGAGACAACCAGGCCCATCTGTTTAAGGTTTGATTGGCAGGCGG
>Ga0209427_10003232_pt1 | contig 19143 bp, 17 predicted proteins | sample DeeMarSWOR136_30_FD_187465 | JGI IMG/M metagenome (GOLD analysis project Ga0209427, IMG submission 187465) | Marine sediment microbial communities from White Oak River estuary, North Carolina - WOR-1-36_30 (SPAdes) (version 2) | ecosystem: Environmental > Aquatic > Marine > Intertidal zone >...
CACCTGAAGACTATTTTCTTGCAAATAGAACTTTTGGACCAGTAATTTTATTTTTTACTTTGGCAGCTACTAATTTTTCTGCATTTACCTTTTTAGGTTTTGCAGGTAAGGCTTACTCTAGTGGTTTTGGACAGTATGGTATAATGGGTTTTGGAACTGCAATTATGGCTATCATGTTTTTTATTATTGGTAGAAAAGTTTGGAAGCTTGGAAAAGAAAAAGGCTATATTACACCACCTGAGCTTATTGGTGATCGGTTCAACAGTGTCAGTCTTCGTCTGCTTTTCATGATTGTTATGATTATTTTTACAATCCCATATCTGGCTACTCAAGCGATAGGTGCCGGGATGCTTATTCAGTATATGACCGATATTGGTTGGCAAATTGGTGCGATAATTACAATGATCGTAATAATGGTATATGTTTTATTTGGAGGTATGAGAGGCTCTGGTTGGACTGATTTCATTCAGGGGTTAATTATGATAATTGCAATGACTATGGCTGTTGTATTTGTAGCAGTTGCACTTGGTGGATTTGAAGCAGCAAATATTGCAGCATATGAGGCAAAACCAGAATTATTCACTCGACCTGGAGGAGGTGATTTTTTTCTTCCTCAGATTTGGTTTTCGTTTATGTTGCTTTGGATTTTTGCAGATCCTATGTTTCCTCAAATATTCTCAAGATTTTATACTGCTAAAAATGAAAAATCCTTAAAGATGTCTATGATTCTTTATCCCATTGTCGTCTCATTTTTATTTTTATTTCCTGTTCTAATTGGTATATGGACTCATGGGACAGGTATTGAAATTGCAAAAGGCTCTGAAGATATGGTTCTACCAATAATGGTTGCTACTTATACACCTTCTTTTGTTTTTGCTTTTGTTATGATTGGAGCACTTGCTGCATTAATGAGTACTGCTGACTCTCAACTACTTTCACTTTCCACTATGCTTTCAAGAGATATACCTATAAAAAAGAAACATGTTTCTGAAATATTATTTGGAAAGATTGTTATTGTTATACTTTCATTGTTTGCTATATTATTTGTTATCGGTGGATATGATCCAAAGATTGGAATAATGGGAACTCTAGTTTCAACAACCTTTTCAGGTCTTGCTATTTTATGTCCTACAACAATTGCTGCTCTTTATTGGAAAAGAGCAACTAAATATGGATGTATTTTTAGTATATTAATAGGTGAAATATCGATTTTCTTGTTTCAATTTAAAATATTTCCAGATTATGGATTTTTATCAGCTATATGGGGAATATTAATATCGATTTTTGTTCTTGTTTTTGTAAGTTATATAACCTCTATAAAAAATGAACCTTAATGTTGAAATCGCATTATTATTACAAATAAAAATGAAAATGTAACATTTAAATATTTTATTTGTGATGTTATTATTGGAGGAGGTATAAAAATATGGATAATCAGAGTAGCATGTTAAGCAAAACTCTGATTATAGGTATTATTTTATTATTTATCAATATTAGTATTTCTCCTTCAACTGGTACAATTTTAAAAAAGATATCTATAAAGCCAATCTATAATGGTAATACTTTATATGTTGGTGGAACTGGAGAAGGTAACTACACGAGCATTCAGGATGCAATAGATGATGCAAGTGATGGAGATACCATTAGAGTATACAACGGGCTTTATAACGAGGTTGTTGAGGTAAATAAAAGGCTTAATCTAATCGGAAATGGTCCAATGGGAACAATAATTGACGGTGGTTTTCCAGATCACAAACACGTTGTATACATAACGGCTAACGGAGTAAATATGAGCGGTTTCGGTGTTAAAAACTCCTACATGGGTCATGAATTCGGTGGGATTGGTGTTCAATCCTTTAACAATAAGATATTTAACAATTTTTGCTGGAACAACCTTTATGGAGTTATCCTCTTTTGCGATAACAACAAGTTATATAACAACTCATTCTCCAATAATAAAAGAAACGGAATCTGGGTAAAATCATCAGGGAATAATATTTACAATAACCATTGCTTGAATTCTTCTGAGAAGGATGGTATATGGCTTTATATCTGCACGGACAATATCCTATCGAATAATATCTGTTCCTATAATTATATGAATGGAATCGCTCTCTACCAAAGCCACAACAATTATGTATTCAACAACACGTGCATCGGCAACAAATTTTACAATGGGATTTTAATCTATGAATCGACAAACAATGAATTTAGTAACAATAATTTCTCATACAACAACGATGATGGAATAGGAGTTTACCACTTCTCAGATTACAACATGTTTACCAACAATTTTATTGCAGGGAACCAAATTGGTGTGAATATAAAGGATAATTGCAGTTTCAATAATGCTATTTATAATAACATTGTGTCTAATTATGATAGAGGCATCAGTCTAGACTCTTCTAGTAATAATAACATAATTTATCATAATAACTTTAAAGAAAACACTCCAAATGCATATGATGGATGTAACAATATTTGGAATGATAGTTATCCATTAGGTGGTAACTATTGGGATGATTATTTCGGCGAAGATGTTGATAATGATGGCATTGGCGACAAACCATATTATATTGTAATTGAAAGTCAGGATAGTTACCCTTTGATGAAGCCTTGGGGAAAAAACCTACCAAATGCAGACTTTTCCTATTTGACAGAGAATCTCACTGTATTTTTTAATGCTTCATTGTCATATGATCGCGATGGAAAGATTATCTCATATAAATGGGAGTTTGGAGACGGCAATATTGGGGCTGGTATGAGTGTTTGCCATACTTATTCAACCAATGGGACTTATAATGTGAATCTATCAGTTAAAGATGATGATGGATATAATGATAAGATTACAAAAATAATTATAGCTGAAGGAAATCAACCTCCAGATTTACCAAATATAGATGGGCAAAAAAGTGGAAAATCAGGAAAGGAATATGAGTATACATTCAATACTACAGATCCTAATAGCGATGATGTCAGATATCTCATTGATTGGGGTGATAACACTTCCAATACGACAGGTTATAATCCCTCTAGTAAAGATGTTAAGGTAAAGCACATGTGGAGTAATGATGGAACTTATAACATTTCGGTTAAAGCCCAGGATATTTATGGTCTCGAGGGGCCTGAAGGAACATTAACAGTAACCATGCCAAGTAACAAACCTTTAAATTTCAACCTTAATCTGTTAGAAAGGCTATTAGGACGATTTTCAAATTCATTTCCAATAATAAGGCTTGCGCTTAAATTCAAATCATTTTATATTTTATATAACTTAAATAGATTAAAAAGTGTTAATACTATAAGAGCTTTAGAGGAGTTAAAATTATGTTAAACAAAACATATAACTTATTATTTTTAAAAATAAAATTATTGATAATAATTATTACATTTTTATTGGTCTCATTAATGCCAATAATAGATGCATATAAAATAAGGACAAAAAATGAAGATGACTTATTGTTTAATGTTATACGGTCTGATTTAACTGGTGTAGATGTAGAGTTGAATATTGGGGATATAAAAACATCAACAATTGATGTAAATGGAGAAATCTTTGATAGGGTAAGTATACAGAATCGTGGTTTTACTTCTGATTATGGTAAAGCAGAGTTACCGGTTATTAGTTATTATGTTGCTGTTGTTCAGGGTGCAGAAGTAGTTCTTGATTTCGAGGTATCAGATCCAATTATTTTTGATAATTATTATCTGTATCCAGCGCAACCACCTATGCCAGAAACAGATGGTTATGTTGATCCACCGTTTGTTAAAAATGGAAGTTTCTATGCTAAAAACGAGTATTATCCAGAGGTTATCGTTGAAATAAGTTCTGATTTTATTATAAGAGGATGTAGGATAGTTAGAGTCTCGGTGTATCCTATTACTTTTAATCCTGTTACTCAGAAGTTAAAAATGTATGAGGATATAGATATTTCAATTGATTTTGTTGATGGTACTAATGAGTTTATTCCAGAGCGATTACGATCTATTTATTTCCAACCAATGCTTGATGCTTTTTTAGTTAATTCTCAAAACCTTGAAAGAGCTGTGTTAAATAATCCTTCACAACTATTAGGGAGATCAGATCGAGCAGATTTTTTAATTGTTGTTTATGATGATTTTTATGAGGAAATTCTACCTCTTGCGGAATGGAGACATCTAACTGGTCTTGAAACAAAAGTAGTGAAATGGTCTGAAATCGGCAGTTCATCACAGGATCTTCGTGATTACATGATAGATGCCTATAACAACTGGAAGCTACCTCCCTCTTTTCTTTTAATTGTAGGTGATGCTGATCATATACCTGTAAATTATTTGTACAGTCATCCATATAACTCTGGTCAAACAGGTACAGACCATTGGTATGTATCTGTTGATGGATCTGATTATTTTCCAGAGATGCATACTGGTAGAATTTCTGTTGATGATGAAGCAGAATTAACAACTGTGGTCAACAAAATACTTGATTATAGCAAGACACCTTATATGACTAAAAATTGGTTTGATGATATCCTGCTTGCAGCTAAGGAAGAATCTGGACGATACTTTGTTTATACATCGGAGCGTGTTTACGATTTTCTAGATCCACTTGGTTATAACTGCAATAGACAATATCAAGGTACAACTCCTCCAGGTTCAACAGAAGGTGTCATTGATGCAATTAATAATGGTGTAATTATTGCAAATCATAGAGATCACGGCAGCTCTGCAAATGATCCAAATTATCAGATTACTGGTTGGTCTGCTCCAGAGTTTACCACAGATAATATCATTAATGATATTGACAACGGTGAAATGTATCCAATTATGTTTAGTTTAAACTGTGAAAGTGGTTGGTTTGATGGTGAAACTGATTCTCATAGCAGTAGCAATTATGAATCAATAGGAGAAGTAGGTATTAGAGCTTCAGATAAAGGTTTTGTTGCAGTAATTGCAGCTTCAAGAGTAAGTTATAGCGGATATAATGATGAGCTCTGTGTTGGATTCTATGATGCTATGTGGTCAGATTTTGATCCTAACTATCCAAATGATGAAATGACAAATCCCTATGATACAGAACTCTATAAAATATCTCAAATAATGAATTACGGAAAATTCTGGATGTATGATATTTACGTTGCTCCTGGAGGATGTGACCCCTATCCATGGACTCCAAGTGAAGATGTTTCAAGAACTACATTTGAGATGTTTCATGTTCACGGAGATCCAACCATGGAAGTCTGGACAGAAATGCCAGAACATCTTGAAGTAACATATGAAATTTTAGAAAATGCAGCAGAAGTGACAGTTAGCAACAGCGGTCATCCAGTAGAAAATGCTATGGTTTGCCTTTACCAAGAAGATGGTATATACATCAAGGGATTAACAGATGATACAGGAGAGGTATTATTAACTGTTATTAATCCATCTGATGAAGAAATTACTATGGTAGTAACAGCTCATAATTATCTATATGACCAACAAAACTTTTATTGGAATAGATTTCCAGAGCAACCTAGTAAACCATCAGGGCCAAAGAGTGGAGAGATAGATGTTGAGTATGATTTTTCAACAAATACAACTGATCCTGAGGGAGAGCAGATATTTTACTGGTTTGACTGGGGAGATGGGACTAACTCTGGTTGGCTTGGACCTTTTGCATCTGGTGAGACATGTACTGCATCCAAAACATGGTCAGAACGTGAAGGATATAACATAAAGGTTAAAGCAAAAGATATTAATGATAAGGAAAGTGGATGGTCAGAGGAATCTAAAATTTGGATTTCTAATGAGCCATCAAATAAGCCTGTAATCAGAGGTCCAAGGCTCTTTGTTAAACAAGGTATACCTCAAGAATATACTTTTTCTGCTAAAGATCCAGATGGTGATCAAGTCTATATATTGGTTATATGGAATAATGGTTCTGGTAGTTGGGAAGGGCCACTAAATTCAGGTGAAAAAATAAAATTAAGTCATACATGGAACGAACCCGAAACCAAATATACAATACGCGCAAAATCAAAAGATACATTTGGATATGAAAGCGAATGGGCATCATTTACAGTTTTTACACCACGAAACCATAGAGTTAATTTCAACTTATTTGAAAGATTAATAGAATATTTCCCAAGATTAAGTCATCTATTTAAAATATTATTTTTCTAATCCTCTTTTTTTATTTCAAAATCTTTCCCAAAATCTCATTTGCAGCTGTGTATGGATCAACTTCTTTTTTACCAATTTGATCAATTAATGATTCTACCTTACCTTTGAATGTCGACTCATCAAAGATGAAATTCATCAATCTTTTTCTTATAATTTCAACAAGTTCTGCTTCGTATCTTTTCCTTCGTTTGGTATCAAACATCTTGGTTTTTTTCAAATAGAGTTTATGTTTTTCGATTTCTTTGGCAAGTTCAACAATACCTTTTTTTTCCTTGGCTACTGTTGTAAGAACTGGTATTTTTCTGTCTTTATCAGAACATACAATATCAATTAGAGATTCTAATTCAGCAACTATCTGTTCTACACCTATACGATCAGCCTTATTTACTATATAAATATCAGCTATTTCCATTATCCCTGCCTTAATCGTTTGAATAGAATCCCCGAGACCTGGGACTAGTACAACAAGCGTGGTATCAGCAATCTTGATTATGTCAACCTCGGCCTGGCCAACTCCAACTGTTTCAACCAATACTATGTCTTTACCAGATCCATCTAAAATTTCAACTACATCGTAAACTGCACTTGCCAGACCTCCAAGCATACCGCGAGTTCCCATACTTCTAATAAAGACTCCATTATCTATAGCCAGATCCATCATTCTTATTCTATCACCAAGAAAGGCACCACCACTAAAAGGACTCGTAGGATCAATAGCAATTATTCCAACTGTTAAACCCTGTCGTCGATACTCTCTAGTTAATTCACAAATTAGTGTGCTCTTCCCGCTACCCATCACACCAGTGATGCCAATAACATAGGCATTACCAGTATTCGGATGAACTTCTTTCATTGCACTAGCTGCTAATGGGGAACCATTTTCTGCAAGTGTAATTAATTTTGCAATTGATCTTGGATCACCCTTCAAAACCTTAGTAGCAATATCATTCATTTTTTCACATTCTTACGAATAAATTCGACAATGTCCTCACAATGAGCACCAGGGCCAAATATTCCAGCTACTCCAGCCTTCTTTAATCTAGGGACATCCTCCTTGGGAATGATACCTCCACCAACAACAAGAACATCACCTAAACCTTTCTTTTTTAATAATTTAGTTACATCCATAAATAATGTCATATGTGCACCAGACAATAAACTAAGACCAATGACGTCAACATCTTCCTGAATAGCAGTTTCAACAATCATTTCAGCAGTTTGATGTAAACCAGTATAAACAACTTCCATACCAGCATCACGTAGAGCACGGGCTACAATCTTTGCTCCCCTATCATGACCATCTAGACCAGGTTTAGCAACCAAAACTCTAATTTTCCGATCCATAACAAAACATCCTCCTCAATAAATCGCAGGTTCAGTATATTCTCCAAAAACCTCCCTTAATATATCACAGGTCTCACCTAAAGTAGCATAAGAATGAACACAATCAAGAATATAAGGCATGAGATTTTCATTACCCTCAGCAGCCTTACGAAGACGAGTAAGATTTCGTTTTACTTTTGTATTATTCCTATCTTTACGAAGCTTCTTCAAACGATTAATCTGCCGTTCCTCTCCCTTTTCATCCATTTTTAAAATTGGAATTTCGAGCGGTTCATCTATTTTATATTTGTTAACACCGACAGTAATACGCTCTTTTTCATCAATTTCTTTTTGGTATTTATATGCAGACTCTGCTATTTCACGTTGGAAAAAACCTTTCTCGATTGCTGGAATTACTCCACCCAATTTTTCAACTTTATCAAAATATTTGTAAGTCTCTTCTACCATTTCATCAGTAAGCCATTCAATAAAGTAAGATCCTCCTAGAGGATCAACAGTATTGGTAACCCCACTTTCTTCTGCAATAATTTGCTGTGTACGCAAAGCAATACGAGCTGCTTTTGCAGAGGGTAAGGCCCATGCTTCATCCATTGAATTTGTATGTAAAGACTGAGTTCCACCAAGAACAGCAGCGAGTGCTTGCATTGTAACACGAGCAATATTTATTTCAGGTTGTTGAGCAGTTAAGGTACAACCTGCAGTTTGTGTGTGAAAACGCATATATAAAGATCGATCTTTTTTGGCACCTAATTTTTTTAGTTCCTGAGCCCAAATACGCCGGGCAGCACGATACTTTGCTATCTCCTCAAAAAAATCATTATGAGCATTAAAGAAAAAACTTAGACGAGGCGCAAAATCATCAATTCTAAGGCCACGTTTCATAGCCCATTTAACATATTCCACGCCATCTCCTAAAGTAAATGCAAGCTCCTGAACTGCTGTACTACCAGCCTCACGAATATGGTATCCGCTAATGCTAATCGTATTCCAACGAGGAACCTCCTTAAAACCATATTCAAAGGTATCAACAATTAAACGCATACTTGGTTCAGGTGGAAAAATAAATGATTTCTGTGCAATGTATTCTTTTAAAATGTCATTTTGTATTGTACCACCAATCAGATTTTTACTAATACCTCGGTTCTCTGCATTGGCGATATAAAAAGCCCAAACAATTGCAGCAGGACCATTAATAGTCATGCTAGTAGTTACCTTATCAATAGAGATTCCATCAAATAAAATCCTCATATCCTCAAGAGAAGAAATTGCCACGCCACATTTACCAAACTCACCACGAGATAAAGGATGATCAGTATCATAGCCATACAATGTTGGGTAATCAAATGCAACACTCAATCCGGTCTCTCCATGATCCAGTAGATACTTATATCGTAGGTTAGTCTCCTCGGCACTTCCAAAACCTGAAAACTGACGCATAGTCCACAATCGACCTCGATACATAGTGGGATGAATACCACGTAAAAAAGGGTAAATTCCAGGAAAACCTAGATCTTTTAAATAATCCAGATGACCAATATCCTCAGGAGAAAAAATATTCTTTATGTTTATAGAAGATAAATTTTCGAATTTTTTCTTCCGTTCAGAATGATTTTTAATATGTTTTAAATAACAATTTTTTTCCCATTCTAGTCTTTTTTTCTTTATGATATCTAACTCTTTTTTGGCAATCATAGAAGAAACCTCCCATTTAGAAATCGATTCCCTTCCGAGCAGTTATACCTTGTTGATAAGGATGTTTTATTTCAAGCATCTCAGTTACAAGGTCAGCGATTTTAATTATGTCAGGATGAGCATCTCTACCCGTCAATATCAGTTCAAGTTTTTCTGGTTTTTTCTCAAGAAGTTTTATCATATCTTTCAGAGTTATTAGATTATAATCAACTGCAACGTTTATTTCATCAAGAATGACCATATCATATTTACCATTGTTTATAATCTCTTTTGCAAATTTGAAACCCTTTTGAGCTAAATCAATATCTATTTTATCAGGATTTTCCTTTGAAACAAATTCATCTCTGCCATGTTGAGAAATCGTAAAATTAGAGATATTATCGATAGTATCGATTTCACTATATCTTCTTCCTTTCATGAACTGAACCATATGAACTTTTAGACCTGCACCAGAGGCGCGCAGACCTAATCCTAGGGCTGCAGTTGTTTTACCTTTACCTGGGCCAGTATAAACATGTATGTATCCTTTTTCCAATGAAATCTCCTCTCCGTGTATTGTCTAGGTTATTATATTTCTTTCTTTCGTTATTTTGATATAGAAACCTTTATGTTTATTAATCAGATTCCCACCCCCATGAAATTAGAGTTAAATGATCAACAAAAAATGATACAAAAAATGGTTCGTGAGTTTGCTGAAAAAGAGATTGCTCAAGTGGCTGCAGAGCTTGACAAAAAAGAAGAATATCCAACAAAAATTCTTGAGAAGATGTCTAAATTGGGTCTTCTCGGAACAATTATACCCTTAGAGTATGGTGGGACAGGTCTTGATACAATCAGTTATGCCATTGTTGTTGAGGAAATATCTAGAAAATGCGCTTCAACTGGGGTAATTACGTCAGTACATCTCTCTCTTGTATGTTGGCCAATAATGAAATATGGAACAGAAGAACAGAAAAAGAAGTATCTTCCAATGCTTGCAAAAGGGGAAAAAATCGGTGCATTTGCTGGAACAGAACCAAATGCTGGTTCTGATCTTGGTGCCATGCAAACTACAGCAGTTCTAAAGGGTGATAAATATATTATTAATGGAGATAAAACATTTATCACAAGTGGTTCAGAAGCAGGTATCCTTATTGTTTTTGCTGTAACTGATAAAAGCGCTGGATCCAAAGGTATTAGCGCATTTATTGTTGAAAACACTTTTAAGGGTTTTAAGGTTGGAAGTATCTATGAAAAACTTGGTATAAATGCATCCAAAACAGCTGAGTTGATTTTTGAAAATATGGAAGTGCCTAAAGAAAATCTTCTTGGTAAAGAAGGAGAAGGATTCAAGATTGCATTAAGCACACTTGACGGGGGAAGAATTGGAATTGGTGCACAGGCAGTTGGGATTGCTCAAGCAGCACTTGATGAAAGCATCGAATATGCAAAACAAAGGCAACAATTTGGTAAACCTCTTTCCCAATTCCAGGCAATTCAGTGGATGATTGCAGATATGGCAACAAAAATAGAGGCGTCACGTTATTTGGTTTATCATGCAGCATATCAAAAAGATCTAGGTGGGAGATTTAGCAAAGAAGCTGCGATGGCAAAATTGTTTGCCTCTGAAACCGCTGTTGAATCAGTTATTAAAGCTGTTCAAATCCATGGTGGATATGGTTATACCAAGGAATATACTGTTGAGAGATTATTCCGAGATGCTAAAATAACTGAAATTTATGAGGGAACTTCTGAAGTACAACGCCTAGTTATTGCTGCAAGCCTCCTAAGATAAGATTCATTTGAGGGTATAGTAATGGGGGAGTTCGATTACGAAAAAGAGTATCAAAGTTGGAAATGGAATATTCCTAAGAATTATAATATTGGTTATGATTGTGTTGACAAACACACAGAAACATATAAAAGAAACAAGATAGCATTGTATTGGGAGAATGCAAAAGGCGAGACTGACAAATTTACTTACAACGATATGAAAAGACTTACAAATAAGTTTGGAAATGCCCTTAAAAAAATTGGTTTTAAAAAAGATGATAGATTCCTTATAAGATTACCAAATCTTCCAGAATTCCAAATCTCATTTTTAGGTGGAGTTAAGATAGGTGCTATACCTATTCCATCAAGTGTTATGATGGGTGCTCATGAGATAGAATATATACTAAACGATAGTGATTCTAAAGCAATAATTACTACATCAAAATATGTTGAAGAGGTTAACAATATTAAGATGGAATGTCCAACATTAGAGCAAATTATAATTTTAGATGATGCTTATGGTGATCAAATCTCATATGAGGAATTAATGAAGGAATCATCCATCAATTTAGATATTGAGTCTACTTATAATGAGGATATGGCATTTTTTAGTTATACCTCTGGTACAACGAGCAATCCAAAAGGCGTAGTTCATTTACATCGTTGGGTACCTGGTAATGATCCAAGTATCCTATTTTGGCAGCAAGGAAGGGATGATGATTTGTTGGCTCATACCGGTGACCTCAATTGGATTTTCCCACTTGGAAATGGTTTTTTGTACCCTTGGCGGTGGGGTTTTTCTACATTTATTTATGATGGGAGGTTTAATCCTAAACGTTGGTTTGAATTAATAGAAAAATACAAGATTACTAATCTGGCATCTGTGTCAACTGCATATAGGATGTTTCTAGAAGTTAAGGATGCAGAAAAAAAATATGATATATCATCGCTTCGACATTGTGTTTCAGCTGGAGAATCTCTAAATTCAATGACTATTAAGGAGTGGAAGAGACGGTTCAATATCGATATTTATGAAGGCATAGGCATGACAGAAATTATGGTTTATTTATCAAATTATGAAAGTATGAAAATTAAACCTGGCTCATGTGGTAAACCTCATCCAGGTAAAATCTGCTCAATTCTTGATCAAAATGGGAATCCTGTTCCGCAAGGTGAACATGGGGTATTAGGTATTAAACAAACAGATCCAGGTCTTTTCAAAGAGTATTGGAAAAAACCTGATAAGACAAAAGAGTGTTTTAAAAATGGTTGGTTTCTTACCGGAGATGTTCTCTATCAGGATAAAGATGGATATTTTTGGTTTAGTGAAAAAGATAATGATCTGATTGTAACTGCAGGAAATCGAATATCGCCTGTTGAGATTGAATCAGTGATTATCTCACATCCAGATGTTTTGGAATGTGCAGTTGTAGCGAGTCCTGAAAAAAATAGTAATATTATTATTAAAGCTTTTGTAGTCCTTCATGATATTACAAAAGCTTCAAAGAACATTATCAAAGAGATTCAGGGGCATACAAAAATGTTTGCTGATCCAGATAAATACCCAAATAAAATTGAGATTGTTGAAGAGCTTCCTAAAACTCAAAACGGTAAGATAAATAGGGAGCATTTAAGAAAAATAGAAATTAAAAGGAAAGGTGTGAAAAAATGAACATAATTGTATGTGCAAAGCAGGTTGTTGATGTATCAGAGATGAAGGTTGATCCAAATACAAAAAAACCGATTTTGCAGGGAGTCCCTCAAAAAATCAGTGATATCGATAAAAATGCTATGGAAGAAGCAATAAAAATAAAAGATAAACTTGGTGGAAAAATTATTGTGGTAACAATTGGACCAGCTGATGCAAAAGAAAGGATCAAAGAACTTCTTGCTATGGGAGCAGACGAAGGTGTATTGGTTTCTCTACCTAAAAACAATGATTACTATGTGGTTGCTAATCTTTTGGCTGGTGCAATAAAAAAGATTGGTGAATATGATATCATTTTGTGTGGGGAGGCATCTATTGATATGTTCTCTGGACAAATAGGACCTCGTTTAGCAGGATTGCTAGGTATTCCACAAATAACATATGCCCAGAAAATAACCGCTGAGAAAGATAAAGTTAATGCTGATAGGAATATGGGTGATAAAGCGGTGACAACTGAATCAACATATCCAGTTTTAATTACAGTTACAAAAGAGATTAATGAACCTCGACTGCCTAGTCTTATGCAGATACTTGGTGCAGCAAATAAACCTATAAATGAATGGACAGATGATTCTCTAGTAGGTGGATTAAATCCCAAGGTTGAAATACTTGAGCTTAAAGGTATTTCAATGCAGAGAAAGAACATTGTTTACAAGGACGACCTAGATGAATCCATAAGTAAACTTGTTGATAGTCTTGCTAAAGAGGGAGTATTGAGGTGATAAAAAATGGTATTGATTTATTCTGATGACAAAAAATTAACATTCGAATTACTAAACATTGGAGGTAAAATAGCTAAAGAGCTTGGTGAAAAACCAATAGCACTTATAGTTGGTAAAAGCAATGATACTCTTGCACAGGAGTATATATCTTATGGTGCTGATAGTGTATATATAGTAGAAACAGAACTTGATACATTTAAGGCTGAAGAATATTCAAGTCTTCTTGAACAGGTTGTTAAAGATACAAAATCAGAAACAGTCGTTATAGGATCCAACAAAAACGGTAAAGAATTGGCATCGCGATTGGCTGGGAGATTAGATGCTGGTTGCATTATAGATTGTACAAATATTTATCTGAAGGATAAAAAATTAACATCCGAACGTGTTGTTTATAGTGGAAATGCAATTGCTGTAGAACAATTCATCTCTGAACCTGCAATTGTTACTATTCCTTCAAAAGCTTTTGATCCTCTACCAAAGGATGATAAGCGAAAGGGAGAAACTATTAAAAAGAAATTTGATGTGGAAAAATCATCATCAAAGATATTGAAAGTTCAAGAGATGAAGAGCGAAGATGTAAATGTTGAGGATGCAGAAATCATCGTTTCATGTGGACGAGGATTTAAAAATAAAGAAGATATCAAACTGGTTGAAGATTTAGCAAATGCAATAAAGGGTAAAACTGTTGGTTGCAGTAGACCTATTGCTGCTGATTTGAAATGGCTTTCTGAAGATCATTGGATAGGTTTATCTGGACATAAGGTAAAACCCAAGCTGTATATTGCTGCTGGAATTTCTGGTCAGATACAACATATTGCTGGAATGAGGGACTCAGGAATTATTGTTGCTATTAATAAAGATCCAGAGGCACTAATTTTCAAGTCTGCTGACTATGGAATCGTGGGTGATCTATATGACATTCTACCAAAACTTACCAGTGCTGTTAAAGAAAAAATTGGGTGAAAATTCTTATCATCCTTTTAATAAAAGTTAAATCAACATTAATGGGGGCAGATGATTATTACTAGAGAAAAAGATATTAAGCTGATTAAGAAGATTCCTGAGGACAAGCTAGCCGACTTTATCTTTATGCATTTAAGAAACATGTGGGCTGTTGATGGACTTTATTATCTTGGTATTGAGGAATCCTATGGAACTGAGGCTGCAACTGAAATTGATAGAAAGGTATGGGATGTAATGGGAAAAATTGAGGCACGCAGAATAAAAAAATTATTTGGTATTACCGGGACAGATATCCCGTCTATGATTAAAGCCCTTAGTTATTCTGGCTGGGCTCTTGATCTGGAAGATAAAGAAATACTTGTAGAAAATAATAAGGCAATTGTGAGAAATACCAAATGTAGAGTTCAAAATACCAGGTTAGAAAAAGGTCTAAAGGAATTTGGTTGTAAACCTGTTAGATTTGGATTTTTAAAGGCGTTTGCAAAGGAGATTAATCCTAACATTATTGTTTCTTGTAATGTCTGTCCACCTGATAATCATCCTGAAGACCTATGGTGTGAATGGGAGTTTAGAATGAAGGAGTAAATAGGATATGAAAACGTCAGATGAGTATAAACAAAGCCTTAAACATATGAGACCAAATGTTTACAAATTTGGTGAATTAATTAAAGATGTAACAACTCATCCCGCCACAAAAAGAACAATTGAAGGCCATGCACAGATATTTGATGCTGCTTCAAAAAAGGAGTATAAAGATATTTTTACAACAAAATCTAACTTGTCAGGAAAACAAATCTCGAGGTATCTTTCTATTATACAAAGTGCTGAGGACATGATTACAAATGTTCGAATGAAACGTCTTATGTTTAATTTGACGGGTACCTGTACAGGTGGTAGATGTGTAGGCTTCAATGCAATTAATGCTATGTGGGCTACAACATATGATATGGATAAAGATTTGGGAACAGAATATCATAATAATATCAAAAACTGGTTGAAAGATGCTCAAGAAAAAGATATAACTCTTTCTGGAGCGCTTACAGATCCTAAAGGTGAACGTTCGGTATCACCATCACAACAAAAAGATCCTGACATGAGTTTACATTTAGTTAAAAAGAGGGATGATGGTATTGTTGTAAAGGGAGCAAAAGTAATGATCTGTGGTGTAGCTGCTTCAAATGAAATTTTTGTTATGCCTGGGATTGGATATAAGGAAATTGATAAGGATTACTCGATATCTTTTGTAATACCTAGAGATATTGAAAATCTTACTATCGTAGAAACTAGAAGACCAAGTGATAGCAGAGAGTTAGAGGATGGATTTGATACTCCTGTTGATATTGGTGGGATCACACAGGCATATCTTTTATTTGAGGATGTATTCATTCCTAAGCAACGAATTTTTATGTGCGGAGAATTTGATTATTCTAATAAAGCAGTTATGAATTTTATTGCCCCGTACAGAACCGCTATTGGTGGTTGTGTTGCTGGACAAGGGGACATTATGATAGGTGCTGCAGCTTTAATGGCACGGGCAAATGGTCTATCAGAGAAGGTTTTTAAAGAAAAAATAACACAAATGATCATAAACAATGAAACAACATTTGGTATGGGTGTTGCTGCAGGAATTCTTGGAAAGAAACATCCATCGGGCGTGTGGATTCCAAATCCATTACTTTCCAATATAAATAAAGTACATGTCGCTACTCTCCCTTATGAAACAAAGCGTTTGACACAAGATATAGCAGGTGGAATTGCCGAAACAGGATGCTTACCATCATGTAAAGATATTAATGATCCAAGATATGGAAATCTTTTAAAGAAATATTTAAAGGCAGGTTGCTCTGGGGAAACTCGTGCAAAAATTGCCAGGCTTATTGAATGGCTGACTATCGGTTCTGGCGTTCCTGGTTGTATGCATGGTGGAGGCTCTCCAGAAGGTGCAAAGTTATTCATTAATGCAAAAACTGATATTAATCAGTACATTGAACTTGCAAAGCGTCTTGCAAATATTAAAGAGGATATTAAGGTTAAATAAAAAATAAATTCCTTTTAACAATTAAAACAGATATATTTAAATTATTTTATTTTAATTGTTTTTCCAGAGATATATTTTTAAACCAGTGTGTTTATATTCATTATAGGGGACTTAACAAATATGAAAAAAGAGAACTGTCCATTTTGTGGACATAGATGGACAAGAAGCTCGCTAGAATCACCAGTTATATGTCCAAATTGTAATTGTAAATATTATATTAAAGAAAATTTAACAGAGGATAATATTCTAAGTGAAGAAAATCCAGAAAAAGAAAATTTGTAAACAATTAGTAGATATATTCATATTTTGACGTTTTTATACCATAAATTTAAATATTGTAAATGACAAATATTATTATGGTATGTGATAGCAAGTTGGGGGATATTTGGTATTTACCTATCTTGTTGCCACGGGGAAATTGAGGATATTTGGTATCCATCAATTGCCCTCATCACATATCTTAAAAAATAATTATTTTTATTTTTCATCTTTTAATGATTCCATAATTTCTTTTCCAAAAGATGTCAAACCATAAAGTTTTATGTTTCCACTGCTACCTTTATCTTCAACAATATTTAGATTGAGTAGTGATTCCTCCTCTTTATACCTTGATTCCATTCCCCTTATTGCTCCAATTACATTTGTTGATGTTGTTTTAATGTTATATGCTATTTCTGAAGTATAGCTAGTGCTAGGACTAATTTCAAAAAGATATTCAGCAATCTTCTTTCTGACAATACTCCTTCTTAGTGCCCTTATAACTAAAGGTCTTTTTACATAGATAGGAACCTCTAATTGATTATCTTCTTGCATCCCGTCCGAAACTAGATGTGAATTATTATTAATAAAATTATTCTTCTCTGTATATCCAACTGCATATGCAGGTGCATATACACCAGCATACTCTGATAGATATGCATATATTTTATTTTAAGAAATGTCAAGAAATATTATTCTTTACCTATTTGTTGTTTTTTATACCTGCCCAAATATACAAAAAAAGTCGCATATTATTTAAAATGAAGATCTATTACAATTATCAACAGAGGGGAAAAAATGGATTTTCCAAAAGGTACAATATTTCGAGATGAAATAGATACAAAAACTGGACAAAAAGTAAAAGTTGCTATATTACCTGATGGAACAGAATTAAAATTTTATACAGAAGAGGATTTAGAAAGTATCTAAATATTTTATTAAACAACATACTTTATCTTGAATATTATACTCAACTCTTAAAAACCTCTTTTCCTTTTCAAAAAAGATGAAATGCGGAGTTTTATTCTCAGGAGGAAAAGACTCTACTTTTGCTGCATTTTTAGCAAAAAAATATGGAAATGAGATTTCCTGCCTGATTACAGTTGTATCAAAAAATCCTGACAGTTATATGTTTCATACTCCGTCTATTTTAAAGGTTAAAAAACAAGCAGAAGTTATGAAAATACCATTACTTATTCAAAAAACAAAGGGAGAAAAAGAGGAAGAATTAAAAGATTTGGAATTTGTAATAAAAGAGGCAAAAAGGAAATTTAAAATTGAAGCAATTGTAACTGGATCAGTGGAATCTGCATATCAAGCATCGAGAGTGCAAAAGATATGTGATAATCTTGATTTAGATTGTTTTAATCCTCTCTGGCAAAAAGACCAATTTGAGCTTCTAAATGATTTAATAACAAGCAAATTTAGAATTATTGTCACAGGAGTTTTTGCTTATCCATTAAATGAATCATGGTTGGGTAGAGAAATCAATGAAATATTCATAAGAGATGTTACAAAATTGGTCGAGATTTATAAGATAAATCCTGCAGGAGAGGGTGGAGAGTTCGAAACATTTGTTCTAGATTGTCCACTATTCTCTAGGACATTGAAAATTAAGGATAAACAGATTCAGGGAAAAAATCATTCTTGGAGAATGGAAATTGAGGTAACATGATATTATTAATCCAGATTTGTAATAAAAAATTCCATTATTTTGAATTCATAAAACCTATAGAAGATGTTTTAAAAAGAAATAAAATTAAATTTGAATTGATTCATTATAAAAAAATTACCAGAGAACAAATTCAAAAAGCAGAAAAGATAATTATATCTGGGACAAGTTTAAAAGACAATGAATTTTTAAAAGACATCAATGAGTTTATATGGATCAAAGAATTAAATAAACCTATTCTGGGTATTTGTGGAGGGATGCATATTCTGGGACTAGTTTTTGATGGAGAATTAAAAAAACAACAAGAAATCGGTCTTACTAAAATCGATATAAAAGACGAATTTTTAGGATATAAAGATAGTATAGAGGTCTATGAATTACATAATTTTTATACCATATCAAAACAGTTTAACATATATGCTGAATCTAAAAATTGTCCTCAAGCTGTTAAGCATAGAAAAAATCCTTTTTATGGAGTTTTGTTCCACCCAGAAGTTAGAAATAAGGATCTTTTAGTCAATTTTGCTTATATATAAGATATATAGATATAATTTTAAGGAGAAATATCATTCATTATATAAAAATAGGGGGAGTAAATACATGAAAAGATATTTACCATTGAGTATTATAGCTATTTTAATAATTTCTACATTTTCAGCATCTTCTTCGATTATAAATACCGATTCACATATCTTTGTTAATCAAGATGAAATAGTATTTTTTAACAATGATGCCTTTACAACATTTTTTAAAGATGTTTTAGAAAAATCGGTAGACTATGGTAAAACTGGTATTTTGAAAAGAACCTACATGGTTGAAATGCGCGATGGTGTTAATCTTGCAACAGATG
>Ga0209427_10003233_pt1 | contig 19141 bp, 18 predicted proteins | sample DeeMarSWOR136_30_FD_187465 | JGI IMG/M metagenome (GOLD analysis project Ga0209427, IMG submission 187465) | Marine sediment microbial communities from White Oak River estuary, North Carolina - WOR-1-36_30 (SPAdes) (version 2) | ecosystem: Environmental > Aquatic > Marine > Intertidal zone >...
GTGAAAATAATGATGTAGCCACAGGTGTATAAATGAAGAGAAAAGCTGCCATTGATGCCTGGATGAGCTTTGATGTGGGAAGGGCTGCACTGTAGAAGGCTACCTCTTCTGCAGTTCTGAAAACTCCCAAAAGAAGTGTATCTGCCCACTGGGTAATTAATTGAAAGATGGAACCTCCTAACAAAGGCAAAGAAAATAAAAGCATCTTCTCAGTGACGGGAACCATTCCCCGAAACTTTGGAATCCCTACAGTCTTGAAAGTATAAAAAAGTATGAAGACTGCAGATACTACAATAGAGATGACATATCCAATTACTACAGTGTAGAAAGGCATTTTCCTCACAAAAATTGCCACCAAAATAGAAAAAAATATGAAATTTTTAAAAACATCCTGAAAAACTACTTTAACTTCTGCTCTTTCAATTCCCCTGAAAAAGGATACTAAAAACTCAAGTAAAAGGCTGAAGGGGAGCGATATAGACACCACCTGTATGATCCAGCTGATATCTTTCCCAAAAAAGGAGGAAATTTGAGGGGACACAAAAACCAGAAGAAGAAAACATATTCCACCAGAAACTGATGAAAGAAAGATTAAAGAGGAAAAAATTCTCTTTTTTGAAATTTCTGATGAATTTACTGAAGAATGAAATGAAATTGTACGGGTAATTCCCTCATATAATCCCAAACTACCTATAGACAAAAAAAGTGCTATTACTGCTAAAGATAACGAGTACAACCCGTATTCCTCAGGGGTGGACACCCGTATTATGGTCCAGCGTTGAAGGAAAGAGAACATAAGAGCCAGAAAAATACCAAGGGCAGAGAACACAGTTCCTCTTGCTATACTTCTCAGAGATCGGTTCACTTCATTCATAGTGTCCACCATTTTCAGCTCTGCTTATGCTGGTTGAGGAATTCCATCTTCATTCAATGGAACTTTAGCCTTTTAAAAACATTGCTATAGTGAGGAATTGTCAAGATTGCTGGGGTCAACTGTTTTGAATCTCGTTGAATATTAAAAATAGTAGGAAATAAATAGAAAAGACGATTTTGTTACACGTGTAACACGTTGAGACAAACACCCACAGATTGGAAACCCCAGTAACCGAAAGCTTTATAAATGGTTACCCTAACGAGAGGTAAAGGTAATAGATTTCACAAACCTACAGAGGTGATGAAATGGCTGAAATCAGACAAGGAGAAATAATGAGAGAAGGAACACAAAGGATCATAGCCAGAGATGCGCAAAGGATCAACATACTGGCAGGTCGTATCGTGGCAGAAACAGTGAGAACCACGTTGGGACCCAAAGGAATGGATAAGATGCTGGTAGATTCTCTGGGCGATGTGGTCATCACCAATGATGGAGCCACTATCTTAGATGAGATGGATATTGCCCATCCTGCTGCCAAAATGATTGTGGAAGTGGCCAAGACAGTGGACGACGAAGTTGGTGATGGAACTACTACTGCTGCCATTCTGGCTGGTGAACTACTCAAGAAAGCAGAAGAATTACTAGATCAGAAGATTCATGCTACAGTTATCGCCAAGGGATACAGGCTGGCAGCCGATAAGGCAGAAGACATCCTCGATGAAATTGCTATAAAAGCAGACGATGAAGAAACCTTCAAGAAAGTGGCTATTACCACGTTGACTGGAAAGGGAGCAGAAGTGGGAAGAGAGTATCTGGCAGACATGGCAGTCAAGGCAGTGAAAGCAGTGGAACAGGACGGTAAGGTAGACCTGGATGATATCAAACTGGAGAAGAAGGAAGGCGGAAGTCTGGAAGATTCTGAAATTGTGGAAGGCATCACTATAGACAAGGAGGTTGTCCACGCAGGTATGCCCAAAAAAGTGGAGAATGCTAAGATTGCCTTGATCAATGCAGCAGTAGAAGTGGAAAAGACAGAAACAGATGCCAAGATTAACATCTCCAGTCCTGAACAGCTGCAGATGTTTTTAGACCAGGAAGAGAAGATACTCAAGGAGCTGGCAGACAAGATTGCAGCTTCAGGTGCTACTGTATTATTCTGCCAGAAAGGCATTGATGATCTGGCTCAACACTACTTAGCTAAACATGGTATACTAACTGCCCGCAGAGTGAAAAAATCTGACATGGAGAAGTTAACAAAGGCCACAGGAGGCAAAATCGTCACCAATATCAGCGAGCTGTCTGAATCTGATCTAGGAAAGGCAGGTATAGTTGAAGAGCGAAAGATAGCAAAAGATGAACTGATCTTCGTTGAGAAGTGTGACAATCCAAAGGCAATCACTATTTTATTACGGGGCGGCACCAAGCATGTGGTGGAGGACTTAGAAAGATCAATGCACGACGCAATTAGTGTGGTAGCAGCAGTTGTAAAAGATCCCCGGGTAATGGCAGGCGGCGGCGCAGGTGAAATGGGAATCGCAAAGCGGTTAGCTGAGTACGCTGACTCTGTTGGCGGGAGAGAGCAGTTAGCAATCAAAGCGTTTGCTGAAGCAATGGAGATCATCCCGAGAAGTCTGGCGGAAAACGCAGGGTTGGACCCCGTGGATATAATCGTCAAACTAAGAACAGCCCACGGCAAAAAAGGAGGAGAAACCTACGGTCTGGATGTCTTCTCAGGCGATGTCATAGACATGTACAAAAATGGTGTACTGGAGCCTCGAAAGGTGAAAGAGCAGGCTATAAAATCTGCTTCAGAAGCCGCGGTCATGATCTTGCGAATTGATGATATTATTGCAGCCTCAGAACTCTCAGGCCCTGGCGGACCTCCTGGAGGAGGCGGCGGTCCAGAAGACTTTGATTAATTTTATTCTTTTTATTTTTAATCATTTTTTTTTAGATTTTTGGTACTCATTCTCTATTCAGATCAAGAGATGTTACACGTGTAACACGTGGGATAACCACCAAATTGGCCAGATTCTGGCAGTTAACTTTGTGTGATTCATACCGTAGTATCAAGGAATTAGAGTTCTTTGATTCTTTCACACTCTTAACTACAGATGGCCAACCTTGAACGCAAGCCATGCAAGGCAAAACCTTTTCTTTCCACAGGTACATACAAACCATGGATCTTGTAATTTATAATGGTACTATTTTGACCATGACACAAAAGAGTGCCAAAGCTGTCTCTGTAGATAATGGAAGAATACGCAGGCTGGAAAAGGTTCAGGCTGCAAAAGAGATCGATCTTGAGGGTAAAACGTTAATCCCAGGATTTATTGACTGCCACACTCATTTCATGGGAATGGGATTGAGCTTATCCAAGGTAGACTTATCAAAAGCGAAAAGTGTACAAGAAGCAGTGAATTTATTGGAGGAAAAAGCTTCCAAAACTGAGAAAGGTCAATGGGTTCGCGGCTTTAACTGGGATGAAAGCTTTTGGCCGGAAAAAAGGTGGCTAACTCCTGAGGATTGTGCAGGTATTGAGCATCCAGTGTGCGCTGTACGGGTGGACGGTCACATGGCAGTGTTAAATGAAGCTGCCCAGAAAGAACTGGGTGTCAAAAAGGGGTACCTCTATGAGGACGAAGTGTTCCAGATGCATTCAGACATTTCTGAGCAGGATGTAGAGAAAGCTTTTGTAGCTTCTGTACAGTTGGCTCACCAGCATGGAGTGACCTCAGTTCACGATAATCCCATGGATGTGCAGAGCTTCTGTGTGTATCAGAAGATGAACCAGACTCAATTAAGAATCTACGTAAATCTGCCCGTGTCTGTTGTAGATGCAGTAAACCAGATACAGTTGAGAACAGGGTTTGGAAATGAATGGATTAAATTTGGAGGAATCAAAATATTTACTGATGGTTCTATTGGTGCAAAAACTGCTGCAATGTCTTTTAACTTCAAGAATGAGAAGAACAATGGCTTGCTTGTTCATACAGATGCTGAATTGAAGGAGATTTTAAGAAAGGTGCATCCCAACCAGACAGTTATACATGCTATCGGGGATAGAGCTGTCCAGCAGGTGCTGAACTGTTCTGTCCCTGGCGAGAGAAACCGTATTGAACACGCAGAATTAGTACGAGATGATCAGATTCCACATATCAAATCATTAGGATTGATCCTGTCTATGCAGCCCAATTTTTTGCAGTGGTCTCACCCGGATGGGTTGTATGATCACCGGTTTGGTACAGGTATGGACAACAGGTTTTCCACGCTGAAAAAGGCAGGTATTCCCATTGTGTTTGGGTCAGATGGTATGCCCTTTTCTCCCCTGTATGGTATTGAACAGGTGGTAAATGCACCTTTTGAGGAGCAGAAGCTGTCTGTGATGGATGCTTTGCTAATGTACACAAAAAATGGTGCTTACGCTTCCTTTGAAGAGGATATTAAGGGAACTATAGAAAAGGGGAAACTGGCAGATTTCGTGGTGTTATCTGGTGATCCCAGGGAAGAGGATATTTCTTCTATAAAAGTGGACATGACTATTGTGGGCGGTAAAGTAGTGTACGGCTGACCTTGAGGTATATATCTATTGTGAGTTATTTCAGTTTCATTTCCAGAACCTATTCTCCTCAATATTACTGTCAGTCTTACCTTTCAGCCTTACGATTCCCTAGTGTGAAGATGAAATTTATGAATACATGATTAAGTGCTTCTTTCGGGAGCTTTGATAGATTCTTTCTATTATCTGTATACATTCTGCCTGTGTCCAACTCTTAAAATCACAATCGTTTCATCATCAACATCGAATATAACTCTATAATCGCCTATTCTAAATCTGTACGTTCCTATATCCGGGTTTATCAGTTTCCGGGCATACCTGAGAGGTTCTTGAGCATATTCTTTAAGTTTCGCAGCAATTCTGTTTTGTGTCTTCTTGTCAATGTTTTCGAGATCTCTCAATGCTCTTTGGGTGAGAACTATTCTATACATCGAAAACTTCCTTAAACTGTTTCACTCTACCTTCCTTGTAGTCTCTTCTTGCTTCTTTGATTGAGTGAAGATACTCTTTACATGAAAGTGCCACTATATCTTCGAGGACCTCTTCTACGGAGGCTCTGACAGTATCAGATATTAGATTCTGCAATTCTATGACAGTAAGGTCTTTTACCTTGGTTTTCATCTAGACACCTCTTGATATTATGAGAGTAAGTATTAAAAGATTTTGCATGAGTATAAGGACGTTCTCTGAAAAGGTGATTGAAAAGGAAGACTGCTGTGTAAGGAGACGTACTGGAGACAATACAATTTTGCGCAGGATCTGGGATACTCAGAATTGAGATTGAATTCAATGAGAGCGTTGTTATAAAATCAGGGGTAAGTTTGGGATGAAAAGAATATCAAAGAAGTATACAGAATTTTGGATGGATTAGAGATCTTTGCATTCGGGCTGCAAGCAGCTGAGGAAGCGAACAGGATTCAGGCTGAACATACGGAGAGGAACTCGTCTTCCAGTTCGTGATTTACTTATTGCATCTATAGCAAAGGTTCACAATTGCACGACAGTAACAAGAAATGTGGATCATTTTCGGGTTGCAGGCCTAAAAGTAGAGACATGGTAGCGCTTACTCATGTAGCGGGATTCCAAGTTCACTCTTCAAGAATGGTGAAAAAGACAAATTGTTACACGTGTAACACATTGACTTCCAAAGACGTGACAGCCTAAGCCTAAAAGAAGGTTTTTATAGAGCAGAAACAACCCTTAGTAGATGCATCCAGAGTTGAAAACGTTGCTGAAAAGACAGCGATATAGAATCGTCGGAAACCACTCAGCAGTAAAGCTCTGCCACTGGCTGCGAAGAAGCTTACTTGAGGATCGCTTTTGCTACAAACAAAAGTTTTATGGCATTAAATCCCATAGATGTCTGCAGATGACTCCTTCTGTCACTGCATGCACCCAGAAATGTTTATTCTGCTGGAGACCCACCCAGTTCACAGAAACTCAACTTCGTGAATATGATCCACCGGATTTTATTGCAGAAGAAAGTCTAAAAGCCCAGAAAGTGCTCTTAACAGGGTACTTTGGATTACCAGACAGAGTTTCAGCTGACAAGCTCAAAGAAGCACTAACTCCCACCAATGTGGCAATTTCGTTGGCAGGTGAACCTACATTGTACCCGGAACTCTCAGACTTAATTACTGAATACAAAAAAAGAGGGATGACCACCTTCTTGGTGACTAATGGAACGAGCCCAGAAGTTTTGGAAACGTTAGAACTTCCCTGGAATTTGTACTTAACGTTAGCAGCTCCCACAAAATCCATCTACAAAAAGTTATGCCATCCCCAAACAAATGGATGGGAAAAAATTCTCAAAAGTGTCCACCTTTTTTCAGCATTACCAACCCAGAGGGTGATCCGGTTAACCCTGGTGAAAGAGTTTAACCTCACCAATCCTCAAGAGTATGCCCGTTTGATAGAGAAAGCTGCCCCCAATTTTGTGGAAGCAAAAGCCTACATGTACGTGGGGTACTCTAGATACAGAATGACAATTGATAATATGCCTTCATTTGAGGACATCATGGACTTTGCCCGTGCTATTGAGGTTAATTCTTCCTACACAATTTCTGACTTCCAGAAAGCCAGCAGAGTCGTTCTATTAAAGAGGGAATAAACAACTGCACTGCTATTATGTGTGCTGCATTAAAAGCTTTCGTGCGCTTTTTTCTGGAATCCCAATAAGGTCCTGTATCCTTTTTGTTTTTGTAGGAAAATCCTCTTTAGAAGCATAGATTCCTTCTAAAGCTTCCAAGATCTCTTCAGCTTCCTCTGCTGGAATCATCGTTAAAATGCCTTCATCCACGATTACCAACCCATCTGCACAGAGCTCTTTTAACGTGTCAGCCAGTTCTTCGGGAGCTTCTTCCTGTGGTTTACTCATTTTGATCCGAGCTTCTTCATTGAATAAAACAGCTACCCCCCATCCTTCATCTGTCTCCAAGAGAACATCCCCATAGAAGTCTTCTTTTCTCACAGTGAAGCCTCTCTCTTTCAGATAGGATGCTACTCTTTCTGCATTATCTTCAAAAGGTAATTGAGGATCAAGTAGTTCTAAAGATTCTTCCACTGTCTTTTGAGTTTTGTCATCGAGGACAAATTCTGATTCTTCTTCAAAATCCAGAGTACTGTACAACGGGATTAAGGGGCGCCCATCAACCAGTATGGTATCGTCATGGATCTCCACGTTGCAGTCTTCCAGTTCTTCTCCGAAGTAGATCACTTTGCCTCGCCTTTTCATGTACTGGTTAGAACGTAGAACCCTAAAAACTTTTCTGTGGAGCCCTCTACTTTGGTCATGGATTAATTCAGGTGCCACAATTTTGATTTGTTACATCTAAGATTTCAAGGTACAATTAAACCAAATGTTACACGTGTAACACATGAATAACTACTGATTTTACAGTCTCCAGCAATAGAAGTTGTCAGTTATTCAATGGATGTACACAATCAGTAAACAAGATAAGATTAGTAAATAAAATTAATAAACAGAATTAAAAAACTCAATAAAATAAAAAAAAGAAAGGTTAAGGCAGTTTACAGTTTTTGTTTCCTCTGCATCTGAACATTGAATCGAACGTATTGAGCGCCCTGCATGCAGTTCCTGTGGTGGCACCACTTAACAAGGGCCGCCAGAAGATACCGTCGCACTTGTCGCAGTAGGCAGGGTTCGCAGATGTGGTAGTTCTCCAAGCGCCATAGGTGCAGGCACCTTTTCTCAAGAATGCTGTGGCAAGGCGGTTATCAGCAAGCGTCAGACACGAATGGATGTGCACGATGGTTTTGTGCAGCTTTGCATGCTTGTAGACGAACTGGTCATTGAAGTAGTACCAGTTCTTCTTCAGGTTGGGTTCACCCACGAATATTGTATTCCTGTTGCCGTGTCCTTGGTTGTAAATGGCTCTCAGGTTGAGTTTTTGTCCCATCCCGAGCAATCGGGCCCACTCTTTGAGGGTAACTCTCTTGTTGAGAAGGAGCCACACTCTGTACCCTTTACTCTTCAAGGAGATTGCCAAACTGAAGGGGTATCTCGAATGTCTGCCTACAACTTCTCTCTGCCAGGAAAGGTGGGGAAAGAAGATAGCAGCACTCTTTATTTTCCTCACAGGTTCTCTCGTAAGATCTAAAGGAAGCTGTTCTGTTAGGGATTCTGCTTGTTCTTCTGTACTCATTGCACTGAACCCAGGAATCTCATTTGCTACTTCATTCAAATATTCATGGGGGATAAATTCCATCTGGTCATCATCCATGATAACCATGTCTCCCTCTTTGAGTCCAGTTTCAATGTACTCTTTGAACTTTGCAGCATCTTTGTATTGGTACTTAAAGGGCACTGGTCTCTCCATGTCGATTTCAGCAGCCACTTTTATTCGTTCTGCCTCGTTAAAGAGTGCAACTACCCCCCATTCGTTCTCCACCGGGATTAAAACATCGTTGTATTTCTCTGTCTCTACAAAAGGGATATCCTTGCTCTTTAAAACATGTTTCAAAGTATGTTTTTCTTCCTGGTAATCCTGGATAAAGTCGTCTGCATCCCTGATTATGCCGCTTGCATCTTTAATGAAGTCTTCAGATCGTATAATGCCAGAAGCATCCTTTATGAGATTGTCTACATCTCTGATTATGCCGCTCGCCCATGATGTCTGAAAATCCTCCAGAACTTTCTGAATTTTTGCGGGAACCTGGAACTCTGGAACTTCTGGTACTGCTTTAAACAGTGCTCTTTCTTTGGGTTTTTCTATCTCGGGAAGAGGGTATACCTCCTTATCGTTGACGAAAATTCTGTCTGCTTCCTGCCTCATGACGTAGGGAGGTTCTAGTGCCTTGCCCCTGACAACGAGGATTCCTTTTTTCATTATAGCCACCTCTGTATTTGATGTATTTGAAAGTATTTAAACTTATCGTTTGCGCAAAAAAGACAACCCAGATATAATCAGTTTCTGAAAAAATCACTGAGTTATCCAGGAAATGTGTTTGGTTTTTGGTATCAAATCAATTTGGATGGCCAAAAAAAATAAATTCAAAATCAATTCTAGCATGTACAAAGAAAACAGCCTGACTAACTGTGCAGAGAATCCGGTCTGTCATGTATGGGATTATTAAACATTCAATGTCAAAATTGAATCTCTTTTAATATCAAAAACTATCAAAAATGACTAAAAAGGGAGAAATGTTACACGTGTAACAAAATTGAGAGATACGCCAATTGGCAGACCACTGCTTGATGGCAACCATTATAAATTGGTGAATACATGGGGAATAGGTGCTTTTATGATACGAGTATTGGTGAAGGGAATTGAAGCGAGACGGTTCTTGAAAGACGGAGAAAAGGTCCCAAAGGTGGGAATCAGCAACAACAGCTCCATCGTGAACATTGAAAAGAAGGATGGTGAACTGGCCATAGATTTCGTGTTTGCCAGTATGTATAATCCGTCTATAGCATCCATAAAGATCGATGGAACCTTGTACTACCAGGGAGATGATGTGGATGACATCTTTGATACCTGGACGAAGGAGAGAACGATAAAGCGTACCCATGTGCAGAACATTATTATCGAGAAGGGATTGATGGAAGCAGTCATTCTGGCCAAGGAACTGAATGTGGTTCCTCCTATTCCATTGCCACGGATACAAGAAGAAAAGAAAAAAGTGGAAGAGGAGTTTTACCATGGATAGCAAAAGGATAAGAAAAGAAGATTTTGAAAGTGTCTGGAAAAAAGAGAGCAAGAGAGTTTACGGGAAGAAAGGGTTTTCACTACCGGATAAAAAGGGGAAAAGACACGTGCTGTCCAGGTATCTGGTGAAATGTGAAGAAATTCTTTTGGACATGGGGTTTGACCAGGTGTTTTTAAAACCAGTGTGGGATGAAACCCATGTGAAAATGCAGTACGGACCTGAAGCTCCTGCTATTCTGGATCGACTGTATTATTTGGCATCTCTGCCGCGGCCGGATATTGCTATCCAGCAGGATATCTTGGACAGTATTTTGAACCGGGTGGATATTGATGTGGAGGGATTGAAACAGATTTTCAGAGATTATAAAATGGGTGCAATTGACTCAGGAGAGTTGATAGAGACCTTTGTTCACCGGCTGCACATATCGACAGAAGATGCACTGTATATTTTGTCCATGTTTCCAGAACTGGAAGAGATCAAGCCTGACCCCACGAGTAAGACGTTGATCAGCCACTTTACCACTGCCTGGTTTCCTACGCTGGCCTCCTTGAGGAGAGAACCTCCTGTGCTGCTGTATACTTCAGGATGGCGATTCAGAAGGGAGCAGAAAGAGGATTCCAGCCACTTGAGGGCTCATTACAACTTGAGTTTCGTGATCATGGGTGATTTGGCCATTGAAGATGGTATGGAGATTGTTAAGGAATTCTTTGGGAGACTGGACATGAATATTACCTTTACACTAAAGGAAAATCAACCGAGCTACTACGCGTACGATACGAACTATGAAGTATTCTGGGAAGGTATGGAGGTGGCAGACATTGGCATGTTCTCTCCAGTGGCTCTAGCTGAGTATGGTATAAAATATCCTGTGTTTAACGCAGGTCCCGGGTTGGGGAGAATTGCTATGTTGAAGGAGGGGTTACAGGATTTGAGGCAGGTACACTTTCCAGAGTTATACGGGAGGCAGTACACGGATGAAGAGATTTTAGAAAGTATTTACGTGGTGAAGAAAGCTGAAAATCAGGAGCTGGTGAAAAAGATTGTGGAGGCAGCTCGAACGTATAAGGACAGGGAGAGCCCGTGCACATTTAATGTCTATGAGGATGAGAAGGTAAAAATTGAGTTGGTGGAAGAGGAGGAGAACACACGATTGATAGGGCCTGCAGGGTTTAACGAGATCTACGTGTACAATGGCAGTATATATGGGGTGCCCACAGCGTCAGAAACTAAGAAGATTAAAAGAATTCTGGAAAATGGAGTGACTTCTCATGTGAGCTACATGGAATCCTTTGCCAATTTGGTGGTTTCTTCACTGGAGAAAGGGGTATACCGGGTGGGGATGGTCAAGAGCTTGTCAGATGTTAACCTGGGGGTTCCTGATCATGTCAGGGAGTTCATCAGGGCCCAGGGGAGAATCGATGTGAGAGGGCCTATGTTTACTACTGTCGTGGTTTCATGAATATTTTTCCAGTGCTCTCGGTGAATGTATATATAGGTTGTGAGCGTTTCAGGGTTCGGGGTGATAGCATGAGTGATGTAAGACCTGACTACCTTGTCAGAGTGGTGAAGGACGTGGGTGGCAAAGACAAGTGGACAGACATTGGTGTAGCTTACAAGAATGCTCGGGGTTCTATAACTGTGTACCTCTCAGCCTTACCTCTCAACGACAAGATATTACTGATCCCTGCAAAGGATAGAAACGGGTCTAACTGATCCCTGAAGGCAAATTAGACCCAAAAATCCTCCAAAGGGTGAGTGAGTGATCTGGAAAGGAGGTGAAAGAGCAAACACTGCTTTCAAAGCACGTGGTGGAAGTGGACTGCTTTGGGAGTGTGAAGACATTGGCTGGGGTGGATGTCTCTTGCGAGGGATACTGCCTCAGCCTCCTCAAATCTGGATTCACATGTATTACTTGAAGACCGAGGAAATCTTTAGAATGGCTCTAATACTGCTCCATTATTAAAATAATTTTGATACTACATAGATCGAACAATGGTTTTTTGGACACGAAAGGGCATCAATGAGCTGAATTGGCATGAATAAGGGTGAAGCTTTGGAGTTATTGGTGTGAGGATGTATTTTCATGATATGTTACGTGTAACAAGGATGTCCAGGATACTTGATCTAGTAATACTGGCATTATCTTCAGTGGTGGCTGTATTGGATGCGCGGACTGGAGAGTGCCATAGTGGCTCATTACTCTGTTGATATCGTCCTGAAAAGAGCTCAGAATGCCGTATCCTGTATCCCCCATGATTTACTGTCCCGAAACGAGTCTATTTTTTGTCGAAAGAAAAAAGAAAAAAAAGAAGAAATCTACGTCTCCGACAGGCCGTTCAAAACCTGTTTCATGTTCTGCACATATTCCCGAAAAGCTGTTCGACCTTCGCTGGTGAGGCTGAGCATAGTATGGGGTTTCTTTCCCACAAATTCTTTGTCCACTTTGATGTAACCCGCTTCCTCCAGCTTACTCATGTGGGATGACAAATTACCTCCTGTCAATCCCGTTTGGCGCATGAGGAAAAGAAAATCAGCACTTTCCACCACATACAGGTGGGCTAGAATCATCAGCCGAGCTGGTTCATGAATCAGCCGATTAATGTCTGCAATAGGTTCAAAATCTCCATCTTCACTCATCTGTGATCTCCTCCTGCACAGGGTACTCATACAGGAAATGCACAAACCGTATTAACCCCAACCCAAAAAAACATGAACCCATAAAGAGGAGATACACAGTGATGCCTGTCCACGTAGATTCAAACCGGTAAACCGACAGAACACCACCAGCTACCAGCCCGAAGACAGCAATTCCATAGTATCGTGGGTCTGCTGATTTATCTGCCAAATAGATCAATCCACCAGTTAGCATAGCGCCCATAAGAGTTGGGGACCATCTATACCACAGATCAGCAGAAATATCACCGAATATGATGAATAATGCAACAACCATCACCACAATCACCAGCAGCATGTAAGAAAAGATGCCACGTGCAGTCTTTCTTGGGGGGTCCTCATGCAGCTTTGCATAGCCGATTCGTGGATAGGTGTACTTTCTTTTCAATTTTTCCAAGAAGCGAGGTGCGAATAGCGCGAAAAGAACGATAAACACTACAGTCAACTTTACAGCAAAGTAGGCTCCCATCCCTACCAGAAGAATGCCCAAAAATATCTCTGTAAGGCCGTCCTGCATGGATTCTCTGTAGGCTTTTTGTTCTATCTTCTTGAGATCAACCTCATTCATTGATTTTTCCATCTTTTATCACCTTCTGATTTCCTCCATCTCCACAGGATATGTCTGGATGAACTGTATCAATACAAGTACACCCACACTCAAGATGAGGACACCCAGCACCAGAGGAAAATATTCGTACTGAATGTTAGGTCCGAACACATGACCAATAACAGACGCTGCTAAGATTAGTGCTGTGTACGCGTAGAAGCGAAGAATTCTCGTTACCCATGCACATACAAAGAAAAGCAGCCCTACAATGATACCAAAGAGAAGCTTTGGACAATCGTGCAGAAGAGCATAAACCCAAGAAGGGGAGTTGTCAGTATAAAGCATTATACCGAAAACAGTAAATATGGCGGTAATCCAAAGAAAGACTATGAACATCAGCGAAGTCCTTTGTTGACTGAATTTCACGTAGCCGATTCTGGGAACTGTTATCTTTTTTTTGGCTAAGGCAAAAAAAGGTAAGCCATACACAGGGAACATGCCAGCAAACCACGGTCTATCTGTGCACATGCTGAAGATACCGAAAAAGAGTATCCAAGCTCCTGCAAATATGTCCACAATACCATCCTCATGGTAGGATGTGAAGGCTTTCTTCTCAAGTTTTTTCAAGTCTATGTGTGTCATTTCATCATCTCTGTTTAACATAGTGTTTTGCCCTTTATAAAGCTTTGCATCACAAAGTAGTTTTTGTTTTAGAACTAATATAATGTTCCAAGATCAGAGGTTCTTGATGTAATGCAGGAAGTGATGAATACCACTAAAGGTGATCAAATGTGGTTATGCAATGGAGCAGCGATCAAACCATACTTTTTAAAAGTCTGCTCCATTAGTTCTTCTATGCTCTTCATAGATAAGGAATGCGATTTGAGGAGAGGATCTACGTTAGTATCACAGATCCCTACAAAGGGTGAGTGAGTGATCAGGAAAGGAGGTGAAAGGTTTCAAACACTGCTTTCAGAGCATGTGGTGGAAGTGGACTGCTTTGGGAGTGTGAAGACACTGGCTGGGGTGGATGTCTCCTACAAAGGAGACACTGCCTCAGCCTCCTGCATTCTGATGAAAGAAGGATCGGTTATCAAAAAGAATGTTTTTACAAGCCGACCCGCTTTTCCTTATGTAAGTTCTTTTTTTGCTTTGAGAGAGTTTCCTTTGATTTATAACGTTCTAAAAGGCGTGAAATGCGATTTGTTGTTCGTTCACGGCCACGGGAGAGCACATCCGAGAAAATTTGGGTTAGCATGCCATACAGGGCTGTACTTCGGGAAACCGACAATTGGAGTGGCTGGTCGAAAACTGGTGGGAGAGTACAACAAGGATTTTGAAAAATGGACATACCTGTATTACAAGGATGATATCATAGGAGCTGTCTTGCGAACACACAAGAAGATGAATCCCATTTTCGTGAGTGTTGGCCACATGATCTCATTGCCATCAGCTATCCAATTTACCTTCAAGAACGTGAAAGACCACAAGTTCCCAGAAGTTTTGAGGTTAGCCCATGCGGTTTCGAGACGGGCGTTAAGTAGTAAATAGTCTAATACTGACAAATTTTCTTTTTTGAAGTACTATTTTAGTATTTTTGAAGCCTCTAGTTGTGTATAATGTTCCTGATGACGTATTTCATAATTTTAGATTTGTAAATTCATGAAAGTGAAGAAATAAGGAAGTGTTCATCAAAATCTTTATAAGTATAGAATCCAAAAGTAATATGGTGGTGATATGAAAAAAATTGGAATATGGGTAGTAGTATGTGTGCTTGTTCTCCACATAGGACACAGTGAGCAGGCCTATTCAAAAACATACACTGATTGCGAATGGACGTTGGAACCTAAAACAGACGGGAGCGTCCACGTGGAAGCAGAGATTACCATAGGGAGCACGTCTTCTTCGTATGAATTTTCGTTCCCGAAAACGGCTCCCGCAGACTACATGGACGCATGGGATGCAGAGACAAAAAAACGCATCGAGGTTACAGAAAAACGCAAGGGGGATAGAATTCACTATACAATCAAATTTCAGGGGACTAAAAAAGCAGGATTCCGGTTTATCGTGGAATTTGAGCAGTTGAAAGCAGTAGAGGAAAAAGATGAGATTTACTACTTTGCTTTTGGCTGGGAATGTCACAGTGATACATCACACACAGCAACAGTTATTCTCCCTAGAAACCATGAATTACTGCACACAGAGTACATAGATCCAGAGAAAGTTTCCTCTCGTTCGAACCGTGTATATGCCACATTTGCAGAGGATGTCCTCGAAGAAGAATCATTCCGTCTCGTGGTGGTATTTTCCGAAAAGGGCGTTCAATTGCGCAAGGAAGCAGAAAATAGTTTCAATTTGGGGCTGTACAAGGAGGCAAAGAAAGCTTATGAGGAAGCTGCTGGGTTCTACCTTCAACTTTCGTTGCTCTATGGTTGGGACATGACGTCATTCATAGAGGATTTGCTCGGTTACTCGAAAGAGTGTGATAACAACCTTGCAGAGGAGAAGTATGAAGAAGCAGTGGCAGCTTTTACCAACGGAGACTACACAGCAGCTCAAGTATCCTTCATAGAAGCTCAAAATATGTTTCTTTCAGCAGGTAACTCTGAAAAAGCAGATGAATGCCAAGACTTCATCGATCAGTGTACCCAGCTCTTGGAGCAGGAAAAAATCAGGAGCGAGGCTGAAGAACTTTTTAACGAAGGGATCACCTTGTTCGAGCAGCAGCAGTACGAAGAAGCCAAAACCAAGTTCGAAGAAGCTCTTTCAAAATACACAGAGTTACAGGACGAAGAGAAGATACAGGAATGTCAAGACTGGATTTCCTCCTGTGAGAAAGAGTTAAAAGGATTCTGCATAGGATCTGTCCTGATTTTCACGACTCTTCTGGGTGCTTTCCTGGTTAGAGCGCTCACATCTTGCAGAAGTGGACATTAGATGTCAATCTATAAATTTATTTTTTCTTTTTTTCTTTTACTCTTTTTTCTTTTGAAAGTTGAATTTTAGGGTTGAATACAGTTAAATTTCAGATCAATGTTTAAGAATGGAAAATTTAGTCTCTTTGAGTATCAAAAATTCTAAAAATCAAAAATGTTACACGTGTAACAAAATGAGAGAATCACCAAACGATTAAGCCTTTCCCATTGAAAGGATTTTAAAGTACACATGTAATAAAATATGGTGATTGAAATGTTCGAGTTAAAAGGAGTCTATGTGGCGCTGATAACCCCTTTTACCACAAATTCTGTTGATGAAGAAGCTCTCAAAAATGTTATTCATCACTGTAAAGAACAAGGTGTCCACGGAATTGTACCCTGTGGGTCCAGTGGCGAATTTACCAGCATGACCTTTGAAGAAAGAAAGAGAGTCATTGAAATTGCAGTTAAAGAAGCTCACGGAATGAAGGTGATTGCAGGCACTGGTGATTCAAGTACAGATAAGACTATTAGAATGACCAGAGCAGCAGCAAATTTAGGAGTAGATGCGTGTTTAGTGGTAACCCCTTTTTATTTAAAGCCAGGAGACAAAGGAATGTTTGAACATTACGCTACACTAGAAGAATCAGTTGATGTACCCATTGTTCTGTATAATATACCGTCATTAACAGGGGTTCACTTATCCTGGAAAGTTGTTGAAGATCTGGCAGAATTTGAGGGAATTGTAGGTATAAAGGACTCCTCAGGTGATATGTCGTATGTGATGACATTGTTAGAGAAGGTCTCTCCACACATTAGTGTGATCTGTGGATGGGATGAGATCGTTGTCCCCTGTTTAGCTGCAGGATGTTCTGGAATGATTTTAGCATCTGCTAACATTGTTGGGGATTTTTGGGTGAAAATCTATGATGCAGTACAAAAAAAAGAGTATGAAAAAGCAGTAAGAATCCAAAGAAAAATCCAGAAATTAGCCAGACTCATCTGCAGTTCAGGTGTAGTAGGAACCAAGGCTGGATTGAACTATATGGGTATAAAAGTGGGAACGTGCAGAAAACCTTTACTGATTGGGGACACTCTCTCGTACGAGAACAAAGAAGAGATTCGTATCGAATTAGAAAAGCTTGCGAAGATAGAACGAAAAGAAATCATATTCAAACTGGAAGGAAAAGAGGTGAAGTCCAGATTCACAACAGCAGATATCACTCCAGCAGTCATTGATGATTTCTCACTAAAGGCTGGAGAAGCATTGTGCGGCGAAGGTGCAGAGGTGGCTCACATTGATTTGTTGATCGGAGAACGGTCAGGACCTGTGGGGCAGGCATATGCCAGAGTATTAGCTTCCAACAAGAATGCATTACAGGCCATATTGGAACCGAACATGTTAGTTAACCCCAATACACTCATCATTCCTACCGTAAAAATGAAAAACATGCGCCACGCATCCATTGTGTACGGTCCTGCCCAAGCAGGAGTGGCCAAAGCAGTGGCAGATTCTGTGCAGGACGGCATTCTTCCAGAGGGGGTGGTACTCATCGTTAACGTGTTTGTACACCCTTCGGCCTCACAAAGAAACCAGGTGTACAGCAACAACTACAAGGCTACCCGCCACGCTATCCGGAGAGCCATAGAGGGTAGACCCACCACAGAAGAGATAACCGAGGTAAAGGACAATGCCCGCCACCCTTTCAGATACTCCCCATAGCCTCCACTACTGGTTACTGTTACACGTGTAACAAATAATTGTCCAAGATAACAGAATGAATTCTTGGTAAGGAGGCTGTCCCAGAAAGTGTTTTGACATTCAATAAGTGTCTTTTTTTCTCTTTTAGATTTGGTAAATCTTATTGAAAGATAAGAAAACACCTATTTTTTAAGAAAATTTGAATTATGGGACAACCTCTAAGAAAATTATTCAGTAGTAACCATGCCAATGCACACATAAGCCACCTATCAGAGAATGGTCAGCACCTGTTCACCCTAGAGATAGTTTCTAGAACTGGTGAATGTCAATGGCAGGAAAAACATCTCCCTTGTCTGTACATTCATATTGAAGCTTTAACCCTCTTCAATCCAATGTGCATAAACCCCAAAATCTATAAACTCCTTCGCATCTGTGGTGGCATGTGGCACACCAGAGAAGCTGCAGAAGCTTTCCTAGAATTGAACACCAGTACAGACGGGTTAACCAAAGCTGAAGCTCAAGAAAGGCTGCTAGAATTCGGCTACAATGAGTTGAAAAAAAGAAAGGGGAGAGGAGTTCTCTCCATATTTGCAGACCAATTTAAGGGCCTTCTAATAATGGTCTTGATTGCTGCTACTGTTATTTCATTCGTACTGGGAGAGACCACTGATGGTTACATCATTTTGATTATCATTGTCATCAATGCATTCATGGGGTTAGCTCAGGAGTACAAGGCAGAAAAGGCTATAGAACGATTACAAGAGCTGGCATCCCCGGTGGCCACTGTTTTGCGAGATAAAAAAATTATGGATATCCCTGCAAAGGAAGTAGTGTGTGGAGATGTTATCATTCTGGAGTCGGGAGACTTTGTACCTGCAGATGGGCGGTTGTTTGATATATCGTACTTAAAAGTGGATGAAGCTCCCTTAACAGGGGAAAGTGTGCCCTCCACCAAGGTGATAGAAGTATTGCCAGATGTTATGCTGGCAGATCGGGAGAATATGGTGTACATGGGTACTACAGTCACAGATGGGAGAGGGAAGGCTGTCGTCACATCCACGGGAATGAATACTGAAATGGGCAAGATAGCAGAGATTATCCAGTCCATGGAAAGGGAAAAGACACCTCTACAAGAGAAGCTGGAAGACTTTTCCAAGATATTAACAGGGGGAATTGCTGGATTTTGTGTGTTAATATTTGTTCTGGGCACAGTCCGGGGAGAACCCACCTTTGAGATGTTTTTGACTGCAGTTTCTCTGGCTGTGGCTGCTATTCCTGAAGGGCTGCCTGCTATCGTGACCATTGTGTTGGCACTGGGTGTCCAGAGGATGATCAAGAGCAATGCGCTAATGCGCAGATTGAAGGCTGTGGAAACCCTCGGGAGTGCTACCATTATTTGTTCAGATAAGACAGGGACTATAACACGGAATGAGATGATGGTTTCCAGAATTTTTGTCAACCAAACCATGTATACCGTAACGGGGAGAGGATATTCTCCCACAGGTTCTTTCTATGTAGGCAACAGAAAAAAAGAGGTTTCATCTGATGAATCGTTGCTGCTGGTTCTAAAAATTGGTGCCTTATGTAACGATGCACAAGTGCACAAAGAAGTGGCAGTAGGTGATCCAACAGAGGCATGCTTGATTGTGTCAGCAGCAAAAGCTGGACTGCAAAAGGAAGAACTGGAAAAAAGGTTCGAAAG
>Ga0209427_10003236_pt1 | contig 19125 bp, 21 predicted proteins | sample DeeMarSWOR136_30_FD_187465 | JGI IMG/M metagenome (GOLD analysis project Ga0209427, IMG submission 187465) | Marine sediment microbial communities from White Oak River estuary, North Carolina - WOR-1-36_30 (SPAdes) (version 2) | ecosystem: Environmental > Aquatic > Marine > Intertidal zone >...
GTTCCTGATCTCCTCGGAGCCGTAGGTCTGGACGATGGTGTTGAACTGGCTGATGATCCTCAGGAGCTTCTTCTGGACGGCCGCGGCGTCCATCTTCAGCTCCTTGATTAGCCTGTCGAACTTGTTGATGTAGAGCACCGGCTTCACCCGCTCCTCCAGGGCGACCCTGAGGCGTATCTCCGTCATTATCTGGAACTCCTCGACGGCGTCCACCAGTAGAATGCAGCCGTCTAGCGCCCTGAGGGCCCTCGTGACCTTCCCGGAGAAGTCGACGTGACCGGGGGTGTCGATGAGGTTGATGACGTATGGCTGCCCGTCCTCCTCGTACAGGAGGCTGATGTTCGCCGTCTTGATGGTGATCCCCCTCCTTTGCTCCTCCTCAAGGTAGTCGAGGGCCCGGGTCTCGCCGGCTCTCTCCGGGGCCATGAGGCCCGCCATGGCGAGGAGGCTGTCGCTCATTGTCGTCTTGCCATGGTCTATATGGGCGATGATCCCGATGTTCCTGATGTGCTCCTTGTCGTGCATCAGCTTCAGGATCTCGTTAGTCTGCTTGAACCTGGGCATCCCGAGTCAATCCCCTGATTCTGAATACGCTATACTCACCAAGAAGGGTTCTTTTAAATCTATTTTATTTAGCTGACCATTCTGATTTAATTTTTCCATACTTTAACCCTTCTTATGTCGCTCCCCATAATTTAATCGCTTCTTATTAAACCTTTTAATAGGGAAGGTTGAGCCGTTTTAAGATCTGCCGATACAGAAAGAAACCTACTTATAAGGACCACATGAGGTTCGCCGAGGCCCTCCTGGGCGATGGGGGCGTCGAGGCCTCCGAGGCCGAGGTCTCTCTGGCCGAGGGCCTCCTTGAGGAGGCGGTGGGGCTCCTCCGGGGAGTAGACGGCGACAGGAAGGCGGAGAGGGTGTTGGAGTTCCTGGAGAAGACCGAGGAGAGGCTCTAGGAGGTCGAGGAGAATGCCGCCGGGAGCCTGATAGTCCTCGGGGCGACGGTGCTGGGGGCGGCTTTCAAAAACGCGAGGGCTCTTCTAAACAAAATACGGGCGCTGATACAGTCGTGGAGGCTGGAGTCCGCCATAGACGAACTGGACGCCCTCGGGGGCTTCGTGGATGACGCCGGCGAACTGGTGGAGCAGCTCCTGGAGGAGGAGGAAGACCAGGACGACGACGAGGACGAGACAGACGAGGAGACAAGAGGCACTGGTAAGCCGGAAGACAAGGGAAGACCAGAGAACATCGGAAAACCAGAGGACAAGTAATAGAAGGACACGCGCACGCCTTAGTGAAGGGAAAACCACCGCGCGTGGAATCAATCATCTGTTTTATCTTCACTCTTTTACCAATCTAAAGATTGTCGCGTGCTAGACCGTCTAGAATCATCAATGCAGGTTTTTAATGGTAACATTAGAGCCCGGAAGGAGGTAAACTAGTAAGCCCATGGATCATTCTGGCCCTGGCTACCCTGGCTCTACTGGTCGCAGCTGGGACGCGTGCATAGAAGCTAGAATGGCCAAAGAGGAAGATTGGGAAGCCCTTTCAGCCCTGTAGGACAGTCTCAAGGGAAGCCGACGAGCTTAAGCAGTGCGTGCGTTGATATTGGGAGAGGACTCAACATTGGTTAGATCATGATCGTGCACGTACGAACTCCCATTTTCAATAAGATTCCTCAGCACTTCGATCGCCCTCAAACTCTTATCAACCATCTCTTTCGTTATTTTAAAATGGCTGTAGTTGGCGATCTCGAAACTCGTCACCAAATATTCCAGGGCCGAGACCCCATCGGATGGGATCATGCCTAAAACGACGCTCTTTAATTCTCTCGGCGTCATATTATCAGTTATCCCATTGAGCCTCCTTTGGGCGAATCTGTAGAACCAGTTGTAGAGCTTGACAACTCCATCCTTGTTGCCCTCGAAGCGTTGGGGCATCTCTTCCTCAACCTCCTGCGCGGGTCTGCCTACCATGTTAGCCTCTTGTACAGAATGGTGCATCTTCTCGTCAACCTTCTGCATGGGTTGGCCATTCACATCAACATTTGCCTTTTTGGAGCGTGTTGGTTTTCGGGTGAAGGCTAAAATGGTTCCGATAACTAAGACTGCTGTCACTGCCAGTATAACATTAAACGGGAAGGTAGTAATTAATTGCAGAAGCTCGGGTGCAATTGGTATGCGTAAAGTCTCTTCTACTTCGAGTAAAGAGTAAGAACCACCCGCAAGCGCATGTTTGGCGTAGACACTCATTCATTCAGATTCCATCTCCATGATGTTTTTATCTTTATGTTCGCGTGTTTAAGATCAAAAATATGTGTTTTGCAATATATACATGCGCTCTATTTAACCTCAGAAATGACTTTTATTGTTGCGTGCGAATCGATAATCGAGATGACTATCCGCGCTTAATTAAAAATCAGCTCCTATTATGTGATGTTCTCACTCTGTGTTAGAGTGCCTTTTCCTGAGATCTATCTCGTGTATCCCAAGCCTCTGCATTAGATCTGCTATTACCGAGTCCAAGAAGACCATGACCGAGAGCTCGAACATTGTGCCAAGGGGGGCATTGTCATACTCGCCCCTGATCTGTCTACCCTCGTAGTCGCGTATCTGGTCCAACTTAGTCCTCCCCTTGACGACCACAACCTCGCCAGCGACCTTCGCCAGCGGGGAATCTGGGTGGGAGGTGATAGCGATGATCTTCGAGCCGATCTTGTGCGCGACCTCTGCCTGAGCCACGGATGTTGTTGTGGTGCCCGAGCCCGAGATGACTATGACGAGGTCGTCGGGGGTGAGGGCGGGGGTGATGGTCTCTCCGCTGATGTAGACATTGAACCCCAGGTGCATGAGGCGAAGGGCGAAGGCCCTCCCGACGAAGCCGCTACGGCCCGTCCCGATGAGAAGGATCTTGTTCTCCTTCGATTTGAGTATCATGCCGATCATCTGTTCTATCTCGCCCTCGTCGATAGACTGGATGACGCCGCCGATCTCCTGGAGCACCCAGTCGGTGACCTCCTTAACGAAGCCCATGCGAATCACATATCATGCCAGCATCGATTATATCTGCGTTACGCGCGGGTGGGTCAGGGCTCTTGGCTCTCAGGCGTTCTTTCAGTAATATTTACGAGTATTTACTTCCCATCCAAAACATATATAAACTACATACGAATGATGTCTTGATCGAACTTCTTCTTCAGAGAATCGCGGCGAGAAAAATTAGCTAAAACACGTATCAAGGCTTATTTGGTAACCTTTCCATCCCTTCAGGGTCTCTGTTCGGACTCAAGCGCCTGACATATCTCATTCTCGCCCTTCAGCACGTTGTCTATGGCGATCTCGGCGATTGCTGAGCTGTGCTCTGCGATTATCTTGAGGTCCCAGGCTATCTCGCTGACATACGTCGTGACATCGGGACTGCTCCCATTCTGGAACCTCTTCAGGAGGCTGCTCTCCTCGTTCTCAATAGTCTCGAAGAGGTCTACGGCGTCGCTCGCGACGACGAGGTTGCTGTCGAAGACGCTCTTCACGGCCTTGTCGAACATGGTGAAGGCTATCATCCCTATCTGCGCGAGCCACTCGATGAGCTCGTCGTCGGATTCCTCCCTTATCTGCTGGAGCTCGATGGCGTTGACGGCCATGTCGTGGACCCTGTCGCCGATCATCTCCAGGTACCACGCGATTATGCTGTACTGGATGATGTCTATGGGGTCGGAGACGCCTATTCCCTCGGAGACGAGCCTCGACTGCTGGGCCGACGCGAGGAGGCGGGCGAGGAGCCAGTATATCGTGTCGGCCTCGTACTCCCTGGTTATCGCGTCCTTGGCGAGCTCGAGGTCCTGCTCTAAGAGGCTGTCGAGGGTCTCCTTGAACATGATCGAGGCGATGACGAAGAGCCGGCGGACGACCGTCTCCAGGGGGAAGTTGTTGGGGTCTATCGAGCACTGAAGGAGGAGGTGGCGGTCGGACTCTTCGATGATGCCGATGCCAAGAAGCCTCTGGGTCACCCCCCTGATGCTCTCGATCTGCTCCCTCATGAGCCTCCGGCTCGACTCGACTTTGATGAAGCTCCGGCCCAGCACGTAGTTGCCGACGATGACCCTCTCGAGGACCTTAGTGTTGTCGCAACGGTCCACGTTGACGACGTACACGGGGGCCTCCTGGGCTTTCCCCGGCTCGGTGGTGAGCCTGAGGGAGCCGTCCCCATCCTCCGAGATGAAGACCAGATCGCCTTTCTGGAGCCCGGCCTTCTTCGCCCAGTTCATGGGGAGGGAGACCGAAAGGGTCGAGTACCCAACTTTCTGCACCTTCCGAGGTTCCAAGGCCCATCACCATTATTGTAAATACTAATCCGGGTTATTTCGATACAGTAATTATTTAAGGCTTGCGCATTCAAACAAAAAATACTGTATTTATAAAATTTCCATGGGCGGGAGAACTGGTCCCAGGGGGGGCAAGAAAAACCTAACGTAGACGCACGCCATTAGGGCCAGGAGAGAGACGGTGAGGGCAGCTATGTCGCCTCCGGTCATCTTGAGCTCGTAGAGGTTCGTCCTGTTCCTGGTGGCCCCGAAGGCTCGGGACTCCATGGCCTCCGCGAGCTCAAGGCTCCGCCTTATGGAGTTGATGATGAGGGGGAGCAGGATCGGGATGTACTTCCTGATCCTCGTGAGGAGGTTCCCCTTGTCGAGCTCCAGGCCCCTCGACCTCTGGGCGTCCATTATCGACTGGGCCTCGTCGGCGAGGACAGGGACGAACCTGATGGCCGTGATGAAGGCGAAGTTGAACTCGAATGGGATGCGGGCCTTATCCAAAGCGAGGCTTAGCTTGTCCGGCGATGTGGTGAGGAAGAACAGCGAGAAGGACGTGATGAGCGCTATGAAGCGCACGGTCAGCGAGAGGGCCATTTCGACGTTGCCGGAGTTGAGGCTCCGGCCCTGGAAGAAGTAGAACGAGGCTAGGTTAGTGGCGAAGATGATCAAAGCCAGGAACAGGCCCCCCTTCAGGCTCTTGGCCCACTCCCTCTGGATCCTCCCCAAGAATATCAGGGGTATCTGGACGATGAAGATGAAGAGGAGGGGCACGAGGTCCATGAAAATGACCGCCGCCGCGAATATCACTAGGGTAGCGATGAACTTGACCCTGGGGTCCAGCCTGTGGAGGGGCGAGTCCCCCCTGCTGAACCTAAGCCCCTCCAGGATGCTCATGGCCCCGCCTCCCTAAGGCGTACGAGAAGCTCGGCGGCCTCGTCGACGTCCAAGACATCCCGGGGGAGGCCGTAGCTCGAGAGCCTGGAGAAGACCTTGGTTATCTCCGGCGGAGACACGGAAGCCAGCTTCAGGGCCTCATCGTCGGTCATAATCTCCTTTATAGGGCCGTCGGCGACGATCCTCCCGCCGGCCATTAGGACGACCCGGGGCTTGCAGTCCGCCACGAACTCGACGTCGTGGGTGACTATGACCGTGGTCTTCCCCTGGGTCCTGAGCTGCATCAGGAAGTGCCTAAGCTTCTCCTTCTGGGCGTAGTCCTGGCCTATGGTGGGCTCGTCGAGGACGACCACCTCCGGATCCCATGCGAGCACGGAGGCGAGGGCGACCCTCTTCCTCTCCCCGCCGCTCAGGACGAAGGGGCTCGACTTCCTGTACCTCTCGATGTCGAGGAGGTTGAGGGCCCAGTCGACCCTCTTTTCGATTACGTCCATCTGGAATCCGAAGTTCCTGAGGGCGAAGCTGATCTCCTCCTCGACGCTCTCCGAGAAGAGCTGGTCGTCGGGGTTCTGGAAGACGAGGCCGACCTTCCTCGCGAGGGTCGCGACGCTCAGGCCGGAGATGTCCGACCCGTCCAGGGAGACCCTCCCCGCCTGGGGCCTGAGGAGCCCGTTGAAGTGCTTCGCGAGGGTCGTCTTCCCAGCGCCGTTCTCCCCCATGATGGCGACGAACTCGCCCCTGTGGATCGTCAGGGAGACCCCGTCAAGGGCCTGCACGCCGCTCGGATAGGTGAAGGAGACGCCCTCCACCTCGATGACGGGGCTCGCACGGTGCTCCCCCGTGAACTCGTCGAGGTCGTGAGCCGCCTTTCTAATGGGACCACTCGGACGGGTTCGGGGGATCATCCGCTCTAGCTCTCTTACCAGGCTGTCTGGCGAGAGGGGAGGCCTGTCGAGGGGCACGCCCCTATCCCTGAGCCGCTTGTAGAGCTGGATTATTTTGGGTATCCCCACGCCTTCGAGACGGGTCTCCTCGAGGGAGAAGACGTCCTCGGGGGAGCCGTTGTTCACGACCCGCCCGTCCGAGAAGACCACGACCCTGTCGGCGTGCTGGGAGGCGAGGTCGAGCCTGTGCTCTATCAGGATTATGGTGATCCCATGCTCCTTGTTGAGGGAGTCGAGGACCCGGAATATGCGCTCGGCCCCGAGGGGGTCGAGGAAGGACGTGGGCTCGTCCAAGATCAGGACCTCGGGTCTCATGGCCAGGATCGAGGCGATGGCGAGCCGCTGCTTCTGCCCGCCGGAGAGCTCGTGGGTCGCCCTGTCGCGGAGGTGGCTGATGCCCACCATCTCAAGGGCCCAGTCGATCCTCTCCAGCATCTTCCTCTTCTCGATCCCGAGGTTCTCCAGGCCGAAGGCGACATCCTTCTCGACGGTGAGGGCGAATATCTGGTTGTCAGGGTTCTGGAATATCAGACCGACACGCTGGGCCAGCCTGTGGGTCGGATTCTCCCTGATTGAGAGGCCTGCGACGGTGATCTCCCCCTCAAGGTCGCCGTTGTAGAAGTGAGGGATGAGGCCGTTGAGGCACCGGCAGAAGGTGGTCTTTCCGCAGCCGCTGGGGCCAGTGAGGAGGACGAACTCCCCCCTCTCGATGGTGAGGTCTAAACCCTTGAGGGCGGGAGTCTTGGCGTTCGGGTAGGAGTAGCTGAGGTCTCTGACTTCGACGATGCCCAAGGGTTCCTCCCCATTTGACCTCGAATCCCGTTTAAAAGGGTAGCTCCAGATATATTAGTTATATCTAGAATACGGCTCGATGGGTGCATGGATAAAAAGGACTTAACCAGCAGTAAAAGAGTCAAATCCACTTAGCTTCTAGGCATTCACTACATTGACTTGGATGAAGAATCCCGCCATGAACGTCACACTGATCGAATGGTAACCGGTTTTTAACGCATGTGGGCGTGGTTTGCTTTCATGTCTTTACGTCATGGTCTAGTGTATACGACTCTTCCCCCGACCACTGTCATCTCCGCGTAGACGTCCTTTATTTTTCCCTCGGCTATCCTCGTGGGATCTTCGGATAGGACCGCGAAGTCGGCTAGCTTGCCCGGTTCTATGGACCCCTTCACGTCGTCCTCGAATGTGGCGTAGGCGCTGTTCAGCGTGTAGCACTTGAGGGCGTCCTCAACTCCGATCCTCTGCTCGGGCCCCAGCTCCCTGCCGGAGTCCGTCTTCCTGGTTACCGCGACGTAGATGCCAAGTAGAGGGCTTATGAGCTCCGTCCCGGAGGTTGCCGGGCAGTCAGAGCTCATGGGCGTGACGATGCCGTTCTCCAGGAACGACCTCAGGGGGTACGCCCACTTCACCCGTTCTTCCCCCAGGCCAGCGCGGTAGCTCTCCCCCTCGCCGTAGAGGAATATGGGCTGCGGCACTGGCACGACGCCCATCCCCCTGATCCTCTCAACGATGGCGGGCGTGCATATGCCGCAGTGCTCGATCCTGAGCCTGTGGTCGGCCCTAGGCAGCTCCTTCAGGGCCTTCTCGTAGGAGTCGAGGACGGCGGAGATCGCCCTGTCACCGATCGCGTGGACCCCCACCTGAAATCCTGCCTTGTGGGAGGCGAGGACCTTTTCGTCAAGCTCCTCTCGGCTTATGTACATGATCCCCGTGTTCCCGGGGGCGTCAACGTAGGGCTCGGAGACGGCCGCCGTCCTGCCGGAGGAGCTCCCGTCGGCCACGATCTTAATTGCCCCGATCCTGAGCCTCTCGTCGCCGAAGCCCGTCTGGATGCCGAGCCTGCTCAGCTCGTCGAGTATGCCGGCAGACATCATCAGGTTCACCCTCAGGGGCACGCCATCCTCCCTTATGGCTGCCTGATACGCCCTCACGACCAGGGGGCTGTCCACGCCAGCGTCCGAGACAGACGTCACCCCCCTGGCGAGGAACTGCTCCGCGGCGAGGCTGAAAGCCCTCCTGAGCTGCTCCATGTCGGAAGGTGGGATTAACTTGTAGAGGAGGGCCATCGCGCTCCCACGCAGGACGCCGGTGGGCTCGCCCGTTTCCTGATCCCTGTCGATCTGCCCCCCTTCCGGATCCGCGGAGTCCTTCGTTATCCCGGCCATCTGGAGCGCCAGGCTGTTCGCGACGGAGACGTGCCCGCACATCCGCGTGATGATGATAGGATTGTCGGGGGCGGCCTCGTCCAAATCCCATCTGTTTGGGTGCCTCCTCTCCGTCAGCTTGAAGTCGTCGTAGCCCACCCCGATGACCCACTCGCCCTCGGGCTTCTCCTCAGCCTTCCTGCGGATCGCAGCCACCATGTCCTGGATCGAGCTCACCGGGGGCGTCCTGCAGTCGACGGCCATCAGGGACTCGCCGTAGCCCATCGGGTGCGCGTGGCAGTCGATGAACCCGGGAACCAGCGTCCTCCAACCGAGGTCTATGACCTCAGTGCCCTTGTCGATGAACGCCTCGATCTCAGAATCGGAGCCAACTCCGGATATCCTGTCGCCGACCACGAGGATTGCTTCTGCCCTCGGTTTTTCACTGTCCATGGTGATGATGTTCCCATGGATGAAGGCGGTTTTCCTTACCCCACTATCGGTGCTCATGACACTTTCCCTAAGAAGAGGAGACTGATTTATCCTTTTTCAGGCGTGATCTGCGAGGGAAGGGACCCGGTTCTAACTCGTGCTATTTGTTCGTTTTTTCCGAGATCAGATCCACGGCCCTCAGCAGCATCGCCCTCGATTTCCCCACCCCGTTGACGCCCGCAGCCGTAGAGTGGCCGCTCCCTGCGCCGCCGTACTCCTCTCCCAGAGGCTGGGCGACGTCCCTACCCAAGTGGATCCGCGTCTCGTTGTAGAACTCCTCCGTGGCCCTCATGCTCGCCCTAAGCTCTCCTTTGTCCACGCCTGCCACGACCACTGCGTCGGCTCCCAAGCGGAGGAGTGCGCGGGCGGCGGAGGCCTGGTAGGAGCTCACATGGGATGTGGCGATTGTCCAGTCCCCTATCGCGTGGAGCTGCATTCTCTGAGCAGCCTTCAGCCTGGCGATGCTCTCAGAGCGCTCCCTCTCCTGTGCGAGCAGGGCGACGATCTCCTCCAGGGGGCTCCCGATCTCGAGCAGACGGGAAACGGAGCGGAAGGTCCTCGCAGTCCCTATGGTGAAATGCCTCGAGTCGAAGGCCATGCCCGAAAGCAGGGCGTTGGCGACGCCCCTCGAGGGGCTCAGGCCGTATCCCTCGAAGAGCCCGTGCACGATCTCGCAGGTTGAGGAGGCGGCCTCGTCGACGATGAACATGGAAGCGATGGATATGATCTCCGGATGGGGCGAGTGGTGGTCTATGAACACCCTTGGGGCCTCTGAGGACGCCACGGCCTCGCCCCAGTCCGCCAGCTGGCTCAGGGTCGCCGTGTCCAGGACCACAAGCGCGTCCACATGATCCGATGGTGAGACCTCTCCTACCGCGATGCCCAGCTTTTCCATGATTCTCCCCGAGAGGCGGCTCGCCCCGTCGGTCAGGACGATGTCGGCCTCGACCTCGGGATCCAGGGCAGCCACGAGCTCCTTGAAGGCGTATGCAGCGCAGACGGAGTCGGGGTCGGCGTTGTGGTGACACAGAAGCAGGACCCGTCCCCTCAGGAGCCCCCTCAGAGCGCCTAGATCCACATCAGCGGTCGTCAATCTGGACGTTGTATTATACCACTTGAGGATAAATATAGAGGGCGCTCATACGGACGTATTTTTAAAGACATCATGCCCAATAAACATGAGGTTCGTAGACGTTGTCTGAGAGCGTCGACATCATCGAAGTCAGCCCCATCAAGAGGAACAAGCCGAGTGTCATAACCGGCTTCGCCGGGGCCGGATTCGTGGGCAACACCGCCGTGTCCCATATAATCCGTGAGAAGGGCTACAAGCTGAAGTCCCAGTTGAGATCGCACCTCATCCCGGCGATGATTCTCCTAGAGGACGGCAGACCCGTATACCCGTTCAGGATATACGGAGACGAGAAGGGCGAGCTGCTCTTCGTCACGAGCGCCGTTCTGATCACGCCCGAGAACGCGTGGACGATCGGCCTAAAGCTCGTGGAGTACCTGAAGAAATTCGGCGTAGGTGAGTATGTCGCCGTGGAGGGGATGCCCCTGGGCATAACGATGGAGACCAGGCCCGTCTACGGTTTCACGGTGCCTGAGCGGGACCTCTCCCAGTACGGCGTCAGCACCATAAGGGACGCGGGCGTCTCAGGGCTGAACGCGGTCATGCTGGAGGAGGCCATCAAACAGCGATTGCCATGGACGGCCCTGCTCATACCTACGCCCTTCGCCTCAGCGATCGACTACGGGGCGGCCATACCCATAGTCAATGTCCTGGACAAGATGTTCGGACTTGGCGTGGATGTCGAGGATCTCGAGAGGAGGGTCGAGATGATAAGGAAAACCGCCGGGAGGGGCCGGAGGGGGGGAGGGTTCCTGGGCTCCTTGTTCGGGCGGCGACCCTCGGACTCAGGGAACTCCGGGACCTGACTTCAGGTTAAGCTCCTTCTGGAGGGACTCCTGGAGGCTGGTCAGCCTCTCCCTGGTGTTCCCCTCCTGCTTGGCTAGGACCTTCGACCTCATCTCAAGGAACTCCCTGCGCTCCTTCAGCTCCCTGACTACGTCGTCCTTCTTCTTCTCCACCAGGATCGCCCCCGCCGACTTGTACACCTTGGCGTCGGACGACACATCCTCCAAGGTCTTCAGCGCCCGCTCCGACTCGCTAAGCTCCAAGTCGAGCCTCTGCTTTTGGAGGATCAGCTGCTGCATGGTATTCTGGAGCTGCTGGAGGCGGGTCAGCTTCTCCTGGATGCTTGGCGGTAACTGACTAAAGTCTGACATGCTCCTTCCTCCTTTAACACCGTGAGCCTATGTTTATAATTATTGTTTGGTCGTCCTCACCGGATCTTATCGACCACGTCGAGGACGGCGGAGACCCAGTAGAGATAGCTGTTGAGGGCGGCCCTCAAGGCGACGACGTCCGACGACTCCACCCGTATCACGAGCCTCCCGTCCACGGCCTCGACATAGACCTTAGATCGCTCTGATGATGGACGCTCGACTTCCGGGAGTAATGAATCCTCCAGTATGTCTGCGAGATTCCCTCGAACGTCTATCAGGATTTCCGCCTTAGACGACATGGATAGGCTCTCGGGGGGCAATTTTCCTGCCAGCCGATCATGGAAAAATACGATGGACTATAAAAATTGGGGTTCAGCGGACCCGCATGGAGGCCTCGCCCGTCTTCGTCGAGGGCGTGTAGGCCCCACCCGCGAATCTGTGCCCGCATTTAGCGCATTCCCAGACCCCGACGCTCTCCCGCCTCACGGATCTGCTGGAGCAGCTCGGGCACCTGTGGCTGCCCCTCAGCGTAGAGACGACTCTGGTCCACTGCTTCCTGACGGTCATGCCCCCCCGGGTCCTGAGCCGGAGGCCGAAGGTCTTCTTCTTCCTAGGCATCAGCCTTCCCTGCTATCAGCTTCCTGTTCTCGGCCGCCTTCTCCGAGGCGATCTTCACGGCCTTCTGGATGTCTTCCATGGTGAGCCCCTCGGAGCCGCTCTTCTGTATGGTGCAGATGCTCCCGTCCTTCTCGAGGGTTATGGTGAGCCTCAGGTCCATGACCTCCTCCTCGTCGGCGGACGGGTCGACGATGAGGCTGTCACCTATCTTCACCATCGTCACGGCCACGGGCTCCTTCAGCACCTCGAGGGACTCTTTCTTGCCAGTGGCCTCGATCTCGCCTTCCTTGACCTTGTGCACGGGCTTCACGGCCGTCTTGAGCGCCGCGATGGCGGCGAGGGCTGATGCGTCGATGAGGTTCCCGTCGTAGTTCAGCACGTACAGATCGACGTGCACGAGGTAGACGAGCTTCCCGGGGACCAGGGCGAGCTTTTTGAAGTCGAGGATCTCAGCCGACCTGAGCCCCCTGTCGACGACCCTCGCCAGCTCTATAGACTCCTCGTCCGGGGGCCCCGGCTCGAAGGTCGGGTGGGCGACGGGGGTGAACTCGGCGTTACACATGAGGACCCCCATCTCGGGTGTGTCCTCAAAGGGCGTGCCCACGCCGACCTTGACCCCTGCCACGACCCAGGTCTTCCCGAGCTTGACCTCCGCCGAGCCCTCTGACTTCTCCATCACCCCGGTCTTCACCACGAACTCCCTGTAGTCCTCGAGGCCGCGGCCGTCCATCCGCTTCCCCTCTGCGACGACCTCCTGGATCTTCTTCCTCTTCAGCCTGGAGACTATACCGCCCCTGCTCGCCATCACTCCTTCACCTCCTCCTCGGTCAAGCCGTACTTCTTCTTCAGCGCCTCCCGCTGGATCTCGTATATCCGGTTGCACCCGTCTATCGCGAGGCTTACGCACTTCTCGAACTCGTCCGGGGAAAGGACCCCATCCATCTGCAGGAGGGTCACCTTCCCCAGCTTCGGCATGTAGGCCACGGGCACATCGGCCTGGCCCTCCTTGTCCTCGTAGTCGCCCAGGTCCAGAACCAGCATGTCGTCGATCTTCCCGGCTGCGCACGAGGAGACGAGGTCCCTCATGGGGATGCCCGCGTCGACGAGGGCGACGGTCGCAGCGTTGATCGAGGCGGTTCTAGTCCCTCCGTCCGCCTCGAGCACCTCGGCGTAAACGTCTATGGCCGACCTCGGGTACCGCTCCAAGAATACGGCGGGCTCGAGGGCGTACCGCATCACCATGCTTATCTCGTTGTCCCTCCGGGATGGCGCGGGCGACCTCCTTGGGTCCACCGAGAAGGGCGCCATGTGGTACCTGCACCTCAGGGTCGCCATGTTCGGCTTTGAGAGGCGCTTCGGATGCATCTCCCTGGGCCCGAAGACGCCGACGACGACCTTGTTCTTGCCCATCTCGATGTACGCCGATCCGTCGGCGTTGGGTAGCACGCCGCTCTCTATCTTGATCGGCCTGATCTCGTTGGGCTCTCTCCCGTCGAACCTCTTTTCTTTGGTTTTCTTCTTTCTCTTACTCAATTATTTTCCTCCTTCAATTTTCTAAGGTACTCCTGCACCCTGTTGGTTAGGCCCGATATATGTGCTTCCCTCTCAATCTTGTCTATCACGCGCACCACCATCATCTCCTGCTCACGGGTCTTCCCCTGGATGAGGATCCTACCGTTCTGACCGATGACTATGTTGCACCCGGTCTCCTTCAGGATCATGTTAACCATCGAGCCCTTCTTGCCTATTAGCCTTGGTATCTTCGATGGCGTTAGCCTCTTTATGAAGCCTTCCTCCACCTTCCCCAGGCCCTTCCCCAGTATCGAGATTATGGGCGTCCTCCGCCTGTCCATGTCGACGATCTTCGCCACCACGGTGTCGCCGACATCGAGGATCTCCGGCATGACTATGTCGCTCCTGAAGGGGGCGTCTATGGCGTCTGGGATGTTGAGTACGGCCTCGGAGGGGGCGTCTATGTTGACCAGCCACTGGCCGAGCTCTATGTCCGTCACGTTGCCCACGACGAGGTCGCCGACCAACGGGCTGAACCCGGCCTCCAGCGCGATGACGGACACCATACCCCTGCCGTAGTCCACCAGCCCGACCCGGGTCGCGCTGACCTTGCCCTGGTTACGGTAGGTGTTTTCCCCTGTCCTGATCCTGCCCTCGTAGAGCACATCACCGGGGACCACGAGGGCCCTGTTCTCACATAAAGCAGACATATTTTGATCACTCATTTCATCATCTTCGTCTGGAGGTTCCCCTGGGTCGCCTTCCCCAGCCTGTCGAGGAGCTCTCCCCTCATGGCGGCCGAGACCGAGACCACAGCGATCCACGATCCGTCAGAGGCCCACTCGTCCCGCCGTATCTCCGCCAAGTCCTTGACGATGCCGTATGACTTGGAGGCGTACTCCGGGGGGATCTTGATCGCGATCTCGACGCTCTCCATGCTCATGGGGAGGATGGGCCTCAGGGCGTCTACGACCCCCTTCAGCTGCTCCTCCGCGCTCCTGAAGGGGTCGATGTTGACCTTCGCCTCGGCGAGGGCGTTCTCGATCCTGAGCGGGGGGTGCGGGAGCTTCGTCGAGGGGTCCACGTATGTGTGGGAGATGATGTTGATTATCTGCCTCAGCTTCTGCTCCGTCATCTCCCTCCTCTGCTGGGCCGTGAGCAGGAATGTTCCCTTCTCAAACATGATCTCGGCCACCTCGATGGGGTCACTCGTACCGAAGACCTCCTCGAGCTTGGCCTTCGTGGGCTTCTCGCCCTTTTTGGCGTCGGTGAATATGGTGTCGATCATGAGGGCGTTTGAGACGTTGGTCAGCTTGCCCTGTTTGTACGCCAGGCCCTTGTCCGGGTCGACCAGGATCTCGAACTTGTCACCTAGGTGCGAATATCTTACCATCGTGTAATTGTCGCTCATGAGTCGAGCCTTCTAGGTGAGGTACTTCTCCACCTCGACCTCGGAGAGCCTCCTGAAGACCCGAGTTTCCGTCGGGACGACGGCGACCTTGCAGTTCTTAGGGGTCATCTCCTCTTCAGAGGCGTTCTTCAGGGCCTCCACGGTCAGGGCGATGGCCTCTTCGAGGGCGATGTCCGCCCTGTAGCTCCCTTCGAGGAGCTTGTTCGCCTCTTCGCTCTTCCTCCCCACGGCCGTAGCACGGTACCCCCTGTAAGATCCGCTGGGGTCGACGGTGAACACCCGGCTGCCGCTCTCGTCGACCCCCACGAGTATCATGCTCACGCCGAATGGGCGCACCCCTGCGTGCTGGGTGTAGACCTGGGCCTGATCCCCTATCCTCCTAGTCAGGACCTCTATGTCGACGGGCTCGTCGTATATCAGCCTGTTGCTCTGGCAGTAGATCCTGGCCTGGTTGATTAGCACCCGGGCGTCCGAGCTGAGGCCCGCTATCGCGGCCCCGACGTGCTCGTCGAGCTGGAATATCTTCCTGAAGTACTCGGAGTCCTCCAGGCGGCTCTCTGGCGTCTCGTTCGCTGCCAGGACGCCGCCCTCGGGGGAGGACACGCCGACTATCGGGGCGCCCCTCTTGACTAGCTCCAGCGCGTACTCCACCTGGTACAGGCGCCCCTCTGGGGAAAATATGGTTATGGCACGGTCGTAGGCCCTCGGCATAAACAAATCTTGGTCCTCCTTAATGCTCTCCGAAGATGGTTCGAGATTTTACCTCATCATTACTATTTAAACTATATTATTCAAAGGTTTCCTTTGTTTAATGAAATCTGTAAAAAATTTAGTAGGCGCCCGATGCAAACAAGCCAATCGCAAAGCGCGCGCGCCTGGCAAACGTAATGTCCTAAGAGTTTTTTTAATCTGTTTTTTACTCTGCTTTACTTATACTAAGCGAATCCCTTAAACCTCTGTTTCGAAATAGTAAGAATCCGATTAATGTATAACCTCATTTTCGTCATCGACGCCCTGATGATCTCATTTGGTTCTGGAGTCTTGGGCGCCATGCTGGGTCTCGGCGGAGGGGTATTCATGGTGCCCCTTCTCATTTTCATGTTAAACGTGCCTTTACATCTAGCAGCCGGTGCCAGCATAATCGCGGTCGTGGCTACGTCAAGCGCGGCCGCTGCAACCTATGTAAAAGACGATATAGCCAACCTGAGGCTGGGCATGTTTCTGGAACTTGCCACAACGGTCGGGGCGGTCACTGGTGCATTCCTTACCTCTGTGACCGGCGAGGCGACGCTGCGGATGATATTCGGCCTTGCTCTTCTCTATGCAGCCGCGACCATGTACCTCCAGATGAGGAATATGGAAAGAAGCTGGGTGACGAAGCCAAACGACAGCCTAGCGAATGAGCTTCACCTTGATGGAAGCTACTACGACGTTGCTCGGGGACAGCAGATAACATACGGCGTGAGCCACACACCGCTTACCCTTGGGATAAGCTACATCGCCGGAGTCGTATCAGGGTTACTGGGCATTGGCGGTGGAGGGATCAAGGTGCCAGCAATGAACGTGGTGGGCAATGTCCCTATGAAGGTCGCCATCGCCACGAGCAACTTCATGATAGGAGTGACGGCGGCTGCGAGCGCCCTCGTCTACATGAGGAACGGGTTTTGCGACGTCTTTATCACAGCGCCAGTAGTGTTGGGCACTCTCGCTGGTTCTTTCATGGGCGCAAGGTTGACGTATCGTATGAAGGGCATTGTACTAAAAAAAGTCTTCATGGCGGTTCTCACTTTGTTGGCGGTGAGGATGATAGCATCGGGGCTGGGTGTCTAGATTGGCGCAAGAGAACCTTCATCGAATGGAAAAGATCCTCTCAATGGTGTTGAGGGGAGGAGTCCTACTTAGCGCAGCCATTATAATCGCGGGCCTGTTGTTGATGTCAATAACCGGTGACACCTCCAATCCGTTCTGTGTCATGAAACCAGATTGGATGATCGGGGGAAGCCCGTTCCTCGAGCCATCCCATGTGTTGTTCATAGGATTCGCGGTCCTCATCATGACACCTATCATTCGAGTGGCGGTTTCAATATTGATATATCTGAAGGCGCGCGATTTGCCGTTCACCGCCATCACCATCACGGTTTTCACGGTCTTACTTATCAGCGTGATGTTTGGAATAGGATAAACCAATACGCATACGTGCTAATCGTCTTCAACTGTCTTTTAAGAATCCTAGGGCTAAACGTAGTAAATCTTCTATCTGTATTCGTGTATGTTAATGTATCTTATTTTATAACGATCTACTAGTCGATTTCGCGGGTCGACATATAGAAGCCAACAAGACACGTAAACGAAATAAATTGGCAATAAGACTGGAATGTAATCACTTACTACAAAATAGCTTTACACTGGAACCAGTCGGCATGAAGCAGCTGTAAATGGCTGCCAACGCGCGTATTTTTGCGACCGAAAGGTTTTTTTCTTACTGCTAATTTACTTGTTTTTGCTAGAAGGTACTGTAACGGCTCAAATTAGAGATTTCTTTGAGAAAAAATACCTTCGTGCTAAAAAGAGCCTTAAAAATACTTTTAATGTAATAACACTCTATTGCGCAGTTTGAGGCGAGCAATTATTTGAATAAACATGACATTTCAATAATTCAAACGTGTTCAGGAAATTGTACATTTTATACTACATTTCAGAAACCGAATCGATTAGAAAAATAGAAGGGGTTTGGATGTGATTATTCCTGTTAGGTGTTTCTCTTGTGGGAGGGTCGTCGGTGACAAATGGGAACCCTTCCTAAGGCGAGTTCAGGCTGGAGAACATCCAAGTGATGTTCTAGATGACTTGGGATTAACCCGTTACTGCTGTAGGCGTATGATTCTCTCCCATGTGGAGATTATAGATGATCTGATAAAGTGTATCAACGCGGAGGATGCTTCAAGAAGAGCAGAGAAAAACAAAGTACCGCATATTGTTAATCACGGGTGTCTCACATGAAGGTTTTAGACAAGTTGTGTACTTTTTCATGCTCTAATTGCGGATCTAGAACTGTAATTTGGGACTCCTTCTTGGGAGAGATAATTTGCAGAAATTGTGGAATGATTGTTGCCAAGTTTAATTACTGTGACGATCCAGAAAAACGGGCCTTCACTCTCGTTGAAGCCGAGTCAAGGAGTAGAACCGGCTTACCCACTTCATTCTCCATTTTTGATAAGGGGCTTCCTACTATATTCACCAGCATCAGTAAGGATGCCTACGGAAAGGCGATTCCATACAACACCATGATTAGGATGCGTAGGCTAAAGAAATTACAGTCCCAGTCCCGGTTCTCTCAAGGTTATGAGAAAAATCTAGCCAATGCGATGACGCACATAGGATTGTTGAGCGAAAGGCTGCATATTCCATGTGCGGTGAAAGAACAGGCGGCCATTTTCTATCGAAAGGCCTTGAAAATAGGTTTAGTCAGAGGCCATTCGATCCACGCAATAGCCGATGCCTGTGTTTATGCTGCTTGTCGGATCAGTAAAATACCCAGAACCATTAATGAAATAGCCTATTATAGCCCTGTTGAAAAAAAGGACATCAGCAAGTGTTACAGGCTTCTCCTGAGATACCTGCATCTCAAGGTTCCTATTCCAAGAGCCCAAAGCAGGCTGCCCAGAGTGGCAAATACACTTGGAATAAACATGGAGACTCAGAGAAAGGCCACTGAGATTCTACAAGAGGCTCAACGCCTAAAAATGACATCAAGCAAGGATCCAACAGGTCTTGCGGCTGCAGCCCTCTACATTGCTTGTTGCATGAATGAAACAAAGGTGACTCAGAAGCAGCTTTCGGATGCCTCCGGCGTGACGGAAGTGACGATTCGTAACAGATACAAGGATCTTATCAGAGGCCTACACCTCGATCTGTGATAATTAATATCTTGAATGTAGGATGATTCAATTGAAGAAGATACTCATTTTTGGCCTGTTCGAGACATCTCCTGGTAAGACGGTTGTATCCGCCACCCTGAGCAGAGGTATTCGAAATGAAGGGTTGAGAGTAGCGCCTTTCAAACCACGTTCAGGTCACAACTTATGGTATCAACACGACTCATACGATATTTGTAAGAAAAGGGAGAGCCTATTCTGCGAGGACATAATCAAGCTTAGAAAGGCAGCTAAATGTAATCTTCCCTACGAAGTACTGAATCCAGTTGACGCTCTGATGGCGCCCATGGATGCAGGTATCTATCTCAGTAATAATAAGACTAGGAGTATGTATATTGATGAGAATAATACATTTAACAATCTCATCGTTGAAAGGTACACATCATATAATAATGAATCATTGGAATATACATTATGTTTAAATAAAAATCAATTAAATAATATATTCTTTGATCGAGGTTTCATTAACAAATTAATTAGTAGGGCAAATGAGGTTGTTGAAGTAAAGAGCTTAGATGAATGGTGCTCTGTCTCTCAAAGGTTTGGGCCTAAATCAATT
>Ga0209427_10003237_pt1 | contig 19125 bp, 14 predicted proteins | sample DeeMarSWOR136_30_FD_187465 | JGI IMG/M metagenome (GOLD analysis project Ga0209427, IMG submission 187465) | Marine sediment microbial communities from White Oak River estuary, North Carolina - WOR-1-36_30 (SPAdes) (version 2) | ecosystem: Environmental > Aquatic > Marine > Intertidal zone >...
GTGGTGATCAACACCGAGAAACTCGAGGGACTCGGGCCTATCGAAACGCGTGAGCTGCCGGGCGTGGCACGGCCGGTGGCGACGGTGCGCGCCGAAGCGGGCGTGGTGACGCGGCGCGTGGCCGAGCGCGCCGAAGGGGCGGGATATGTATTTGCGGTAGACCCCACTTCGCAGGATGCCTCGTGTATCGGCGGCAATGTGTCGATGAACGCCGGTGGAAAGAAGGCCGTGCTATGGGGCACGGCGCTCGATAACCTCGTCTCCTGGCGGATGGTGACGCCGCAGGCCGAATGGCTGGAAGTCGAACGGCTCGATCACAACCTGGGCAAGATCCACGATGTCCCCCAGGCACGCTTTCGGGTAACGCGCTATCGGCGCGATGGACACACGCCGACGGGCGAGCCGGAGACCATCACCCTGACTGCAGCGGAACTGCGCAAACCCGGCCTGGGCAAGGATGTCACCAATAAATACCTCGGGGGACTGCCCGGTATCCAGAAGGAAGGCTGCGACGGCATCATCACTTCGGCCGTGTTCGTCCTGCACCGCATGCCCGCGCACCTGCGCACGGTGTGCCTGGAGTTTTTCGGCGCGGACTTGCACAAGGCCGTGCCAGCCATCGTCGAAATCAAGCACCACGTTGACGGGCTGGCGGACGTGCAGCTCGCCGGCATGGAACACCTCGACGAGCGATATGTGCGCGCGGTGCGCTACTCGACCAAGGCGGCGCGCCCGGAATTGCCCAAGATGGTGCTGCTGATCGATATCGCCTCGGACGATGAGGCGGCCGTCGGCGCCGCGGCTTCGGCTATCGTGCGGCTTGCGAATGCGCGCGAGGCCGAGGGCTTCATCGCTGCAAGCCCCGAAGCGCGCAAGCGCTTCTGGTCCGATCGCGCCCGCACCGCGGCGATCGCGGCACACACCAACGCCTTCAAGGTAAACGAGGACGTGGTGATCCCGCTCGAGCGGCTGTCCGAGTACAACGACGGCATCGAGCGCATCAACATCGAGATGTCGACGCGCAACAAGCTGCGCATGGTCGACGCGGTGCGCGCCTACCTCGCCACCGACATGCCCGAACGCCGGCAGGTGGTAGCCGGGCAAGCGCCGGATTTCGAACCAAATGCGGAGGCCGACGCGATCTTCGAGGCCAAGCGCACGGCCGCACGTGCACAGCTCGAATCGACCCGGGCCCGATGGATGGCAATCCTCGAGTCGCTTGACGCACCGGCCGGGATGCATCCGGAGCTGCTGGGCGAGGCTTCACACGCCGCGCTCACCGCCGACGAAACGCTGTTTCGTCTGCTGCAGCGCCGGGCACTGCGTATCTCGTACCGCCAGAACATTGAACGACCACTCAAGGAAATCTTCTGGGGCGAAGAATTCGCCGGGGTGCGCACGCGCCTCGACGCGATCCATGCCGGGATCCGTTCTGGCCGGATATTCGTCGCCACACACATGCACGCCGGCGATGGCAACGTACACACCAATATTCCGGTCAACTCCAACGACTACCAGATGCTGCACGAGGCCGATGGCATCGTCGACCGCGTGATGGCGCTGGCGCAGGCTCTTGGTGGCGTGATCTCCGGGGAGCACGGCATCGGTCTCACCAAGATGAAGTACCTGGATACCGCGGCAGTGCGTGCCTTCACGGACTACAAGCAGCGCGTCGACCCGCGCGGGCTATTTAATCCCGGCAAGCTCCTGCCGAACTCCGGTCTGGATGTCGCCTACACCCCGTCGCTGCGTCTGGTGGAGCGCGAGGCGCTGATCCTTGAGGCAAGCGAGCTGGGTGAACTCAATCAGATGGTTAAGAACTGCCTGCGCTGCGGCAAGTGCAAGCCCAAATGCAACACCCATGTGCCGCGCGCGAATCTGTTGTATTCACCGCGCAACAAGATTCTCGCCACCGGCCTGATCATCGAGGCATTCCTCTACGAGGAACAAACGCGGCGCGGCATCTCGGTCCGGCATTTTGACGAGATGGGCGATGTCGCCGATCACTGTACGGTCTGCCACAAATGCCTGCAGCCGTGCCCGGTAGACATCGATTTTGGCGACGTGTCGGTGCGCATGCGCGGCATCCTCAAGGCGCGCGGCAAGAAGCGCATTTCACTTGGTACTCGCGCTTCGATGGCTTTCCTGAACATGACTGACCCCGCCACGATCAAGCTCATGCGCGCGGCGCTGGTCGGGTGGGGTTATCCAATGCAGCGCCTTGGCTATCGTCTCGCGAAGACAATGTGGCTGCTGCGCGCACGCCCCCCACGCGCGACGACTGGACCAACACCGGTAGTGGCTCAGGTCATCCACCTGGTACGCAAACCGCTGCCGGCGCGGCTGCCCTCACGCACCACGCGTGCGCTGCTCGGCATCGAGGACGACAAGCTCATTCCAATCTTGCGCGACCCGGCGAAAGTCACGGAGGATACGGAGGCAGTATTCTATTTCCCCGGTTGCGGCAGTGAGCGGCTGTTCAGCCAGGTGGGGCTAGCGACGCTCGCCATGCTCTACGATCTGGGCGTGCAGACGGTGCTGCCACCGGGGTATCTGTGCTGCGGCTACCCCCAGCTCTCGGCCGGCGACACCGCGCGCGGCACCTCGATTTCGGTGAATAACCAAGTGCTATTTCACCGCGTGGCCAATACGCTCAACTACCTCGACATCAAGACGGTACTCGTGTCCTGCGGTACCTGCATCGATCAGTTATTGAAGTACCAATTTGAGAAGATTTTCCCCGGTTGCCGGCTGCTCGACATCCATGAGTACCTCATGGAAAAAGGTGTTCGGCTCGAAGGTACGAACGGAGTCAAGTACCTCTATCACGATCCCTGCCATACGCCGATGAAACACTACAAGCCGACCAAAGTGGCCGCGGAGCTGCTGGGGCAGGAGGTAGCGTTGTCGGACCGCTGTTGCGGGGAGGCCGGCACATTCGCCGTGTCGCGTCCGGACGTGGCAACCCAGGTCCGTTTCCGGAAAGCCGAGGAGTTGCACGCCGGGATCGCGCAACTCACCGGCAGCAAACGTGCTGTCGATGGAAATGTGAAGCTACTCACTTCCTGTCCGGCCTGCCAACAGGGACTCGCACGCTACGAGCCGGAGACCGGCCTCCAGACCGACTACATCGTTGTGGAGCTTGCCAATCGCCTTCTGGGCGAACGCTGGCGGGAACGCTTCGTAAGCAGCGTTAGTCTGGGAGGCATGGAGAAGGTACTGCTCTGACCCGGCGGCGCCCGACAAGCGCTTGATTTCCGGGCGCGAACGACAACGAGCGGCAGCCAGCCGCGGGCGCGAATCAGGCCGCCGAAAGACGAATCTGAATGGGTAGGTACTGCGCCGGATCGATGCCAACGGCGGCCGGTTCGAGCACGTGCTCGATTTCGCAGGTGCGACCCTCCGGCGTACGACGCTCCACCATGTTTACCAGCGGACGGTCGGTGTAGGGCGTCATGTCCGGCTTGCGCACCAGCACGACGCGCGGTTTGAGACGCTGCTTGCGGTTCATGGTAGCGACTACCGCCACCTCGCCGGTGTTGAGCTGCACGATGCTGCCGATTGGGTAAATGCCGAGGCACTGGATGAACTTCTCGACCATTTCCGGATGGAACAGTCGTCCACGCCACTCATACATCTGCTTCAGCACCGCATGCGCTGCAACCGGCATGCGGTAGGGGCGCTCACTCGTCATGGCGTCGTACTGGTCGACGATAGCGCCGATCGCACCGAGGACGCCGATGTCGTCACCACGCAGCCCTTTCAGGTACCCACTGCCGTCGTAACGCTCGTGGTGGTTGCTCACCACCTCGAGCGCAGCGCTCGGAACGTTCGGCGCTGCGGAAACAATTTCGATGCTGAAGTTGACATGCTGCTTCATCAGGCGGTTTTCTTCCGCCGTGAGTGCATCCGGCTTGTTGAGCAACTCGGACGGCAGCTTGCTCTTGCCCACGTCCTGCAGCAGTGCACCCAGACCGAGCACCAGCAGCTGCTCGCGCGGCATGCCAAGCTGACGCCCAAAGACGAGCGCCAGCACAGCCGCACGCAGACTGTGCATGGCCGTGTAGTCGTCCTTGTTTTTCAACTGCGCGAAGCAGGTCAGCGCGTCAGGATTGCGCAGGATGCTTTCCACCATGCCACCAACCAGTCGCTTCACACCTGGCACGTTCAGACTGCGACCGAACCGGGCATCGGCCATCGCCTCGTTGAGCAGTACGCGCGCCTCGTCGTAGATTTCTGCCGCGCCCTGAACTTCTTCCTCGAGAGTGGTAATGTCCTCGTAGAGCGAGCGCGCGGTCGGATGGTTGTTCAGCTTGAACATCTCCTGTTCAATGCGCAACGCCTGCTGCCTCGGCGACATGATTTCGGAAGAAAAGTAGCCGGGCACAGCGGACTTGCGAGGCAACGCACCAGAACGCTCGGGGTCGCGCAGCAGCACCTGCACGGTGCGGCAGTAGCGTCGCAGCGCATCAATTTCTTCCTGTGTGCGAATCTCAAAGCCCTGAAACAGGAACGGCGTCTCGCGCCACGGGCGATCGAGATCGGCGACATACATCCCGATCTGCAGTTCTGCGACGTCTACTTGAACCTTTTGCATGGCACCTAGCAGATATCTCCCACCCGCGAATCAGCCACCCTACTCGGTTCCATGACCGTGCGGGATGCCCTTAACTAACTGATTTAGTGCAAGATGTATTCCTATTGGCGCAGCCAACTTAATGGCGTTCACTACAGACTAACGGTATATATAGGCCGACCGACGGTCTCTTTCAACCCACATCCGAGAGTCGACCACCTTTCTGGATGCCGAAATCCGTCACGGCCTGCCCCTCGCCGGGGGCATGAACCCCCTGTCCAATCTCCCGCCCATAACGCGGACCCAACCGCCGGACCAGACTCTAATTGTCTACATTCGGTGATGCAGGAAGCGTGCCCAGCCTCCAACCGGCCACGGGCTGGCCGACGCGCCGTCATGGGCAACCCGATATCAACCCTTGGAATTCCGCCGTCGTGCCATGCTTGCTAGGATCGAAACTTGCCCGGGGCCACCCATGAAGCAGTTCCCGCACAGCACTGCATCGCAGCCGTGAAGATCGCCATCTTCTCTGACGTACACAGCAATCTCGAAGCTTTGCAGCGCTGCTGCGACCATGCGGCGGAACAGGGCGCGGAGCGCTACGTCTGTCTCGGCGATATCATCGGCTACGGCGCCGACCCCGGCCCAACGCTCGAGCGCCTGATGGCCTTGCCGGGACTGATCGCGATCCGCGGCAACCACGACGAAACACTGTTTCGCGATCCAGGCGACGGTGCGCCGCCTGCCGTGCGCCACGTGCTGTCCTGGACGCGCGAACAACTCAGTGCCGCGCAGCTCGATTTCCTTTCCGCCCTGCCCTACTCCGTGCAGCGCGACGACGTGACTTATGTACATGCCAGCGCCGACAATCCACAGAATTGGGAATATGTTCGCATTGCCGAGCAGGCTGAGCGCTGTATCCATGCTGCACGCACCTCACTCACCTTCATCGGCCACACGCACGAGCCCTACGTCTTCTATGAGACCGCGGGCGGCCAGATACGCGAACTCAGGCCTGCCAGCGGTCGACCCATTCCGCTCTCACCACGCAGTCGCTACCTCGTCAATGTCGGCTCGCTCGGCCAGCCGCGCGATGGCAACGCTTCGACCTGCTACGTCCTGCACAACGAGGATCACGCAGAGCTGACCTTCTTCCGTCTGAGTTACGACTTTCAACGCACCGCAGGCAAGATCCGCGCCGCAGGACTGGCACCCCACTACGCCGACCGACTTGCTGTTGGCCGCTGACCGATGAGCGCCACGCACCGCCAAACGCTGCATGAGGTGCGGACCGGCGAGACCATCGACGGCTTTGTTGTCGGCAAACTGCTGCATGAAGGCGGCATGGCACGTCTCTACAAGGCTACCCGGCGGGGAATCCATACGCCGATGCTGATGAAAGTTCCAAAGACCGGCGCTGGCGCTCCCGCCGCCGCACTACCGGCGCTCGAGAACGAACTTCGCGTATTGCAGCGATTGCATGGCCCCCACGTGCCAAAGCTCTTCGGCCACGGTGATCTGCGCGCGACACCCTATATCGTCATGGAGTACATCGAGGGCGATCGCCTTGCGCAGGCAGTGGCGCGCGCGCCACTGCCCATCGCCGAACTGGCCAACCTTGGCGCCGCACTTTGCAAAGCGGTGCACGTGATGCATCACCAGAACGTAATCCATCTCGACCTCAATCCACGCAATGTGCGAACACGCGCTGACGGTACGATGGTGCTGATCGACTTCGGGATTGCGCACCATGCTTCGCTACCCGATTTGATCGACGCCGCTTTTGGCGAAGCAGCTGGTACCGCAGCGTATGTGGCACCCGAGCAAGTGCGCGAGTTGCGCAGTGAATCCCGCAGCGACATCTATGCAATCGGCGTGATTCTTTACCTGCTCGCCACCGGTCGATTCCCGTTTGGACGCGCCAACCTGCTGTCCGTCAAACGCCGGCTATTTGAACCGCCCTTGCCGCCGCGGCTGCACCGCCCGGATCTGCCGCCTTGGCTGCAGGAAGTAATCTTGCGCTGTCTCGAGATTCGGCCTGAGCATCGCTTCACCACTGCCAAGCAAATCGTACATGCCCTCACGCATCCGGATTCGGTTCATCTCACTGCGCGAGCCCACCGCGTTCGACCCGTCGATTGGTTGACACGGCTACGGTTGTGGTGGCGCTCACTCTACGAAGTATTCGATGAGGCCGAGCCGGTACGCCCGTTCGAGCGCCTCTCACACGCGCCGCACGTGCTGCTCGCGCTCGACTTGCCGCATACATCCGAGCCTCTCAAGCAGGCGCTGCGCGTCACGGTGCGCAAGTTCGCCCGCAACGAGCCGCACTCCTATTTCACCTGCCTAAGTGTGATGCGCCCCGCTGACCGGTTATCGCTGCGCCCGGATGAACCCAGCGCATCGGCGGCGGAGCGCATCGCCGAAATGCGCACTTGGGCCCAGCCCCTGCACCTGCCACCTGGCCGAATCTCGTTTCATGTCGCCGAAGGGAGCGCCGCTGATGTAATCTCCGATTACGCACATCATCATGTCCTGGACTACATCATCGTCGGCGCCCAAGGCCGCTCACCCATGGGCCGCATACTGGGCAGCGTGTCGGCGCGCGTGGTGGCGGAGGCGCCTTGCTCCGTGACAGTGGTGCGCCCGCGCGAATTGCCGAAGGCACGAGAGGAACACCCACCGGTAACCAAGGGGGATTGATCGACGATCGCTGGAACGAGGCGGCGTCAGGCTTCGGCTGGCGCGCCAGTGCCAACATCCTGGTACTCGGCGAGTTCCCGCACCAGCACCGTGGCATAACATCCCGCCGGCAACCCGAAGCGCAGTGAAAGGGTTGCATCGTCGAGCCACGTGACCTCCAGCTCGCGCGGGACGAGACGCAGCGCCCGGCGCTCCTGCGCCAGACCCGCGGCCGCGAGGCCAGTGGCGAGCGTCGCATACCGGGCGGCAACCTGGTCTTCGAGCGCACGCACGGCGCCGCGCGAGGCTGGTTCTCCCTTGCCCCAGAGCGGTCCACTCGGATGAATGTCGTGACGCGCAAGACGCCCGATCAGTTCGGCATCGATCTGCCCGGCCACAAAGAAACTGCGACTCCCATCGAGCACCACGGTCTCGCCGTCCAGCAAGCGGTTCCAGCTTGCGTCCTGCACCCGGCGAGCGAGCACCTCGTTGAAAATAAGCGAGCGCGCCGAAGACAAATAGAGCCCGCGCTTATGGCGACTGGCTACCGGCACGTTACCGCTGAACATGGCCGCGGCCCGCTCGATGTTCTCGCCGCCCCGGCCAAAGCGCTGCTCACCAAAATAGTTCGGGACACCCTCTTGCCTGACCGCCTCGACGCGCTGCGCAAGCGCATCCGGGTCCCCCTCGACTTCGCGCAACACCAGCACGAAGCGGTTGCCGGAAAGCGCGCCGGTTTTCAGCTTGCGTGCGTGTCGGGTCACTTCCAACACCTCGATGCCAGGGGGCAACGTCCGCCAGTCCGGCGCCGGCCGTTGCCCGAGCAGCAAGCTGAACCACTGGATGGTCTCGGCATGGCGGTCCTTCATGCCGGCGTAGCCGACATCGCGCCGTGCCACACCGGCGGCGCGCCCCAAGGCGACCGCCACCTGTTCGCTGTTCAGGCCACGCTTGCGGATACGGAGCCACAAGTGCTCGCCAGCCCCGGTAAGCGTGAACGGCAGCTCTTCCTCCACAAGAAAATCCTCCGGGCGCACACGCAGCCGCGCTGCCAGCAGCGGCGGGAGCGCGGTGCGCGGCCATTGCCAGGGAAGGACTCCCGTCATTGCATCGCCGTTGGATCGTTCGAGTCTGGGCGGAGCCGGGGCGCAACGGCCCGCGCTTCAGGCCGCCAGTCCGGCAAACTTCCAGGTGAGTATCTCGCCGGCGCGCATTGGCACCAGCCGCTCGTCCCCAAACGCGAGCTCGCCGGGAACCCGCCAGGTTTCCTTCATCAACGTGACGGTGCCAAGGTTGCGCGGCAGGCGATAGAAATCCGGTCCGAAATGGGAGGCAAACGCTTCAAGCCGATCAAGCGCGCCGCTCTGTTCGAAGGCCTCGGCATAGAGTTCCAGCGCCGCATGCGCGGTATAGATACCCGCGCAGCCACATGCCGCCTCCTTCAGGCGCTTCGCGTGCGGCGCGCTATCGGTGCCGAGAAAGAACTTCGGATTACCGCTGGTGGCGGCCCGGACCAACGCCGCGCGGTGTGTCTCGCGTTTCAAGACCGGCAAGCAGTAAGCATGCGGCCGGATACCGCCCGCAAACATGGCGTTGCGGTTGAGCAGCAAATGATGCGCGGTGATGGTCGCCGCCACGTTCGGTCCGCTCTGCTCGACAAATGCCACCCCCTCCCGGGTGGTGACGTGCTCCAGCACCATGCGCAGCTTTGGGAACTCGCGCGCGAGCGCTATCAGATGCCATTCAAGAAAAACCGCTTCGCGATCATACACATCGATGTCGGGATCGGTGACCTCACCGTGAAGCAGCAGTGGCAATTCGTGCTTTTCCATCTCGGCGAGCACCGGGTAGACGCGCCGCAGGTCCGTCACACCATTTTCCGAATTGGTCGTGGCTCCTGCCGGGTAGTATTTCACCGCTTGCACAAAGCCGCTCGCCTTGGCGCGCGCAATTTCCGCTGGCGGCGTGAGGTCGGTGAGATAAAGAGTCATTAGCGGCTCAAAGCGCGCGCCGCCAGGCAACGCCGCAAGAATCCGCTCGCGATAAGCGCGCGCCTGCTCCACCGTAGTGACCGGCGGCTTGAGGTTGGGCATCACGATAGCGCGGGCAAACTGGCGAGCAGTATCCCCAAGTAGCGCGCGCAGCGATTCGCCGTCGCGCAGGTGCAGGTGCCAGTCGTCTGGCTGTATAAGCGTGAGCCGGGAGTTCATATCGGGGTCGCGCTGCGATTCTATGCGAGCACCGCGGCCCGAGGCTACCGCTCGGCCGCGGGCGATGCCGCGAGTTCGCGTTTGACGCGCAGCGCCAATTCGAGGGCGTCTTCCAGGCGTGAGCTGAGCACGGTGTAGTGGCCCATCTTGCGGCCGGGACGGGCGGCACGCTTGCCATAGAGGTGCAGTTTTGCGTTGGGGTGCACAAGCAGCTGCTGCCAGGCCGGATGGGTGGCGCCCCACAGGTCGCCGAGCAGATTGACCATCACCACCGGCGAAAGCAGGCGGGTGTCACCGAGCGGTAACGCGCACAGCGTGCGGACCTGCTGCTCGAACTGGCTGGTGACGCAGGCATCGAGCGTGAAGTGGCCGCTGTTGTGCGGGCGCGGCGCAATCTCATTGACGACCAGCCGATCGTCCGCCAGGACGAAATACTCGACCGCCATGACGCCGGCATATTCGAGCTTTTCAGCAATGCGCTGCGCCATGGCCACCGCCTCGATCTTGACGGCCTCTGGCACGCGTGCCGGCACGATGCTGACATCGAGGATACCGTTGCGGTGCTGATTCTCCGCCGCGGGATAGGGCGCTACCTTGCCGTCGACACCGCGCGCAATCACGACCGACACTTCCGTCTTCAGGTCGAGCAGCGCCTCCATCACGCAGGCTTCGCGATTCATTGATTCCCACGCGGCGAGCAATTCACTGCGTGCATCGACGCGGACCTGGCCCTTGCCGTCGTAGCCAAAGCGACTCACCTTGAGAATGGCCGGGAAGCCGATGCTCGCGGCCACCTCGAGATCAGCCTCGGCACGCACGACGGCAAACGGCGCAGTCGGGAAACCGTGCTCGCGCAGGAACGCCTTCTCGTGAATACGGTCCTGGGTAATGGCGACCGCGCGGGGACCCGGCCGCACGATGCACCTGCTCGCGAGCGCCTCGAGCGTCGCGGCCGGGACGTTCTCGAACTCGGTGCTGACCGCGGCACAGGTCTTGGCGAGATAGTCGAGCGCGGCCGGATCCTGGTAGTCCGCGCAGACATGATCGGTGGCGCGCTTGCCGGCGGGACTGTCCGGATCGGGATCGAGCACGACCACATCGTAGCCCATCGTACGCGCGGCGATGGTGAACATGCTGCCCAGCTGCCCACCGCCAAGCATGCCGAGTGTGGCTCCCGGAAGAATCATTATGGAGGTAGCTTCATCGCCTTGACCTTGGCGACCTGCCGCTTGCGAAACTGCGCGAGCTTGCCAGCGAGTTTCGGATCATTATTGGCAAGCATCGCCACGGCAAACAGCCCGGCATTGGCCGCACCGGCTTCACCGATGGCAAACGTCGCAACTGGAATCCCCCTCGGCATCTGCGCGATCGAAAGCAGTGAGTCGAGACCCTTGAGTGCGCGCGAGGTGACGGGCACACCGAGCACCGGCAAGGTGGTCTTTGCGGCGAGCATCCCGGGCAAATGAGCGGAGCCACCGGCACCAGCGATGATGCACTGCAAACCCCGACCGGCAGCGGCTTCGGCATAGCGATAGAGCAGGTCGGGCGTGCGGTGGGCGGAGACCACCTTGGCCTCGTGCGGCACGCCGAAATCCTTCAGCATATCGACAGCGTGCTGCATGACCTTCCAGTCACTGTCGCTGCCCATCACCACACCCACTTTCGGCTTGGCCATTCCCCTCTCCCGCAGAAAGGTGCATAGCATACACCGAACCGCACCCGCGCTCGCACCGATCGAACGCGCTACCAGGCTCCGCTTCGCAACGCGACACCGTGCGCGCCATGGCGCATCGCCGTCTCGAGCAGCTCACGCCGCATGCCACCGAGCGCATAGACCGGTAGCGGGTAGTCTCTGGCCAATTCCGCGAACGCTTCCCATCCCATTCCGGGCTCGCCGGGATGACTTGGGGTAGTCAACACGGGGGACAGCACTACAAACCCCGCATGCAGTCTGGCGGCCTGCGCCAGTTCTCCTGCGGTATGGCAAGAAGCTGCCCAGAATTCCACGGGCGGTGGTGAGTCGAGTTGCATCAATCGGGAGGATGAAAAATGCACGCCATCAGCACCTACGCGCTGCGCGACTTCCGGATCGCCATTGAGGAGCACCTTCGCATCGAAGCGCCGCGCCAACTCAACCACCCGCTGCGCAAAGTCCACTAGCGCTTCGGCTGACAAGCCATGCTCGCGTACCTGAACGAGCCGCACGCCGCCCTGAAGCGCGGACTCAAGTCGCGGCATAAATGCCTCGACGCCGTAGGCTTGCGCGTTGGTGATGGCGTACAGCGCGGGAAGCGCCAGCGCGCGACGCACACTGTCATTGGCCGGAAGCAACGGCGTGACGCCAATGTTGGCAGGATCCTCCCATGACAGTCGCTGACCCTCACGCCCGTGCGGCGTACCGTGCCAGCGATGCACGCGCAGGAAGTGCAGGCGCACGGTCTTCTCCGGATAGGCATAGACACGAGTCAGCCAGCGATATGCATCATCGAGTTCGATGCCGAGTTCTTCGTGCAGCTCTCGTGTTAGCGCGTGCAGAACGGTTTCGCCGGATTCTATTTTGCCACCCGGGAATTCCCAGTGGCCGGCCCACGCCTTCCCGGTCGGACGCTCCGCGAGCAGCACGCGCCCGTCCGATCGTTGAATGACACCGACCGCAACATCCACAATAGCTGCGGGATGGAGTTCCATGATTGGGAGTCTAACCGAACGTGGAAGAACGCAAGGCGCTTGCGCCCGCTCGCTACCAGCGCGCGGCGGCAAGCCGCGAACCGCTGTCCTCGCGCCTTAGCGTGTGAGCCCCGCATAGAGCATCGGCAGGCGTTCCGGCAGCCGATTGACATGATCGACCACCATGTAGCCCTTCGAGCCGAAGATACGTGAGACATAGTCATCGGCGTTCGGGTCGAGGGTCAGGCAAAACGTGCGCACCCCACGCGTGGCAAGCTCCTCGACCGCCTTCTTGGTGTCGTGACGCAGGTATTGCGGATCGCGCACGTCAATATCTGCCGGCTCGCCGTCGGTCACCAGCAGAATCAGCTTCTTCTGCTCCGGCTGCTTGAACAGGAATGATGCCGCATGGCGCAGCGCCGCGCCCATGCGTGTCGACAGGCCGCCTTCCATTCCCGCAAGCCGTGCCTTGACGTCATCGCTATAGGAGTCCTTGAAGTCCTTGAAGCGGTAGTACTCCACGTCGTGGCGGCCATCGGACGCAAAACCGTGAATCGCGAACGGGTCGCCAACGCGGTCAATCGCCCAGGACAGCAGCGAGGTGGCCTCGCGCGCCAGTTGAATGACCGGCTTCTCAGAGTCGCCGAGCTTTTCGTTGGTCGATTCCGACAGGTCGAGCAGCACCACCAGCGCCAGGTCGCGCACCTTGCGCACAATGCGAATATTGATGCGTTGATCGGGCGTCTGGCCCATGCGGATGTCAATCATTGCGCGAATCGCGGCATTGAGATCGATCTCCTCGCCGTCTTCCTGGCGACGAAAACGCTGGACACCTTCCGGCTGCATGGCGTCAATGATGTGGCGCAGGCGTGACGCGACCGGCTTGTTCTCGGTGAGAATCTTGTCGATCTCCTGCGGGTCGCCGTTCTTCTGCCGCTTCTCCAGCACCGTCACCCAGTTGGGGCGGTGAAGCTGCACGTTGTAATCCCATTCCTGATAGTGATACGGCTCGCTGACCGGCTCCTTTCCTTCGAGCTCATTTATCGTGACCCCTTCCTGGTCAAGATAGAACGGCGTATTGAGCACCCAGATTTCCTGTGCGTCGTCGCCAGCCAACTCGCAATCGATCTCGTTGGCCATCTCGGTAACCGACACGTACTTGCGAACTTGTTTTGGCGCCGGGACATACTCGGCGGCCTGCCAGGCGATCTCGTCCGACGACCAGATGTAGCGGTTGTCGTCGCGATAGGGAATGGCCATGCTTTCGAGCACGCGTAGCGATGGAATGGCCCCGCGTTTGCCCAATTTGTTGTACAACGTGACACCGATGTCCCAGGAAAGCTGGTTGTCCGCCGGGCGTTTTGCCATTTCCTCACGAAAGCTCGCGACGGTCTCCCGGATCAGGTCATCATCGATTTGGACCGCCTCATCCAGCAATGCGTAGGCCAGGCGCTCCAGCAGGCCAACCACGGGATCCGTGGGACAACTAACCTCACTGACCTTGGCATGAAACTGCGACCACATCTGTTTCATGCCGGGAAACTCCCGGACGGAAAGCGCCTCAACGCGCGCATCCTCGATCAACCCGATGATAAACATCTGTGCCGGATTCAGTGCCTCCATCGAGAGCGGCTGACGCGTATACACAAGATGGCTGGCCGCATGCGCGGCGGCGGCGCGAAACAGCTCCTTGCCTGGCAAGCCTGCGAAATCATCGTAGGCATCCGGCAGGTGGATCACCCGCGTCTCAATAAATGGCTTGTAGCCTTCCCGGGTCTCATAGTCTCCGGAGGTCGGACGCATGAAAAAATCGCGGCCCCAAAAGGCACGCAGATAAAAATTGAGCTTGCGCTGGTTGTCGATAAACAGCGTCCCTCGCCGCTCTTTCTGCAGCATCGCCTGACTGTCGGCGCTCTTGAGATCGAAGTAGGCCATCTGCGCCTGAAAATCGCGCTGATGGGCCTGTGCACCCCAGAGCGCCCAGCGCCGCAAACCGCCAAGTGTGAGCTTGGCGAACAGCTCATCGAGATGCGACAACATCGGGCGCAGTCCGCGCGGTGTCTTGGCGGACAGTTGGTGAATCAAGCCCAGGTAGCCACGCAACAGTTCGGCATCGCCCAAGCGATTGGCGGCGGTCGGCAGGGTGTCGAACAGCAACTGAATGACCTCGCCACTTACCATCGAGGCCAGCTTCATCGCCTGGGTGATACAGTCCTTGAGAATATCCTCGCCGACCTCCTTCACCACCACCGGCATTGCCTGGATATAAGTGATGACCAGCTCGTTGCCACGCCCGAGCTGGGCGAGGCCCTTGGCCCCTTCGAGCCAGTTGTGCAGCGCCTGCGGACTCATCACACGCGCGGCCTCGGTAAAGCTCGCCTCGAGCGTGGTACGCACGTGCGGGTCGAGCTCGTCGAGTTGGGCGTGGTATTCCTTGAGATCAACGCTCATGCGGGCGAGTCTCGCTAGTGCCTTTAGAAGAAAGTGTTGATGGCGGCGTCGAGTGTGTCGCGCATATCCGGATCGTCGGTAATCGGCCGCACAAGCGTCATCTGGCAAGCGGCCTTGGGGTCAATGCCACGGGCCATCAGTGCCCCGGCATAGGTCAGAAGGCGTGTGGAGATGCCCTCGTCGAGGCCATGGCCCTTGAGATTGCGTGCACGATGGGCGATCTGCACCAGTTTCTCGGCAGTCGCCTTGTCCACCTTTGACTCGTGCATGATGATTTCAGCTTCCACATCGGCGACAGGATAGTCGAAGTCAATGGCGCCGAATCGCTGCTTGGTGGATTGCTTGAGATCCTTCATCAGGCTCTGATAGCCCGGGTTGTAGGAAATCACCAGCTGAAAGTCCGGGTGACAGTTCACCGTCTCGCCCTTCTTTTCGAGCGGAAGCTGGCGGCGGTGGTCGGTGAGCGGGTGAATCACGACCGTGGTGTCCTGACGAGCCTCGACTACCTCGTCGAGATAGGCAATGGCCCCAATGCGCGCGGCGACCGTGAGCGGGCCGTCGTGCCACTTGGTGCCGCTCGCATCGAGCAGGAAGCGGCCAACCAGGTCGGAGGCAGTCATGTCCTCGTTGCAGGCGACGGTGATGAGCGGCTTCTTGAGTTTCCACGCCATGTACTCAACGAAACGGCTCTTGCCGCAGCCGGTCGGTCCCTTCAGCATCACCGGCATGCGCACGCTATATGCGGCCTCGTAAAGCTCGACTTCGTTCAGCACTGGCCGGTAGTACGGCTCCTGCGTCACCAGATATTGAGACATATCGCCTTCAGTCATCTTTGCGGTTGCACTCGCCTTGCTCATCGTCGTGGCCTCGTCATTGCTCCGAAAACAAAAACCCCCGCCCGGTCACCCGGGCAGGGGTCGTTGACTACCCTTGCCGGGCGGAAACTACTTCATTTTGCCGCGGTAAATCACCATCGCGGTGCCCTGCGACTGCTTGTAGTTGTCGTAACCGACCAGACGCACGTGGTTGTCCGGATTGGCCTTGTGGCAGGCTTCCGCCTCGGCCAGGATCTTGTCGACGCTGGTTTCACCGAACATCGGCAGTTTCCACATGTACCAGTAGTGGTCGAAGGCGTTCTCCGGCTCGGTGTGCTCGATCGCCGGGTTCCAGCCCTTGCTCACCAGGTAGGCCACCTGCTTCTTGATCTCGTCCTGCTTCATCGCCGGCAGGTAGGAGAAGGTCTCGAACTTGCGGCTCGCCGAATCCGAGACGCGCGAGTTGTAGTCTTGCATTTCGCTCATTGCTGATTCCTCTATTCGTTTCAGGAAGAGCCGGGCGATAACCCGCCCGGCTGTTCGCAACTACTTGTGGGCGACGTCGAGCTTGTCGACGGTGTCGAACTCGAACTTGATTTCCTTCCACGTTTCCATGGCTGCCTTCAGTTCCGGCGAGCTCTTGGCGGCGTTGGTGAGGATATCCTTGCCTTCTTTCTCAAGCTGACGGCCCTGGTTGCGTGCCTCGGTGCAGGCCTCGAGCGCCACACGGTTGGCGGCCGCACCCGCGGCGTTGCCCCAAGGATGTCCGAGCGTGCCGCCACCGAACTGCAAGCAGGCGTCGTCGCCGAAAATCGAGACCAGCGCCGGCATGTGCCACACATGGATACCGCCGGACGCGACCGGGATCACGCCTGGCATGGAACCCCAGTCCTGATCAAAGAACAGGCCGCGTGAACGGTCTTCCTTGATGAAGCTGTCGCGCATGGTGTCGATCCAACCCAGGGTCGCCTCGCGATCACCTTCAAGCTTGCCAACCACGGTACCGGAGTGCAGGTGGTCGCCACCCGACAGGCGCAGCGCCTTGGCCAGCACGCGGAAGTGGATACCGTGGTGCGGGTTGCGGTCGAGCACGGCGTGCATGGCACGGTGGATGTGCAGCAGCATGCCGTTGTCACGGCACCAGTTGGCCAGACCCGTGTTGGCGGTGAAGCCGCCGGTCAGATAGTCGTGCATGATGATGGGCGCGCCCAGGCTCTTGGCGTACTCGGCACGCTTGTACATCTCTTCCGGGGTCGGCGCAGTGCAATTCAGGTAGTGACCCTTGCGCTCGCCGGTTTCCCGCTCCGCCTTGTGGATCGCTTCCATGACGAAGTCGAAGCGATGGTTCCAACGCATGAACGGCTGGCTGTTGATGTTCTCGTCGTCCTTGGTGAAATCGAGACCACCGCGCAGGCACTCATACACGGCGCGGCCGTAGTTCTTGGCGCTCAGGCCAAGCTTCGGCTTGATGGTGCAGCCGAGCAGCGCACGGCCGTACTTGTTCAACTTGTCGCGCTCGACCTGGATGCCGTTCGGCGGACCGCCGCAGGTCTTCACGTAGGCGACCGGGAAGCGCACGTCCTCGAGACGCAGGGCGCGGATGGCCTTGAAGCCGAACACGTTGCCGACCAGCGAGGTGAACACGTTCACCACCGAACCTTCTTCGAACAGGTCGATCGGATAGGCAATGAAGGCGTAGAAGCAGGTATCGTCGCCCGGCACGTCTTCGATGCGATAGGCGCGACCCTTGTAGTGATACAGGTCGGTCAGCAGGTCGGTCCACACCGTGGTCCAGGTACCGGTGGACGACTCAGCGGCGACGGCGGCGGCGGCCTCTTCACGGGGCACGCCGGCCTGCGGGGTGATCTTGAAACAGGCCAGGATGTCGGTATCGAGAACCTTGTAATCGGGTTCCCAGTAGGTTTCACGGTATTCCTTAACACCGGCTTTGTAGCTCTTTACGTTCGTCTTGGCGCTCATGCGGCCTCCTCGTTGAAATTCAGTTTCAGGCTCGGTTGCCTCAAAACCCTATGTTTTCCTGCGCTACCGGAGGCAACCGTCCCGGTAATGGGCGCACACCTTACCCGTGAATAACCATAAATGACACTCACATTTTGTAATAGTTATAATAAGCATATATTTATTATCATCCCGATGGGGGGCTTACTTTGCACCTGACAGTGCGCCAGCTCAAGGTATTCGAGGCTGTTGCCCGTCACCTCAACTACACGCGCGCTGCCGAGGAGCTTCACCTCACCCAACCGGCTGTTTCCATGCAGATCAAGCAACTGGAGCAGGGCCTGGACGTGCCACTTTTCGAGCAGCTCGGCAAGCGGATTCATCTCACCGAGGCTGGGACCGAAGTACTGGCATACGCACGGTCGATTATCCAACAGCTCGATGAACTCGAGACCGTTCTAAATCGAATCAAGGGGGTCGGCGGCGGACGACTCCGGATCTCGGTTGCCACCACCGCCAACTACTTTATTCCCGCTCTGCTGGGCACCTTCTCGCGCCGCTACCCAGACGTAATTGTGACTTTGGATGTAACCAACCGCGAGACCCTGCTCCGACAGCTGAATGAGAACACCGTCGATCTCGTGATCATGGGTCAGCCGCCGGCGGAGGCTGATGTCGAGGCGCAGGCGTTTCTGGACAATCCGCTCGTCGTGGTAGCGCCGCCCAACCATCCGCTCGCCCGCGAGCACGCGATTCCGCTGTCACGACTGCAGGAAGAGACTTTTCTAGTTCGCGAGAGCGGGTCCGGGACACGCATCGCCATGGAACGCTTCTTCAGCAACCGCCATATGCGGCTCAACACCGGCATGGAGGTCGGCTCCAACGAGGCCATCAAACAGTCAGTGCAGGCGGGGTTGGGGCTGGGCCTGCTGTCGCGGGCAACGATCGATCAGGAACTCGAACTTGCCCGCCTGGCGGTGCTCGATGTCTCGGAGTTCCCGATCATGCGCCACTGGTATGTGGTGCATCGCAAGGGCAAACGCCTTTCCGCCCCGGCGCAGGCATTTCGTCATTTTGTTCTGAACGAAGCGATAACGTTGCTTGCCGGAACGACCGATACTCCGCCGCAACAACCCACGGCACGCCGAAAACGCCACTCTCGCTGACTGGCAAAAAACCAACTCGAAGCCAGGAGCGGAATGCAAAAAAAAATGCGGCCGACAATTGTCGGCCCCAAGCTCTCCCCCTCAGATTGTACTTGCGGTTTCCGAGACCATACCGTCCCCGGTTGCTCGGCAATTGCCGCCGGACCCGTTCATAACGTCAACTATCTCTTTTTCTCGACCAGGACCTGCTGACATTCATTCAGGCCAATATTCTCGAACGTGTGCGATGCCACTGGTGGGTTGATCCGGGCGGCGCCCGCCTTGTTGTTGACCTCACGCACCTTGCCATCCGCAGTGGTGATACGCGCATGGCAGTCCTTGATGGTGTAAACCGCCGCCGTCGGATGTGAATGACTGACATCCTTCTTTCCGGGGGCCCAGGTCGCGAGCACAACCCGCATGTCGTCGTTCTCGGCCAGAACCTTGTAGACGTCGGGACTGGCGTGGAATGACGCGGGCGCGTCACCAGCATGACCAACGAGCGGCGCATTTATGAGCGCGATGCCGCACGTGGCGCCGATCGCGGCGAGAAGCTTGAAGGGCAACTGTCTTTTCATTGGAATTCTCCATCGTTCCTATCGGTTGCGCTCCTCGCTTGG
>Ga0209427_10003238_pt1 | contig 19121 bp, 23 predicted proteins | sample DeeMarSWOR136_30_FD_187465 | JGI IMG/M metagenome (GOLD analysis project Ga0209427, IMG submission 187465) | Marine sediment microbial communities from White Oak River estuary, North Carolina - WOR-1-36_30 (SPAdes) (version 2) | ecosystem: Environmental > Aquatic > Marine > Intertidal zone >...
TAATAGAGAAGATAGAACAAATTAAAAGAAGGAGGAAAATCAAGAACGGTTTAATTTAAAATGCCACAATTGTCACAAACTGATTTTGCAGACCTTATGAGAGAAGGTTATACAGTTGCAGAGATAAATGAAGCAGTGAGAGAAGTTGAACAAGAAGAGTTACGTAAGAGTTATAATACAACAAGAACAGACCCAAGAGCTTATGCACAACAATCTCCTTTTACACCTCAACTACAAGATAACTTAATCAAATGGCAGTTAGAATTAGATAATATCTTAGAAAGAGCAGAGCATATCTTACGAGGAGATGTTTTGCAAAGCGAACAAGGACATCTCATTTGGAAGAAAAATACTAATCCTAAAAGTAATATTCTTAATGAGTATGGAGTGCAAGAAGTTATGAGAATATTAAGTATGTATCTTAATAGAAACACAATCTTATCAGATTATGAACCTGAAGAAATTTATGAAATAGTTAAAGACTTCGGCAACGAATTAAATGATTTAATGTTTATGAAATATGAAGAAATGGGCTTAACAGATTTAGAGAAGAGAAAGAATTATCCTATGCTAATGAGAGAAATGGTAGATATTGTATTTAGTGCATACAATAGAGCTAAACGTGGAGGCGAAAGACGTTCTCTTAGAGAAGCAAGACAAGTTACTCAAACAGAACCTTTACTTGCACAAGGTGGCTTAACTGTCAATACTGCACAGCAAAGAGCAGTGCGAGGCATCCTCAACCCTGCCAGATATCTTTTTGGTAAATATAAATAAAATGGAAATGAATAATGTTTCGCTATTGAATGATTTTACATTAGCTACATTTATAGTTTTTTTAGTTGTGATGTTTGTTCCTTCTGTAAAAGCAGAACAGACAGTTAAGACAATTGAAATTCCTATTGGTTTTATTTCTCAGACAATAGCTGATAATGATTATATTGTAACAAAAACAATACAATCTCCTGATGGCATCTCTGACATTCTTTCTTTAGAGATAATGATAACAGGAGATTTTCAGGCAAACACAGAAATCAAAGCAAGAGTGAGAAAAACAGGAACTCAACAGATTTTTGATTGTGAACCTAGCTCTTGGACAACTCCAAATTTAAACACTCCTAATTACAAGACAAGCTTTGATTGTTCTGACTTGATAAATCAGTTTGACTTTACAACAGGACAAATTGATATAGGATTTAGGGGAGATAAGATTTCTCAGAATGTTAAAGCTGATTTTAAAATAACTTATTATAATAATCCAAAAGTTTCTATGAGTTTCTTTGGAACAGAATATCAAGTAGGAGATGAAGGAACTTCTTTTATTCAATTATTAGATAACGACAGACAAGCAATAAATGATGCTTCTTGCTATATTGATGCTTATTATCCCAACAAATCTGTAATGTGGAATAATGCTTATTTAAACTATCAAGAAAGCTCTGATGGGCTTTATTATAAAGATTTTACTGCAACAAATACAATAGGTTTATATATGCTTTCTTCCGTTTGTTATATCCCATCTATTGCTTGGATTGATGAATTTAATGATTATTCGTTGATGTCTGATTATGAAAACATAACAGTTTCAGGAGGTATCGCTCAACTTTCGTATGGTTACCCAGAAGTTAATTATCAAATTTTTAATATTTCAGGGGATGTAGATGTTCAAAAAAATACTCCAGATGTAAATTATGCTTATTCATCAACTATGCAATATCAAAATCACGGTAGTCAAACATCAAGAATTTATACTTCTTGGGATATTTCTAATTATATAGGTTCTTCTTCAATAAATTCAGCATTACTTTGTATGTATATGCTTACAGATGGTTCAACAGATAATGTATCTCTTTATGAAGTTTATAATGCTTTTTGGAATGAAACAACTGTGACTTGGAATACTCAACCTTGTGGAATTAATTTTGATAATGTTAGTGCTTGTAATAATGCAACTGCAATAATAAATACAAATTCAACAGGGGTAGGATGGCACTGTTGGAATATAACATCTTTTTTTCAAGAAAAAATAGATGAAAATAATGATAGTTTATCTATTGTTTTTAAAACTCCTGAGGATGCTTCAAAAAATTTAGATAATTTTTATACATCAAGAGAAACTAATAGTTCTTTGCATCCTTATTTGAATGTTACTTATGATTTATCTTTAATTAATACGACTAATGGTTATATTTATTCAGAAGAAATCAATTTGGTAAACAATAGTAATGGTTGGCAATCATTTAATGCTTCTTATAGTTCAGGTTCTGGAAATATTAGTTTTTATATTGTAAACTCAACTAATGATACAATTTGCACAGGATTAGGAAATATAGAAACTTGTGCAGATACTTATTCTCCAATAAGATTGTATGCTAAACTAAATAGAACAGAAAATGTCACTTCTCCTTATATTGATAGTTGGTCAATTAGCTGGTTTATTAATGGAACAATAAGAGAAGTAAAAGGAGCAGGTGAGCTTCATATTAGCAATTATGTAAGCAATTTAGAAAACAAATTAAACAATATTTCAGTAAATATTGATGAGGTTGCAGATGAAGTCTGGCAATATAATAATACAATAAATCCTAATATTATCTCACAATTTTCAAATGCAATATGGACTTTGTTCAACTCAACATATAATTTTGTTAGTTTAATAACTGAAAATGTATGGACAAGAGCAGACAGAAATCTTACATATTATGAAGATAAAACAAATTATGAACAGATACAGGAGATGATTTGGAACGCAACAAACAGAAGTTTGACTTCATTCAACTTTGATGTTGTGAATGAAACAGAAGTTGCTATTTTTGTATGGGAGAATTTTGAGAGAAACTTAACTTCTTTTGAATTTGATGTAGTAAATGAAAGTGAAGTTGCTTCTGCTGTTTGGAACTATCAAGGCACAATCTCAGATAATATTCTTACGCAAGTTGCGAATAGAATTAGTTGCATATTAAATAGAATTTTCTATAACGAAGAAGGATGGGGAATAGATATACCTGTTTGTTGATTGTAAGTATTTTAATGACAGTTTTCTTAGCTGTGACTATATCTGCACAGGTTTATCCTAATCCAGCAATTATTTCTGAACCTGTTTTTACACAGAATGAAAATGCAACAGTTAGATTGCCATGCACAGCTAATGGAACTTACTGCTCTGCTAATGCAACTTGCAGGACTACTATAATCAACCCAGAAGGAAACACAGTTGTCAATAATCAGATTATGTTTAAGAATAATGCTGTATTTGAAGTTAATGTTACGGCACAGCAACATTCTCTAAACGGAGAATATCAGTTTAATGTTGTCTGTTCTGATGCAGGAACATCTGTTTCAAGGTTTCTGAAATATCACGTCACTCCTAATGGAGAGAGAGCTACAACTTCAAAAGGAATAATGTATATAAGCATCTTGGCAATTCTTGTTATTTTCTTAGTAGGTCTGATTATAATAGCTTTTAGGTTTGAGCATATTGCCTTAAAATCAGGTTCTCTGCTTTCTGCTTATTTAATGTTGATAGCAATTTCTTTTATTTCTTGGAACTTAGCTTTAGATTACTTGACAAGCTCTCCATTTATGATAAGCTTTTTTAGAATTATATTTTTATTTTTACTGTATGCTTTTTTCCCTATAATATTGATTTCAACATTTTATACTATGTGGATGATGCTCAAGATAAAAGAAATTCAACGTATGCTTGATGATGGTATGCCTTATGATGAAGCGTATGAGAGAACTGTAAAGCGAGGTCTAAAAAGAAAATGGTTTTGAAAAATAAAAGAAGAAACCAGAAAAATCTCTGGGTAGATGAAGAGTTTTTAGCTTGGCTTAAAAGACTTAAAGGCAAGAAAGAGGCAGAAGGTATTGAAATCAAGAACTTAGGAGAATTAACAAAACAGATAATCAATACAGAAGCAATAAGAGAGGTTGAACAACAGATATTACGAGATAAAAATATTGCTGATATTAAACTTAAACTTGACAGCAAAAGAATATTCAAATGAAAAAAATAATACAAAACAAACGTGGAGCATTAACTGACTTATTTTTATTTATAATAATAGCAATAATCATACTTTTCATATCAGGAATATTTATTTATATGGGTAACAGAGTTAAAAACCAGCTTGATGAAGATATAGGAGATATGCAAACTCCCTCAGGAGAATATTATAATGAAACAATTGATGATACATTTGGAGATGTAAATGTTGCATACCAATCATTATATTGGGTTAGTATTTTTATAATAGTAGCTATGATAATATCTATATTCATAGGCAATCATTTAATAACAACAAGACCAATCTTTTTTGTGCCTTATATTTTCATAACAATCATAGCAATTATTGTTTCAGTAGGAATTTCAAATGTTTATCAAAGGGTGGTAGAAAACCCTACATTAGCTTCAACCTTTTCAGGATTTATTGGAAGTAACTATATTATGTATTATCTTCCCATTTGGGTAACTGTAATTGGTTTCGTAGGAGGGATAATAATGTTTGTTAAAATGAAGTCGGAAGAGGTTGTATTTCAGTAAAATGTTAGAAAAAATGAAAAAATACAAAAAAATGAAGCTCATAGAAGCTCTACAATCGCATAAAAAAGTCTTACTAATACTTTTAGTCACGCTTTTTGCTATATTTTTACACATAAATTTAGTTTCTGCTCAGTGGGATGATAACTTAAACACAGAGTTATTAAGTTATTATACTTTTGATGGGAATGTTCTTGATAGCTTAGGAATTATTAATGGAACTACTAATGCTTTATCAAATACAACAGCGATTAATAATCTAAGTATGCACATAAATAGTATTGTTACTGAACAGCTTATTAATCTTACTGATGATACTCGGTGGGATTTTGATAGTAATGAATTTGCTTTTAACTTATGGTTTTATCCTAATATACAAGATGAAAGTAGAAGAATACTTGCAAAGTATGGTGGAGATGACCAAGGATGGAATGTTTTTTCAAGACAACCTCAAAATTATGAGCTTCAATTTTATCAAACGGGGCAACCTGTTGTTGATACTAATTATATTCTTCCTGCTGGAACTTGGAGTATGATAACTCTTGTAAAAAATGCAACACATACTGCTTTATGGGTTAATGGGACTTTAATGGGTATTCAGACTAATTCGCCAATAGTTGATAATAACCATAGTTTAACTATTGGTGGTTCATCAGAAGGAACTACAAAAAATAGAAGAGGAAATTATGATGAACTTGGCATCTGGAATAGAAGTTTAAATGATACTGAAATTTCTCAGCTATATAATGGAGGAAATGGAACAACCTATCAACCAATAGCTCCACCTTCTGATGTAGTTAATCCTGATGTTGAAGTGGTTTACCCTGCGAACACAACTTATAATATTAATGTTTCAGAATTAAATTATACTTATAGTGATGCAAATCCTGATAGTTGTTGGTATTCAATAGATTTAGGAGTTACAAATTCAAGCTCAGTTTCAGCAGGAACTAACTTTATAGAAGTAACAAGTTCAGAAGGGAGCAATACTTGGATAGTTTATTGTAATGATACTTTTGGCAATCAAAATTCTTCAAGCGTAACTTTTGCAAAAGACACAATAAATCCTGCAATCTCAATTTTATATCCTATTGATGCAAACTATACTGTAAATGTTTTAGAATTGAATTACAGCTACTTTGATGTTAGTTCTAATAATTGCTGGTATTCAATTGATAATGGAGTAACAAACTCTTCAACAACACCAGCAGGAACTAACTTTACAGGAATAGAAAGTGTTGAAGGAAGCAACACTTGGCATCTATATTGTGATGACAGCTTTGGAAATCAGAACTCAACAAGCGTAACATTCTATAAAGACACGGAAGCTCCTGTTGTTTCAATATTTTATCCTGTGCATAATCAACATTATAACGTAAATGTAACTGAGCTTAATTATTCTGTGAGTGATATAAGTTTGGATAGTTGCTGGTATTCTGTTGATAATGGAGCAACAAATATAACTGTAACCTGCAACAATAATGTCACAGGGCTTCTTGCTAATGAAAATCAAAATAATTGGACAGTTTATGCGAATGATAGTTTTGGTTTTGAAAACTCTGCAACATCAACATTCTATATTGATACTGTCTTACCTTCAATCACCCTGTATAATCCTGCAAATTTCTTTTATACTGCAACATCTTCTTTTACAATAAATGCAAGTGTAGAGGATAATTATTTGGACGCAGTGAATGTGACAGTTTATAATCAAGCAGGAATAGTAACCTATACAAATCTTATTGAAAATATAACAGATACTATCTTTTGGGTAGGAGATACAGTAACTCTTTCACAATACAATAACACAATAGAAGTTTGTGCTAGGGATAGCTATGCAGAAAGTCCTGTGATAGAGGATGATGCTCAGTTCACAAAAAGGAACGCAGAAGAAACTGAATTTATCTTGCCTGATGGAAATGTAGTAGTTAGAGAGATTGTTATTAAAGACGCAGATAAGAATAAGCTTGATGCAGGATTTTTGAATTTAGTAACAACAGAAGAATGGGTAAATGACGGAAGGCATTATAAAACAACTTGGGAATTTGATGAAACTAATGTGGATTTCTTTGAAATCTTGATGTATGATGATAATGGAAATTTAGAGTTATTAACAGACAGAGGAAAGACAAGAGTTATTGATAGAGGAAGAAACTATATGTGGAGATATGACGATATTGAAGAGGCAGGATATGATGTTGAATACACTCAGAATGGAAATGTTATTGAAATTAAAGTAACTCTTGGAGATTATGTTGTAGAAGGTGGAAGATGGATTGTAGACCCTATTGCCTCTGGATTGAATAGAAATTGTGTTAATCAAAGTGTGTGGTTGGATATTACTGCTCCAACAGGAGAAACAGGAGGTTCAGGAGGAACTTCACCTTCTAACGCAACTTACACAAATATTTCAGGAACAAACTTCACTGTTAATGTAAGTGATATTGAAGCTGGACTTGAAAATGTAACTTTCTATGTTGAGAATGAAACCTCTGATATAATTAACGTAACAACAATTGTTATAGGTGGAGGACAGAGAAGTTTCTTTGGAAGCATTTTCTACTATTTATGGTATGAAGGAATTTATAAATGGTATTGGACAGTTGCAGATACAGTTAATAATCTTTTCACAACAGCAGAAAGTTTCATAACTTATGATATTACAAATCCTTATTTGACAATAGTTTATCCTCAGCAAGACGCAATCTATAATTATAATGTAAGTGAGTTAAATTATACTTATACTGAAATTAATTGTAATTATACTAATGCTTTCTCTTCTGGTGAAGCAATTGATAATTCAAGTTTCATAACTTTTTATGACATATCTTCAGAAACATCTCTAATTAGGAATATTGATGCTTATAATGGAAAATTATATATAGTTGATAGTAATAAGGATAAAGTCTTTGAATATCTCTTAAACGGAACATACACAGGATTTAATATTGACCTCTCTGCACAAAATATTAATAATTCTCTTGGAATTGCTAATGATGATGACTATATTTATATTTTAAATGGTATGCCTATAATCAGTGTATATAATATTCACAGGTATTATAGAAATGGAACATACAAAGATTTATTAATTGACATCCTTGCAGAAACAGGAGATTTCTTCCCCTCAGGTATAGAAATAGGAACTGATGATTATTTATATTTTGTTGGACAGCAAACTGATAGTGTTTATAGATTTTATAAAAATGGCACAAATGCAGGATTTAATTTTTCTGTTGATTTTGCAATTAATAATCCATCAGGAATTGAAATGGTTTATAATTTCTTCTATTTATTTCCCTTATCCTCAGATGATATGGTTGAATTTGATTTAAACGGAAATTATACAGGAAGAAATTATAGTTTAATAGAAGCTGGGGAAAGTCTTGATGGAGGATATTATAACGAAAAAATGTATGTAATTGAAGGTGGAACTAGAATATATGTCTATAATTTTTATAGAATAGGACAAACAAAGAGTTGTGGAGAAAACTATACAGGATTAATCTCTTCCGAAGGCAGTAATACTTTTTATCTTCATATGATAGACAAAGTAGGAAACTCAAACACAACAAATGTAACCTTCTTTAAAGATACAATCTTCCCTATAATAGATTTCATATCTCCAACAGAAGCTAATAATAGTTATGTAAACCAAAATAATATCTATGTTGTTGTAAGTGTAACAGAACTTAACCTTGCAAATATAACTTATACTTTATTTGATACAAGTGCATTAGTTGATGAAACAGCTTACTATACAGAAACTTATGCAGTTAATTATACTCCTCTAACTGACGGAGAATATTATTATAATGTCACAGTTTGTGATATTGCTAATAACTGCAACAATACAGAAACAAGAACAATAACTCTTGATACAACTCTGCCTAATGTAACTATCACAGGATTAGCAAATGAAACAGTAACGGATGTTATCCCTACAAATGTAACATTCAATTATTCCTTTAATGATACAAATATAGATAGTTGCTGGTATAATATAGATTTCACAAGTAATATATCTCTTAACTGTTCTGCAACTTTTGATAACTTTACTGTAACAAGCGATAGTTTCCATAACTTCACACTCTATGGAAATGATAGTGCAGGTAATATTAATAGTGTTACACAAGAGTTTTATATTTTCTATCACTTCTACGAGCAGGAAACAACTGAACCTATTGTAGTTGCAGAAGGAGAAGTTGTAAATTTCAACATAACAATTAATATGACAGAATTACAGGACAGTGAAGCACATCTTGTTTATAATAATATAGAATATCCTTCTGATAGTTATGCAATCCTTGATAATGCTTACTTCTTTGAAAAAGATTTAGCAATACCTCTCAATACAGGAAACAACACAGGAAAGAATATAACTTGGTTCTGGAAATACTCAATAGAAGCTCCTGCAAGTTATTATGTAACAAATTATACAACAACAAACCAAACCCAAACAGCTTTCTCAATTGAGATAGACGATTGCTCTTCATTCACTGATTTAATCTTAAACCTGACTATGTTTGATGAAGAAACAAATGTAGTTCCAGAAGGTTTCTTGAATGACAGTTTAAATCCTGTGATAGAAGCAGAAGTTAGATTAATAAGCATAGGCGACCCAGACATTTATGTTCAGTTCAATAAGACATACAACAATTACACAGGTTCAGTTTGTGTTCCTGATACCCTATTAAATTATTCAGATTACAGGATTGATGTAATTGTGGGATATATTGCAGACACTTATGCACAAGAGTTCTGGTATCTTGACAACGGAACAATAAGAAAGAATAATGTTACTTTAAGCGATTATACTACAACAAATGTTATCCTAAGGGATTTATTGTTAGCAGATAGCACAACTTTCTTGTTCACTTACTATGATGAATTTTATGTTAAGCACCCTGAGGCAATTGTAACTGTTTTAAGAAAGTATATTGGAGCAGGAGAATTTAGGGAAGCTGAAAGAGGTAAGGAAGATGATAATGGAGAAACTCATCTGCATCTTGTTGAAGAGGATGTTATCTATAAATTCAGAATGACAGAGTTTGGAGAATTATTGTTTGAAAGTTCAGAATATAATGCAAAATGTCTATCTGCTGTTTGCTCAATCACTTTACAAGAAACAGAAGGTTTAGAAGATTTAGAAGAAGAGTTTGATAATCTACCAGAAGGAACTTACAATCTCACAAGCAACAAACAAACAAGGATTATCACTCTTTCGTTTAATCTGCAAGAAACAGGTAATATGAATTTATCTATCTATGAATATAATAATACTGCAACAACTGATAAGCTTATAGCAACAAATAGCAAAACAGCAAAAACAGGAACAGTAAGTGCTACTGTTCCTTTAAGCTATGGCAACGCAACATACTATGCAGTTGTAAGACATAATGATAATTTTGTAACAAGTCAGTGGGTAGATATGACAGAAAGTGGTTTCAATTATTTCGGAAATCTTGGGATATTTTTAGCATCATTACTTGTTCTGACACTTGGCTTGATTGCAGTTGCATCAGGTGGTTGGACAATTGTATTTATCCTGCTTGGTTTAATCACTGCTTCAATAACAGGGCTACTTGACATGAGCTTGTATCTCATAGTCTGGGTAGTCTGTGCAGGAGGCATTATCATATATAAATTAGCTGTAAGCAGGAGCATATAAAATGGCAGACTTTCCAAAACTGATAACAACATTTATTTTAATAACATTATTTGCATTTCTGATTATAGGATTTGCTACGCAACTTGCTGATAATTATAACAAAGATACAACTCAATTTGAAGAAACAATAGGAGCTTCTTCAATAGAAAATACCTTAGATACTACAAATACACTAGCAAAAAGTTGGAGAATAACATTTGAAGAATGGGGAGAGCAAAGCACATTTGAGAACTTATTAGATATTATTGGATTTTTTGCAGTAGGAATATTCAGAATTGCAAAAGCTATGGGAACTTTTATATTTATCCCTTTTCAAATCTTAGGAAATATTATGACAAATATCTTAGGAATACCTTTAATAGTTGTGATTATAATTCAGGTATTGCTCATCTTATCAATTATCTTCGGTATATGGAAATTAATCAAGCAAGGAGCATAAAATGAAAAAAGGAACAAAACATATAAAAGAAGCAAGAGAAAAAATTAGTAAAACCCATACAATTCAACATACTAAATTTGGAGGTTTGATATAATGCCTTATCCGTATCCCACATCAGTAAACCTTACTGAAAATCCAACAGGATTATTTAATTACCTAAACACTGTTTCAAACAATTGGTTTTCAAATATGTTGCTTATTGCAATCTATATAATCTTTGCTGTTGGCTTTTATTCTGCAAAAAGGAATTTTATGGGTGCATTAGCAGTAGCAGGTTTTTCTACTTTTGTTATAAGCATTTTATTCTGGATAGCAGGACTTATTTCAACAGCTACCTTCGTTATAGTAACTGCTGTTGCAATTCTATCTTTTGCAAGTTTATGGATTTCAGATAGATAAAAAGGTATAGACAGTATAGACAGTGTAAACACTGTTTTACAAGGTTTTTTAAATAAATTTCGTTTCTTATATCTAAATAAATTAGTGAAACTTTTGAAAGGAGGTAATAAAAATGAGAAAAGATAAAGGAACAGCAGGTCTTAATGTTCTATTGTCAGTTATCACACTTATATTCGTTATCGGTTTGATAGTTATGGTTTTCGCTTTAATGAGTGCAAACTTACAGACAGCTACAACTGATGCAACTGCAATTGCTGTTATAAATGACACAGGCAGTTCGATAGCAGGAGTAACAGATTGGTTTCCAATCATAATTGTTATAACTGCTATGGTTGTGTTGATATTACTTACTGTAATAATCATAACTGCTATTAGAGGTTCCGGACTTGTTGCAAGTGCGTAAACAATCAAGTTATTTTTGATTGATTTTTTATTTTTGTTTTTCCCCTTTTTCTTCATATTTTTATTAGTATTAGTATAACATCTGCGTAATACCAAAATACCAAATAAGCTGGTTTTCTTAGAAAAAAAACTTCATAGGAAGCTCTCTCCTACATTTTTTTAATCAGATGTGATAAGTTACATACCCCTATTTTTGCTATTTTTGAGTGTAATTCTAAAAACGAAACATTTATAAAGTATATATTTCATATATATATTATGAAAACACACACAAAAATATACGAAGAGAAAGAAACAAAAAATAAAGATAACCAGCAAGAGCTAAAAGAAAATTTTATGAAAACGGTATTATGTAAAGGATGTGGTAAAGAATGTGCGTGGGTTAAAAATAAAAAAGGTAAATGGTATTTAGCTAATGTTGAAACTGTTTTAAGAGAAGTTAATATTGCTCCAAGATATTCTCTACCTAAGATGATAACTGAAAAATCAGAGAGGATTGTCAAACTTTGGAGTTGGTCAGCAAGAGAAAAAGTAGCTATGCCTCATATATGCAGAATACAAGATAAAAAGGATTTTATAAATAATACTCAATTAAATAAACCAACCCAAAAAGGGTTAGATGGAGGGAAAGAAAATGAAAACAAAACAAGAGGTAAAGACTTGTGAAGATTGTGGCAAACAAACACGCTTTGTAAAGGGCGCAAGAGAAGGACATCTTAGATGCCAAGGTTGTTACATAAGGCACAAATCTAACCAAAATAAACAAACAGTTGTAACTAAAAAGATTGAAACAACTGAAACACCCAAAACAGTGAGTATAGATGTTTCTGCTGATATGAAAAGGTTTATTCCTAAAACAGATGGCTATATAGCCAGAAGAATTTGTGGAACAACAGACTTAGCAATTTTAGAGAAAGCACATAAAGAGAAGCACTTTGTTTTGATTACAGGAGAAACTGGAACAGGAAAAACTCATCTTATAAGGCATTTTGCTTATAAGAAAAAGTTGCCTTATGCAAGAGTAAACCTTAATGGTGGGACAACTGCTGATGAGTTAATCGGACACTGGATACCTGATACAGAAGGTAAGTTTAAGTGGCAAGATGGTTTGCTTACACTTTTTGTAAGAAATGGTGGAATACTTGTTCTGGATGAAGTTAATGCCTGTCCAGCAGAAATTTTATTCTGTTTGCATAGCTTAACAGATGATGAAAGGACATTAACTTTGCTTGACAAAGATGGTGAAGTTATTAGAGCAAATAAAAATTTCTTTTTAGTTGCTACTATGAACCCTGATTACGAAGGAACAAAACCTTTGAACGAAGCTTTTAAAGACAGATTTAAAGTGAAGCTGTTTTTTGATTACGACAATAAGATAGAACAAAAACTTATAGAAGATGAAGAGGTCTTGAAACTTGCAGAGAAACTTAGGGTAATGAAAAACAAAGGAGAAATTTCTGCACCTATATCTACAAGAATGTTGATATATTACAGAGAAAATGCAGAGTTCTATGGTGAGAAACTAGCTTTTGATATGTTCTTAAACAACTTTGAACTACATGAAAGAGAACCTATTAAGAACGTTGCAGAAATGATTGCAAAAGGTGAAGATACACAAATAGAAGAAAAGCAAGAAACAGACGAAGAGGAGGAAAAATAAAATGCAGTTTGAAAATTTAGATGAATTAAACGTAGCTTTGCTGTTGCAAAAAATAGATAGAATTTTAGCAGGTGAAGAAAAGATAGTCGTGCAAGAAGAAAGTAATCTTTCACATTCACTTGCTTGTTCTAATCCTGCAAAGCTACTTATTTATTTAAATTTTCAAGAAATTCAAAAATTAAAGACAATTAAAGATTTATTTGATTATCTTGTTATGCTTAAAGGATTAAATTATCACGAATTAGCCCATATATTATATACTGATTATGGAAAAAGAAAAATATATATGTTTTTATCTTCTAAATATACTCCAACAAGTCCTTCATTTGTAAGTATAAGCGATTTTGTAAGAGCTATAAATATGCTAGAAGATTGCAGGATTGAAAATATGTTTTATACTCAATATAGAAGAGCAAAATATTATTTTAGTTTTTGTGCTTCTAATATACTAATGAAAGAAGCAACTCAAATTGAAATAAATGATGCTACAACCTTAATTAGTGCTTATATCATCTTATATGGAAGAAAATTCTTGTTTGATGATATAAGATACAAAAAAAGCATTTTAGAAATAAAAAACAAACTGCAAAAATCAAAAATAAAAACAAAAATTTCAGCGTTTGAAAAAATTATTGATAATTATATTCTTGAATTTGATTTAGATGAAAGACTAGAACTAGCTTATAAACTTACTTTACTATTAGAGAATGAAAAAATACAGTTAAAGCAATACAGCGACGACGGAAGTCTTACAAATAGCAAATCAAGACGAGGAACTAAAAAAAGAATTAAAGATGCTATCAATAAATTGCTTAAAGATTTAGAAAAGCATAAGCAAGAACAAAAACAGGATAAAAGCAAACAAAAAGTTAAGAATACTAATGCTCTTCTTGAAGAGATTGCAGAAGATATTGAAAAATCTGAACAGATACAGAAAGAAGTTAATACTGAACTTAATAAGATGGGAGCAGGTTCAGAATTTAGAGAATATTCTGGACAATTAGTTTCAATTACTAATAGAATAAAATTAGAGAGCAAGAGAGTAGAGCATATTTTGAGAAAATTAAGAAGTGATTTATCTACTCAAATATTTAGATTTCAAAAGAAAGGAAAAGTAGATATTATTTCTGCAATTAAATCACAGAAAAATCATAATCTTAATGTTTTCAGAAAAGAAAGATTAAATAAAATAGACAAGAGCAAACTTGGAGTATGTTTCTTATTAGACACATCAGGAAGCATTAGTAATTCTGAATTTCATCAAGAAGTTAATGCTACTTTATGCTTGAACAAAGCTTTAGAAAGGTTAGACAATAAAGTTGAGATTATAGAGTTCAGCCATCATTATAGAATTATGAAGAAATTTAATGGTGAAGGAGATTGGCAAAGGACTTTCAACGGTGGAACTTTAGTTTCTCTTCCCTTAGAAAAAAGTATTGTAGATTTAAGGAAACTAAGAAGTGCTGAGAGCATTAGAAATCTATTTATTATAGTAATTAGTGACGGTGAATTTGGGGATTACAGTGAGGTTATAGAAGTCCTTAATAAAGCAAAGAAAAATAATATCTCAACTATTTGGATTTATGCAAGTGATTACGATTATATGAGGGATAGAACAAAAAAATTAAGCAATAGTTTTGATTTTTTTATCAGACTAAAAAACTTAGATGAGCTTTCTATAAAGTTAAATAAAATCATTAAAGATATCCAAAGAAAAATAAATCAAAATATACTAAATCAAAATCAATTTTACGGTTAAAATGTTAGAATTTAAAAAACCAAAAATAAGACTTGGAGAAACTTTCTCAACAGGTTACTACTTCAAAGGAGAATTTCTTAGTCGTTACAAAAACGAAGCTATTGCAATATTGAGAAAGAGAGTTGTTGATTTGCCTGATGAAGAAAGAAACAAAACAGATGAATGGAAAGTTATTCACGAGGAATATTTAAAGACTAAAGAGAGAACTAGAAAGATTGAGTTGAAGAAAAAACCTTATTATGAAAAGCTCAGTAAAAGAGCAAGAAAAAGAAGAATTGTGAGATTAAAAAATAAAATTAAAGATATTGAAAGTAGAAAAAAAGATATAGTAAAAATATTAGATAAAAAAATTAAATTAATTGAAAAGGAAATTGAAAAATGTCAAAAGTAAAAAATGAAAATTAAAATAACAGAAAAAGAAAAAGAAATTCAGGGAACAATCAAAGAAGGAATACTCAAACCTTTTGGCAGTTCTTCACATTTTATTACAAACAAAAAGCACAGAGGCAAGTATGTTAATATTATTATCCCTGAAAAAGCTAAATATGGTTGGCTTCTTTCAGAGTTTGAAAGGGATGAAATAATCAAAACTTGTATAAAAATTGCAAAACAGGAAAATGGAAAACTTAAAAAATATAAAATTCAAGCAATTGAAAATTTAAGAAACGTTAAGTTCAATCTTGATGATTTAATCAAAACTTTGGAGATTTTAGAGAAGAGTGAAAAACACAAACAGATTATAGCGAAGATAAAAGAAGCTTATGATTTATAAACGAAAGATTTAAATAGTATAATATATATGAATAAAAATGCACACACAATATGAAGGAAGGATAGAAAAATGTTACAATTCAAAACAATTCAAAATATAAGCTTAATAGATTTTGAAAAACTCATCAACGAGTTCTTAAAGGATAATCTTTTGATTAGAATTTGGTTCTATAAGAAAGAAAAAACTTATGATGTGATTATAATGTATAAAATTAAAGATAAGAAAGGAAAGGAGAAAAAATGAAATTCTATCAGTTAGATTTGATACTTGCACATCTTTATTTAATTGGTTCTTTTCTTATAAATGATAAACAAGGATTTTTAATACTCTTCATTTTTTCATTTTTTTGGCTTATCCTTGCTTTTGTTTCTTATATTATTGAAAGTAAAATGGATAAATTAAGTTTTAAATCAAAAATGCTAGGAATAGAACTAGAGCAAAAACGATTTGAAACACTTGTAGATTTAATATCAAAACATAAAACTAAATCTCGGAGGAAAAAATGATAGAGAAACTAAAAGGAAAATTTGCTTGTAATGAAAGCAGAGATTGGAAAGTATTAGTTTATTTTAATACTGCTGAAGATGATTATATCTATATAGGTAAACAATTAACAAGAGAAGAAGCAACTAAACTTTATGAAGAATTGAAGAGAAAATTTGATAATAAAGAAAAATATATAGAAGTTGAAATAGATAATGAAATTTTCTTGTTAAATAAAGATAATATAATTTTAATTCGTGTTAAGAATTAAATCACGAGTAGAAAATGAAAATAAAAATTAATAAGAATGAATTTTATACAATAGACTTTGAAGAAGAAGTAACTACTCAACAGTTTATTGAACTAATAGATAGATTAAATACAATAAGAAGATTGTTAATTAAAGACCCTTTTATTGGAGTGCTTTCACAACAATCTAATGGGAAAAGAACTTATATTAGAACAGTAAAGAGAGGCATAAAAAGAAAGTTTATTTGTGATAGAAACGAAGCTGTGAGAGTTTTAAGAATACATTATCACGGCTCATACAAAGATAAAAAAGCGATAAGTAAAGAATATCAACAAGATTGGACAAACATAGCAAAAAGTTTACCGAATGTCAGAAAGAAATGGAATATTAAACCTGATGAAGTCGGTTTAATAGCTTTTCCCCGATATGGACAAGGAAGGTATTCACTAAATAACCTTAGAATACCTAACTTTAATATTAGCAGAGAACGAGCAACGTTAAATAAAGCAAATCATAATGAAAAAGAAAAAGATTAGGAAGAGAAGCAAACGTAAGCTAAAACTTTTGCTTATTGACTATGAAAGTATCAGCAGAGAAGATATTATAGCGACTATAAAAGAGATTAGAGAAAGATTGATAAAGCATTTTAGATTTCATATAGGATTAGAAAATGCAACAAGTCCTGCTGAAATTTTTGAAGTTATACTCGGCATCAAACCTGATGAATTAGATATTTACAAACGTGACTACTGGTGGAGAGTTTTAAAGAACGTAATGCGAAAAATGAGAAACGAAGAAGAATTATTTATAATTCATAGAGGACATAAATTCTTTGTCCTGCAAACACAAGAAGAAAGTGAATACTATAAAGGATTGCTACGACGTGATATACAAGGAATGGTAAATTCTATGAATAAAGCAGACAAATGGGTTCAAAAAAAGAGTTGGAAAAAGATTTTGTAAAATGAATAAAAAATTTATAAAAGCAACTTCTTGTTATGCTTTTTTAATTGTATATTATATTGCTTTTTATTTATTTTTTAAAGACTTATTTTATACACTTTTTTTAATCTTCTCAATAATTTTCATTATAGGTTTTCTTGGAGCAAGTATGAACTTTCTTGTTTTAGTAGCAAATAATTACATGATGCCTGTAAAAATTCCTAAACATTTTAACTTAAAAAAAATAGAAGTTGCTAAAAAAAATCTTAAAACACACTTTTTCTACAACGATAAAAGCAAAGTGAAATTTTGGTTCTTTACAGATATTTTTAAAATAAGAACTCGTATGTATTCTTTCGGTGATATTTTATTGAGGATTTCTCAACTTTCTATGATTATCTTTGTGATTATTATTTATTTTTATTTATTTATGTTGTAAAACTTTTAGTTCGGCAAATTTTTTAATAGCTGAAATGTAGCTACTGCTAAGTTAAGAGTAAACTTTATAAACTTACTCTCTTTCTGTTGAGTATCTTCTATACTCTCTTTCTGTAAGAAAAGATAATTTATATATTCTTCTTATTATTTTAAAGTCATAACAATACTTCTTATAATTAAATGCTGAAATATAGCTACTGCTAAGTTCAGAGAAACATTTAAATATCCTCTGATACTTGCTTAGAGAACTTCTATTCTCTGATACTTGCATAGATTTTTCTCTTTAAATATCCTTCTTATCACATTAAAATTACAACAAATTTTTTAATCAAAACATTTATAAACTCTTATATGTTAGTTATACAGTAGTTATATATTAAAATGGCAAACACAACGATAAACATTCCAAAAGAAATTAGAGATTTAATTCTAAAGAAAAGAAAGCGAGTAGGTAGGGAAACTTATGCAGAAGTTATTAAAGAGATGGACAGAGAGAACAAAGAGCTGAAAGCTAAGATAAGGAAAATGAGCAAACAAAAGCTGAAATAAAATGGGAAGAATATTAAGCCAAAAAACATTCAGGATAACACCCTCAATTGTAGTTGAAGCTGTTTCAGAAGATACTCGTTCTGGTTTTAGGCATCTAGCTGATGTATTCAAAGACGGAATAAAGGTTGGTCATGCTAAAGTCACTTATCTTAACAGGACTTGGGAAAGCTATGAATTTCAAACTGTTCTAAGAAGAGCTATTAATGGTTCTTCTTTAACACCAGAAGAAAAGAAATATGCTCTTAAATGGATTGAAGGTGACAGGACAGATTGGAGTGGATTTCAAATGACAGGGCAGATTGCAAAGCTTGGAGATATTTTTGGTAAGACAGAAGTAGAGAAAAACATCTGGAAGAAAAGGATGTTAAAAGCTGGTCTTGGAGCAAAAGGATTAGATTTTCCAGAAGATTGGGAGAAGCTTCCTGAGAAAACAAAAAAGGCAAGATTAGACAAGGTTATTAATATGCTCTCTGCTAAAAAGACAAAAGCAGAAAAAGAAGCTAAAAAAATTGAAAAGAAAATCAAGAAAATAGCTGGAATATAAAATGCCAAAAAGAAAAGACAAACTTAAAAAGAAAATAAAAAGAAAATTTCCTGTATGGGCAGTGGAAGACCCTGAAAGTTTTGGAATGACAGAAGAAGAATATCTTGGGAAGTGGCAAGAGCTTGTAGAAACAGGACAAGCTTGGAAACTTCAAGGTTGGTATGGAAGAACTGCAAGTGCTTTAATTGAACAGGGATTAATAAAATTCCCTAAGAAAAAAACAACTGATTTTTATGGAAATCTAATTCCAACTCATAAAGAAGCTAAAAA
>Ga0209427_10003239_pt1 | contig 19119 bp, 15 predicted proteins | sample DeeMarSWOR136_30_FD_187465 | JGI IMG/M metagenome (GOLD analysis project Ga0209427, IMG submission 187465) | Marine sediment microbial communities from White Oak River estuary, North Carolina - WOR-1-36_30 (SPAdes) (version 2) | ecosystem: Environmental > Aquatic > Marine > Intertidal zone >...
GGAATTTAGCAAGACTCTTGTCGATGACTGGAAATTTAAAAGACTCAAAAAAAATCTATGAAAACGCTATCAAATCAATTAGGATTTCTAAATTCAAAAATAAAGATAGCATTGAAAAAATTTTAAAAAAGGAAATAGATAATTTTTCAATAGTTAATCATGGGAAACCTGTTACAAAATTATAAGAATAGTAGTTAATTTTTAACTTTTCTGAATTTTTCTTATTTACTGAATCTTTTATTGCTTAGTAACTTTATCTAAAAGTTGTGGATGCTTACAGTTCCATAAAGGGTTCCTGGCCAGTACCAATTTGGTCCACATGATAAATTAGCTTGCTCATTATTTACCAATTCATAATTTAAAATGTTGTTGATGTCATCCAAGTTCAATCCTAGTTTTTTCCCAACTATATAAATATCTTTCTTTTCCATATTCCTTCCCTTAATAATTTTAATATCATTATTATATTTAAATTTTTTCTTCGAAATTTTGAACAATATGTATGTAATAATTTCTTTTATTAAAAAAATTTTTAGTATTTATTTAGCCTAAATATGACAATTTTAAAATATAATAATATCACAGCTTCTTTATATGTTTAATTTGGAAACAATTCATCAAAAGAAATAACGGTATGGAAGTAATTATAACATTTAATATTGATTCTGACTTTTATTTTAAATACTGATATTTTAGACTATTGCAGAGGGATATCCACCAATTTTTAAAGATGGATCACCAATTAAAGTCCATGTTGATGGTACTTGAATGTCTACCCATGAATCATTGCTAAGCTCTTCTTCCCAATTGATAGAATAAGTACTGACATACCAATCTAGTGCAGCCTTCCAAGTATCACCTATTACATCAATATTGTTTTGCCCGTAAGCTTTAAAAAACTCAACTTCAAGTTCGTTAATTCCGCCTTTAAATGAAACCTTGTCTTCTTTTGTGAATCCAAGTGCAGAGCATCCAATTGTTGCAATAGAGCCACCACCGATTTTTCTTGTCATCCTCCATCCCCAACATTCATAGCCTGCCTCACCATGCCCCTTGCGAGTTTTATTAAACAAATTAAAAATAGTTACATCGAACTGACAGTTATGACAACCACTTACAACACATATTGGTAGCTTATTTATATTTATAAGATGCGGAAAATGAGATACCGTAAAGCTTTCAGTCCAGTTCTTGCTATTAGGAAAATGGGTAGACCAACTCATTGCACTTCCATGGCCAACAAAATATACAAATCCACATCCCTTATTTAGAGCTGCTTTAATATCCTTCCAACCTTTCAATTTCCCATTTGAAGTATATAGTTTTAATGGATCAAAACCAGTCATATTTTCAATTGCCATATCTGCATACAATTCCCCTTCATTTCCTGCCCATTCAGGATTTTGGAATTCTGGATAGGTATCACCTGCTATTGCAACCATATCATAAAACCATGGTTGATTGTAAGATGTTTTTTCATATCTGATAATTTTTTTAACCATTATTATTACTTCAAGTCTATTTCTACAGGGCAATCTTCCAACTGCAACATCTGGGGCTAGATTAATATTTTTATCTTCTGGTTGTTCTCCATAAAACCATTCACCATAAATACCGTCCTCATCAGAATCCCAGCTGGAAAAATCACCGTTACTATCATATATATCAGCAAAATAAAGATCACTTAGAATATGACGCTCCCAGTTATTACCAATATGAACATATCTTACAGGTAGATGCCAAAGATTAAACTGTCTTACTTTTCCCCCAATTAAAAGAACATATTTTGTTCCCCAGTTTTCGACAGCTTCTTTTATGTAATATTTTATTTTTTCTGCTTTATCTCTTCCATGCCAATACATTTTTTCATATACTTCATTAAGTGTTGCAATATATGTTGTGATTCCAAATTTTTCTTTATGAACTTTAAGAGGTTTTAGATATCTTTCAAATTTTTGTGGTGTGATAATTAGTAGTTTATATGGTGGAAAGTCACTGTTTGTTGGTGATTGTGATTCATCTAATTGTTTATTGATTTTTTCAATGCTTGCATTTATAGTTGGAACAGAAGTCATTCCAAAAAGTAAAAGTAAAATTCCAAAAATTATTATTTTTTTATGATATATCTTAATTATCTAAATTCCCCCTTATCTTATTATCTTTTATATATAATATATTCTTTATAAATGTTTTCAAAAGTTATAAATCTTTAGTAATGTGTGTTTATCTTGATAAAAGAAAATATTTATTAGAGCAATAATAAATAGCATGTCAATGCTTGAAGAGTTTTTGTTTGTATTTGTACCTCTCTTTATTATTGTAAATCCTTCTTCAACACTTGCACTTTTTTCAGCAATAACAAGTAGATACTCTAAAAAAGAAAGATTAAGAACTGCAAGAAATGCTTCCATTTATGCTGGTATTCTTCTAATTATTTTTGCAATTGCTGGATCAAGTATTCTTGAATATCTTAAAATTGAAATTTATTCATTGCGAATAGCAGGTGGTATTTTACTTGCTTTTGTAGGTCTTGATATGGTGAGACGCGGGGAACAATTTGGTGAAAGTGTCCCAGGTAAAGGACAAAAAACAGATTATGCACTTGTACCTTTAGCCTTACCATCTCTATCAGGGCCAGGGGCAATAACAGTTACAATTGTAAGCATGAGGACATTAACATCAGATAATTTCTGGTTATATGCAATTTTAATTGCAATTGCAGCAATTTTACTAACAATGGTTATTACATATTTGATTCTAATGGGTTCTGAGGTTGTTATAAAGATTCTTGGTAAGAAAGGTATGGATGCATTTACAAGGGTAATGGGACTTTTAACTGTTGCAATTGCTGTACAGTTTGCCCTTACAGGTATATCAGAATGGGTTTCAACACTTCAGCTATAAATTTTTATCACAGTAAAAACTTTTGAAATAACCTACATAATAGTGGATAACATTCTAAAAATCTAAAAAAGAATTGATTATTTATTAATTGATTTTTATTTCTACTGAAATAAATTTTTGTCTCATTATATACATCATCACAATTCCCTGCCTTGTCACATATATGTGCTCCAACTCCAATTGTAAACCTTAATCCACCAGAATATAAAAATTTCCATATATATTCTGGTCCGGGGCCAGTTACTGTATCTTGTAAAACATCATTAAGATAAAACTCGACTTTATCCATTGAGGAGTTTTTAAAAGAAACTCCACTTAATTTATCTATAAATGTAACATTTACTATTATCAACCACTTTTGCCATCCTATCTTAATTTTACTAATATTGACTATCATCTCAGGTGGTGTTTTATCAATATCAAGAGTTTCTGATTTCACTTCTTCAACATTATCAAGATTGTCAACTGAGTAAAATTCAATGAGAATATTGTCCCCTTCTTCAGAGATAATGAATGGTGAACTGTAGGTATTCCAATCTCCATCATTAATTCTATAATATGTAGCATATACCCCATCTTCATCAGTAGCATTCAAAGATGCAGTTACATTACTTATATACCAATTATTATCACCATCTGGAGTGGGTGGGTCAAAAGAAATTGTAGTAACAGGTGGAGGATTATAATCACTATATGGTATTGCAAAAGCTGTAAGCTCAAAACCTTCAACTGAACCTACAAGAGTGCATTCACCTGTCTCGGTATTAACTATGTACAAACCATCTGTTAATAGGTATAAAATGTCGTTGTCTTTATCAAATGAAATATAGTTAGAATAATAATCAAGGCTTATACTAAGGTTTTCTACAAAAGTTACTTCTCCTGTTGATATATTAATCATGTGAAGACCGTCTGTTATAGTATCGATACCATAACAAATGCCCTCACTGTTAAATGCAAAACTAACTATAGGAACAGTCGTATTGAGTTCAATCATATTTGCCCCGTAGTAGATCCAATAGCCACTACAAGAATAAAGCTGCCATGTTAAATCATCCCAGGCTATATCTAAACCAGATATTCCACCACCTAAAGGTGTCATCTCACCGGTATCTGGATCTATATTCCATAAGATACCACTACCATATTCAATTGCAAGCCAACCATAACCATCTGCCCAGGTACCACCAGTTAGGAAATCACCTGATTGTGTTGGAGCAATAAGTGTTATTTCACTTGGGTCCTCCAAATCAAAATAAACAGGTCCTTCAGATGTACCAGGACAAATAGAACAATAGGCATATGCAGTTTTACCACGTTTTAATATAATCTCGGATTTTTGTATAGATTTTGAATGATTATTCGTTTCTTTTTTATCTTTTACTATGTTTGATGAAGCAATACTTACACCAAAAAATAAGACAATAATGCATATCACAAAGGTTTTTTTTAACAGATTTTTTTTCATAATCCTCCCTCTGTTATACATTCAAATCTGATTTTTAGTATATAAAATATACTATATGAGTAATCATTGAGTCATGGATTTATATTAGCCGACCATTATTGTATAAATATAAAGGGACCGAATACAAATCCTTGTGCTTTCTTGGTCGTTGTATTTACTGAAAGTGCATTTGCTGAAACAGTGATATCGATTTTACCAAGTCCAAATATTTTACCGGAGGATATGGTTTTTTCCTCTTGTGTATCGATAGTATCAAAAGTCTCTTTTTGATAATTATATATCAATTTAAATATGCCTCCCTTGACAGATATGTTACAATTTACATCAAGTGCTTCAAGAGAGCCGATGTTTTTGATAACTGCACTTACTTTACCAATACCACCTTTAATTTTTATTATATCTAGATATGGTGCTTCAGAAACAATTGTTACTGTCAATGGTTCAGACCAATCACTGTCCAGTCCATATAAATCACGGGCTTTAACCTTGATTTGATACTCACCAGGCTTATCCCAAATATGGTTCAAAGAACCAATTATTCCTGAGGATAACCAATCCGTCCAATCAACAGAATTATCGCCCCAATCAAAGCAATATTTTATCATATCGCCATCGGGATCGTTTGTTTTAGCCGAATAGGTATATTCAAGTCCAATTGTACCAAGGGTCGGACCATCAGGTTTATCAGGTTTTTGTGGTTTATCAGATACCTTTTTTATACGCATAGACGGGTCACTGAAAGACAACCATTCCTCTACAGTCTTATAATGTAGATTATATCCAAGACCAAACTCATTGATATAATTAGTAAGTGCTTTGTTCCATAATTGGCCAGTGGTTTTTGCATCAAGAGGTCCATATGCCTTAAATGCACTAAGCTCCATTCCACCAGTTAAACCCGTGGTACATCCATAACCAATAATCCCCCAGCCTAAAGCCGAGTTTCCATAAGAGGCAATTCCCCCACCGTCAGGATTTTTTACAAATGACCATCCAAAACAGTTTTCACCTGAGAACTTGCAATTTGAGCAGCCACCGATGATAACAACTGGAAGTCTCTCGTTGCTATAAAGCTCAACTCTATAGTAATAATAACCAGCAATAGGCCACCATGTTTCAAAATCATTATGTGGATGGGATGCCCAGTTTTCATGTGTTCCATGCCCTGTCATATAAACAAAACCTGCTCCATTATCAAAGGCGTTATCAAAATTAACTGCAAATTGCAGTTTACCATTGGTTGCCCAAATCTTATCAGGATTAAAATCTTCCAAGATATCAATAGCATTTTGATTAAGGTACTCACCTTCAGGTACATTACCAGAATCTGGAAATGTATCACCACCGATTACCACGAAATTAGAAAACCAGTTCTTCATATAAGCTCCTGATGACTCATATGTAATAATCTTATTTACAACACCACTAACCTCACTTAAATCTCTAAAACTAAGCCTACCAAGACACACGTCAGGGTATAGATCTACATAATCTGTTCTTCCCTGATAATTATATTCTCCAAAAAGACTATTATCATTTGAATCCCAACTACAAAAATCTCCGCTGGAATCATAGATATCAGCATAATATAAATCACTAATCAAATTATATTCCATAGAATCTTGACAATATGACATCCTTACAGGAACCTTATTTGCACCTCCTCCTAAGAGAACATATTGAATATTCCACTCTTCAATTGCGTTTTTTATGAAATATTTTATTTTCTCTTGGTTGTCTCGTCCTTCTACGGGGAAATAAATACCATCATATATCTCATCAAGTGTAATTAGTTTAGTAACAATTCCACTATCATTTTTATAATCGACTAATGGTTGTAATTTTTCAGAAAATTCTGAAGGGGTTATTATAACCATATCATACTCATCTGCAAAAAAGGGTTGTGCAGTTGGTTCAATATATTCTATTTTGAAATCAACAGTATTTGTGTACTGAATCATATTTTGATCCGGAGAATATCTAACAGGGTAAAATTCAATTCTTAAATAAACCACACGACAAGAATCATCAAGACCGCAACCAAGTCTATAATCATACCATTTATCTGGAAAGAAATCCTTACTATTATAAACAGCATTGTCCTTGATTAAATAATCTTCAAAAATATTTTCTTCTTCAATAATTATATTTTTTGCTAACGAGACAGGTTCTGTACAAGGTTGGATTTCTCTGGTTATAACCATTTGATTAATTTGTGAAGGTTTACAATCTATATCTTTGATCTTTGTTCCAAAAGGGAATTTAAATATTTTTATATAAATGGGTAAAACAGGTTTTCCTGGTTCCATTAGATAAGAATTTGCTCCTTCAATGTTAAGAGTTATAAATTTATCTTTTTCTTGTATAACCGGTTCTGAAAAAATAATTGATAAATTTTCTTCTTTACTAAAAGGTTCTTCTTCTGCGTTTATTACTAAAACACTATTTATTAAAAGGGTAAAAACAACTATACTCAATATTTTCGTTTTCATCATATTTTCCTCCCTAAGAATTTAAATTATCAAATATTATAATAAAATAACCTAATTTAAATATTACCATAGAAAAAATAGTTTATAAAAAACATATTTTAATATTAAAATATTAAATTATAAATTTTAAATAAGTAAAAGAAATCTGTTTTTATGATTTTGTTTTTATACACATTCAATTGTACATTTATCCATTCGCTCTCTGCATCATATATATCCTTTGCTTGAACCCCAATTTTATATGATCCAGCCGGTCCTTTATATTTTATCCATGCTTTATATACTACGCCTGAAGGAATAGGGCCAAACCAATAATTTGGTAAATCTGGTAAAATAGATGCATTGAATCTAATATATACATCATCACCATCAGGATCAGTTATTGATACTTTTATTTTAAACCATTTACCAGTAATAATTTTATCTGGAACAGTTATATTAGGTGGAAAAGGGGGGGAATTATTAAAAATTATACTTTTTGCATCACTTTTTAAAATATTATTTTGTGATGTAACTGTTATTGATAATAAAGATGTAACTAGGATGGTTATTAATATAAAGCAGTATAATTTTTTCCTCATATGAAATACTCTCTTTTATTTTAAATAAAATAAATATCTGAAAGATATTTTTAAATATATCCTAAAAAAAGAAAAAAAAGATTAGTTTTTTTAGTTATAATTTTTCTAGATATGTTTTTAGGATCGGAAACAGACTATAGAGCTTTTCAAATAGGTTAATAAGTATTTGACCTATATTTTTTTGTTGACTAGGATAATCAAGAGATAAAATTTTGGTTCTCAGAGATTTGTCTGCATTTATCCTTCCATAACCGTAGTATATGTCATATCCAGGTGTATCTTCTGTCGGATCACCTACTTGGTCTTCAGCATACTCTCTTATCAGATCTCTAACCTGAACATTTGTAAGAGATGGTTTTCTTGATAATAATAAAGCAGCTAGACCAGCAACCATTGGTGTGGCCATAGATGTCCCGTTTTTGTAATAATACTGATTGTTATTCAAGGTGCTATATATCCAACTTCCTGGAGCTACTACATCTATATGGTTACCATAGTTACTACCTTCAGAAGGATTGCTCCAATCTCCATGTTCAGCACGTGTATCGTCAGGATTTGTTGCACCTACTGCAATTGTATTACTATAAGAAGCTGGAATAAGAGAAACGGGACCTCCTTGATTACCCATTGCAGCAACAAGTACACAACCAGAACCATATGCATAATCAACTGCAGCTTTTAGTGTAGAATTTTGGTATGAACCACCAAAACTCATACTAATTACGTCAGCACCGTTATCTGCAGCATAAATAATAGCTGGTCCTGCGTCTGACCAATAGATTATTCCATTATTATACATAGCTCTTACTGCCATAAGCTTTGAATTCCAGGATACACCAGCAATACCGATATTATTATTTGTTACTGCACCAGCAATACCTGCACAATGAGTTCCATGACTATCTGAACTCTGGTCTTGCGAATTGCCATTATCACTTATAAAATTCCAACCTTTCCAATCATCAGTAAAACCATTTCCATCATCATCTACTCCATTTCCAGTACTTGGATCATTAGGGTTGGTCCAAGCATCCTCACCATGATTTATCCAGATATTTGCAGCTAGATCATTATGTGTCCAGTCTATTCCTTTATCAATAATTGCAATAGTTACACTACTATCGCCCTTTTCAAGGTCCCATGCTTCTGGTGCATCAATATCTGCATCTGATTTACCTGGATGTGGCGGTGGATTTGATCCAGTATTATGAAGACCCCATTGCAAACCAAAATCAGCATCATTTGGAAATACTTGACTGGCAGCATAACCAATACCATTTACCTCTGCATATTCAATAGATAGGTCTTTATCAAATGCATTTACAGCATCAAGGATATTTATTCCTAGCTCTACTTTGAAAGTATAGATTCTGTCCAGACCAATTGATGTAAATAATTCAGGATTTTTAGGATTTTTAATCTTACTTAAAAATGTTTCTTTGATATCGATTATCTTAAACTCATTGTTTAAATCATCAATTGATTGAATCCCTGTAATAATTTTATTACTCGACTTGGAGATTTCTAGGTTAGTTTTAATCTTAAATTTAACAAAGAACTCATCTTGGGAATATGCATAAGATTCATCTAACTCTTCCTCAACTTTTAATAAAAGATTATTTCTTGACTCATCACTAATTGAAGTAACAGATGGTAAAACACTTAATATCAACAGCCCCATTATTAGAATAGCAATTATTTTTGCTTTCATTTTTTGCCTCCCTCTTATTTTATTTTTGTGTGTATAAATGACATACGCTTTTATAAATCTATCTACAAAAAATAAAAAAAGAGGTTGGGATTTTTTATAAAAGTCCTAACCATTGCAGTAGTATTTGAAGAATAGGGAAAAGATTTGGGTGGTTCTCTAGAAAGTTATATAGCCATTGTAAAGGTGTGTCAACTGCTTTGTTTTTAATAGTTATTGTATCTGATGCGGGTGTTGGGTCGTTATTTCCAAGATTGTTAGAAACATATGCTTCAATTGTATGAACGCCCAATGTAAGAGTAGGAGTTGTAAAAGTAAACGGTTCTACAGCCTCATCATAATTACCATCTGTTGCAGTAATATACATCCAGGTGCCTCCGTCAACCCTGAATTCTCCACCACCAATTGTGTTAGTTGTAACGTCATTACCAGGACCATTAGGATTATTATTTGTTAAAGGTTGAACAGTCGAAGACCCAGTATAAATAAGTACCTTATCTTTTGTAGGATCTGGTGTATAGGGATTTAACGTTGTTTCAGGAAATGTATCAAGAATGTCAGCTTTATGATCCGCATCAGTATCTTTCCATCCTACTTGTAATCTAGTACCACTTGATATATACGGAGCTAAATTATCCATAATACAACCAGAACCTTCGACATCTGGTTGATTCAAATATCCACTATAATCAGTATTACCGTTATATTCATCGGTTGCATAAAATATATGCCCCATCTCATGAGCAAAAACATCCCTAAGGTTTGGTCCTCCGGGTGGTCCGGGATATAGATAAGGACATACTGTAAACGGTCCTCCAAGATATGCATACGCATGATATCCGTCTGAGAATAATCCATCAGCATCATTGCTGTTATCAACTACAAATACAGTAAATGCCCAATCAGTTCCATATATACCTGGCAATGTCTCTGTATTGTCTCTTATATAATTTGTGTAATCTCTGACTCTTTGCATCCAGTCTCCAGTTGAATATCCTAACTTTCCCATTGCTTCAGAAACATATAGTTTTTCCCAGTAATCATTTGTTACAGCGGATGGGTGTATTATTGGTTCATAACTAATATTTACTGTGTGCACCTCTCCATAAACCATGAATGAATGGAAATACATATCTTCAGTTGTCCACCAGTTATACCATTGAAGATGACCTCCTGGAATTCCAAGACTACTCATAACATAATCTTTCTCTGGTTGTATCCAGTCTTCAGTACTAGGATCTATAGATCCATCACTTTCTAAAAAGATTATACCTATAGCAATTGTTCCTATCATATATTCGCTTGTATCATAATATCCAGGTTCTGGTCCCCTGTTTGATTCTGCTTTTTCAATATCTGGTGGGATTAATGCATCATTTTGATACAAATATCTATAATTAAAATTTAATTCTTCATTTTTATTCAGGTTTATTGCTTGTGATGGCAAAATAGCAGCAATTAAAAGCGTACAAATTAAAATACCGATTATTTTTCTTTTCATTTTGTTACCTCCCTTTTAAAATTAATATCATATATGTTTATTTAAATATTTTCCAAGATGATTTATACTGATTTATAAATTTAAGAATGATATTATGATGGGAAATTCTTTTAAACCTGTTATTTATTTCATTTGAAAGGATGTGGGAAAATGCATGATAAGAGATGTATTTCATTTGTATTAGTTGCTGTTTTTATGCTGTTAATTATAACACTGTCTAACACTGTTTGTGCACCAGGACATAGTTATTATGATAGAAGATATAGAATGAGAGATGATATAACTGATGCCTTTCATAGAGTTAGATGGTCATTTAATGATAATGAAATAGAACAAAAAATTAGAGAATGGAAAGAAAGGGTTAATAATAGCTCTGATGAATTTATGTGGAGATGGTGTGAAGGCAGGGAAGATTTTCGTTGGATGCGAGAAAGACATTGGTTTTTTGGAAATTTAAGCTATGAAAATGGTTTGGTTGCAGGGAAATTTATTAGATTTTTATATAATGAGCAAAATGGAGATATTTTAGCATATACTCTAAAGAGAGATGAGGGAAATATCACTGTTTTTGACTCAATAAAACTTGATAATTTTGAAGCAGAGGAAAATCCTGAAGTATTGTATGGATCACATTTTATAAGCAAAGGTGAAAATATTATAATAAATGCATATGATAATCCTACAGCACTTTTGAAAATTAATGTAATTGAAGGTAGTAATTATTTGGTATTTGATTTGGGAAGTAATTTTTCTGCAAATAAAACTAGATCTAAAAATGTAATCTCTATTGCAGGTGAATCAATTAGAGGCAAGCTCATTATAGTTGGTCCTATGTGGTGGAGGAGCAATAAAACATGTAATGTATCATTAGACGAAGGCTTTGTTAATATCAGTCTTTCAGAAAGATTTTCTGTGTTCTTTATGGCAAATCCAATAAGAGGTTTTGGTATTGGTATATCTGATGAGCGTGAAGATTTGATAGAAGATGCAATTTCAAATTGCAGGCTTGGCGCAAGGGTTTTTGTCCAATTTAGAAATAGAACTCACAATAGGACTCATTCAATGTTATATTGTGATATGGACTTACATTGCAAGGCAGATAAAGGTCGAATCGAGGTTAATGTCAGTAGCGATGAGGAAGGTGGCCAGACAATAGTAATTGATGTTGATAATGAAACATTTAATATAATTGACATAAATAGAATCAAAGTAAGATACGACGGTGAACTTATTGATATGGCTAGTAATTATTCAGATGTATTAAATCCAGACGATGATGATGGAAAGGCTGAATATTTGATAGTAGTTGGTTCTGATGGTATTCAAATACTTGTATCAATTCCATCATTTTCAGAGCATGTCATATTAATAACTGAAACTAGTGCAGCTGCAGGAACTGAAGACGGAACTCCTGGATTTGAATTTGTTATAGTATTGTTTGCAATTTGTATTATATTCTTTATTAAAAGAAGAAAAGAAATTCTTTAAAAATGACGATATTAAACTGGCTTAATTTACACAGAGAACTAAAAAATATATAGATTTAAAAACTATATTATTAATTAGTTTTATTCTAAAGGTATCATTTTTTTACCAAAAAGAAATCTAAACCAAAACAAAGGCCAAAATATTAGTAATAATATTAATAAAAATGTTGATAGTAATGCAATACTATCTATTAGTATATCTGTAAGAGCTATAGGGATCAATAGAAGGGCAAGTCCCTCCTGTAATCCTATATAAATAAGCATATTATCTCTTCTTGATATCGGTGTTGATAGTATCTTTTGAGTTAGAAAAAGCAATGAAAATGATATAATAAGAAAACAAATCCCTGGTATTGGAACATTATATACAACTATTGATGTATATCCTAATATAAAGGGTAATGCAGCAATCAATACATGACTTAATTTTATAAAATATGTGTATAAACGAAATGATGTAGGAATAAATAGTTTCTTACCCTTTGCATATACTCCAAATACTGCAGGTGTTGTTCTAATACCTAATTTTGTATCAAATTCAACATCCTTTAAATTTGCTGAGATGCCAACACTGAACAACCAATGCATAAAACCTACTGATGATATAATTATTGCTAAATTTGAGATGCTATTTGAAACTGTTAAAGCTCCATATATCCCATATAAAAAAACCCCTATGCTGAGTATATATTCCATTCCAAAGAGTCGTTTGCTATATTTATTATACAATGTCATACAAAGAAATGAAAGCAATAATACAAAAAAAGAGTAGAATGTAAATAAAAATGCTATACTAAATATCAGAGAAATTATAAAAGAAAATAAGAATGTAGCAATTGCTATTTTTTTAGAAATACCTTTAGTTACCAAAGGACGATTTGATACATATTTTGACTTTTTATCAATCTCGGTATCATAGTAATCGTTTTGTACAAATGTAAAGATATGAGCAAGCATACCTATCATTATTAATAATGTTAGAGGTACAACTCTAAATTCACCGTTAGCAATTGCACCGAAAAAAGGCGTGAAACCTATAAATAACATCCCGTATGGTCGAATTAGTTTAAGATATATTTTCATTTTTGTGTCTAGAGTATATTTTTTTTAATTTAATATTTATTGATTTGAAAATATCACTTAAATAATAAAAATTTTGAAATACAAAATTATATATAATAAGTCATATACAAAGAGTGTACGGATAATAAATGAATTTAAAATTAACAAGTTTGAAAATATTTTTATTAATACTTGTAGTGTTTTTATTAACTTTTACTGGATGTATTAAAGAGGAAAAAAAATATACGGAAATAAAAGAGGCGCCGAAATCTAAAGTTGAAATAGATATACCATCGGTTCTTCCAGATTGGAATGATGGAGATTATCATACATTTTATGAAACCTTTAAGAAATTAGAAAGTTTCAATACTCAATTTCCTGATTTAGTTAAGTTATTTTCAATAGGAAAAAGTGTTGGATACAGGGATATTTTTTGTATTAAAATTACTAATGAAAGTAATAATAATAAGAAGTTTTCTTGTATTATCGATGGTTGTATCCATGGAAATGAATGGGAGGGTGGAGAGGCTTGTTTATATTTGGTTGAGTATTTACTTATCAATTATAAGACAAATAAGACTGTTTTTAATATTTTAAATGAAAGTGAGATTTATATCATTCCAATTTTAAATCCTGACGGTCGAGAAAATGATGATAGATTTAATGAAAACGGGATTGATCTTAACCGAAATTTTGATGTTCATTTTGGAAGGATACTTGGTTATAGTATACCTCTTGGAAAGATATTTGGATTTATCAAGATAAAATGGTTAGGAATTCCTAAGACAAGATTTTTTGTGACAAACAGTGGTCGTCATCCTTTCTCAGAACCTGAAAGTCGAGCTCTAAGAGATTTTATGGAAAAAATTGATAATGGATATTTTTCTTTTTATTTGAGTTGTCATACAGCAACTCATAGCATTGTTTCTCCTTCTTATGATGTAAAAAGACCAGAATATGAAATTACTTCACAAGAATTAGCAGTGTTTGATTATGCAAAAAATTGGGTTGCAAGTAATACTGAATATAGAGCTGCAAATAGTAAGGGTGGTTATGGTACAGGTTGTTCGATGTCATGGTGTTATAAGGAATTTCGAATTCCTTCTTTTACTTTCGAACTCCTTAGTCCTGATTATGATCCCTGGTTTGGTCATGGGAAGCATGATCATCTAGTACATTGGATGAAAACTGGTATTCCTGTTTTTCTTTATATGCTTGTTAATATCGAAAATCTCCATAAATGGGATATACCAGATATTAATCCATATTTGCCTGAGGGTATTCCACCTAAGCCTTTAAACTAAATTTTTTATCGATAGGAAAATAAAATATTATTATTTATTATAAACCCAAATGATGAAGGATAAGTTGAAGAATTGGAAATAAATTTGGATTTATTTGTAAGCCTATTAGAAATGGCATATTGAATGTTTTTTCTCTTGGCATTGTGACAATTAATGGATCAGACCAAGCACTCTGTAATCCATGTTCATCTTGAACTATTACTCTTATCTTATAGTTTCCCTTTTTAATCCATGTATAGTTCATTGAAACAGTTACTCCTGAATTTACAAAAAATGTCCAGCTGGTGTTACCGTCTCCCCAATCAAAACAATATTTTATAATATCATCATCTGGATCATTACAAAAAGCCGAATATGTATAAACCTTTCCAGGTACTCCTTCTTTAGGACCTGTTGGTTTTGCAGGTTTTTCTGCAGGATGATTAGGACCTGTGTAATAATAGACTCCCTTTTCGATATTACATTCTCCATATGCAATTCTAAACCATCCATCTTCACCCCATTCAGTTCCCCAGCTATTTTTACATATCCAGTACCCTTCATCTTCTCCACCCCATGTATCATCATACCCAACAATTGCAATACAGTGACCAAATACGAAATCACCCCAAGTGTATTGATAAACGCCACCAGTATAATTAGGATAAAAATCTTCATATACATACATCGTGCAGGGAAGAGGACCGTATTGAACAAGAGCACTTTTTATAACTGTAATATTTGAAGAAACCTTATGATATCCATCAATTCCTATCAAAAGCTCTTTCCATTCAGAACATTTATTATCACAAGGAATTGTATCATCTGCTTCATAATTTAGACAAGATTCAGGTATCGCTCCATTCTCCTTTAGCCATTTAAGCGTCGAAGTCCAATACCAGCCGTTACAATCACCAGGTGAACATGAAAGCATATACTGCTCAGATAGATCAACATCCATAGTGGAATCATTAGCCCAGATTTTTATGTATGACTCTAGACCAGCAAGTGCACCAAAAGCCCAACAACTTCCACATATATCCTGAAACTGGTTCCTGATAGGAGTTGTCCAATCTTTACTATCAACATTCCTCCAATCCCATGTCTCTGGTATGTCTTCTAAGGTTTTTTCATAAATTTCAATATTTTTTTCTATAGAATTTTCAATTAGAATCGTCCCATATTTACATGGGCAATTATTATCATCTATGATATTAGCTTGTTCTAATGATAAGGTATTTGTTGATAAAACAATTACAATAATCAATGTTAAACTAAAAATTCCAATTGTTTTTTTATTCATATCTTTTTCACTCTCCCTTAAAATACAATAATTTGTATAGAATTGTTTAATTTAAATATTATCCTTATTAAAAATATGATTAGATGGAATCTAGATGTGTTTGAGGGAGGAAGTAAAGAAAGAAAAAATAAGTTAAAACTGAAATTTTCATTTCAATCTTCCAATCTAGACTCCATCTATTTAACAATTGTTAATTTGGTTAATAAATGTTTTGTTTTATTACAATTTTATATTATCAATACCACTTAGGTCATCAAGGTTATTCATTTTTACCATTTTATCAGATATAGTATACAACACATTTCCAATGTAAAGAGAACGATATATATAGGAGTTGGATTGATACCAATACCACCAATTTTCATTGGTTTGCTTTTCTTCCTCGCTCATATGAGTGATTCTACCCTTATATTCAAAACCATTTAGGTTTAGTTTATAGACGTATGCACCTTGATAGGTGAACTCACCATAAATGCTAGCAGGTTCCGTATCATACTGATTTTTGATTTCTTGGCTTATTTCATAGAGACTAACAGGTATTACAAGTAGTTCTTTTTCTTTATCAAACAGAAATGCCTTATGGTCATATAATGCTGAACTATCTGTACCTCGATCACCAATTATTACTTGGTCTAGTACTTGTGGACTTTCAAAATCACTAACATCAAACAATGAAATTTTTAATCCTTGATACCATGCAAAACTTGGATCATTTGATTCAATTGTATCTTTTCCAATACCAATTATATGGTCATCATCATAAGGATGTAGATAGGTTGAATAACCAGGTATTTTTAGGTATCCAAGAATTTCTGGGTTCATTGGGTCTGATAGATCAATTGTAAAGAAAGGATCAATATTTTTAAATGTAACAATATATGCTTTATCACCGGTAAATCTAGCTGAATATATCTGTTCACCAGATGCTATATCTTCAATTTCTGATACACGCTCAAGGTTTTCATCCAATATATAAATATTGTTTTTTGATGGATTAGATTCATCCCAAGAATAACCAATTGTTGTAGCTATTCTAAAATAACCGTTATGTTCATCCATTGAAAACTGGTTTAAGACATGACCTGGTACTTCACCTTTTGTTTGATATTTTATATCTCCATTTTTAATATTTATCTTATGAATCGTTGTGGTTTCATCATTTGGTTCATATATGTCTTCTGTTAAAGGTCGTATAATATAATCATATTTGGTGTAAACAAGATATATATTATTTTTTGATACATACATGGTTTGAGATATACCAATCAAGAAGCTTTTTTCTTTAATCTCCATTGAATTTAGGTTTATTGAAATTACATGGGTCATTGTGTCAACGATCTCAGGTGCATCAACATAATAAATATCATTATATGATATGTTTGTTACAGTGTTATTGATTTGTATTTTAGGTATATTAAGTATACCTTCCCCCTCATAGGCTCGGTAGATATAATAGGTGTATTCTGTTGAAATAACATACACATAGTTACCAATCATTCTTGAATCAAAATAGTTACCATCTATCTCTATCTCTTTTTCAACTTTCGGATTTGCTCTGTTTGATATATCATATATTTTTATTACAGATGTTGAAACATCCCATACTATATCATCTACTGACGTTTCTTCTGTCTCCACCAAACCTTGACTATTTTTTTCATATAATATTGGATAATTATATGCCCCTCCGAACACGATTAAATAATTATTATTGATAAAAAGATTAATTATATAGACATCATCTTTAAATGATATTTCTGATAAAATTTCTGCTTCATTAGCAGGGTTGGCTTTAATTATAAAAACTGTTTGATTTGCCAGGACATATAGATATGTTCCATCTGATTTGACAATATCTGGCTCATCAACACCCTCGACTTGAATATTAGTTGTAGAATAATCCTCAGAACCGTCTCCTGAATAATAATCATTACTTCCAGATTTTTCTGCTTCAGAATCTCCCAAAGTTATTCTAGGTGCAAAATCCCCATCTCTATATTGATAATTATAATCATTGTATTTTTGATAGTTGCTCTCCAGATATGAGAAAAGTTCATCATACGAAGAAAAAGTTTTAACATCATATGAAAATGACTTAGTTGTAAGAATTGTATAACCTACAGATCCACCAATAATTAGAGCTATTACAGTTATAACAATTATATATTCCTTAGTTTTATTTACCACTTCAATCATATTTTTAATCACATCCGATTAAACATTTTTTATACAATATATATTGAAATATTAAGCAAGTTTATATATTGTAGTAAATTGTTCGGAAGAAACCAAACATTACCTTTTTCTTAGATGTTTATTAAAAAAGAGATTTTATAAAGAAGTTTTTGTTATCAATATTTTGTTAAGGGGAAACATATGACATATTGTTCAAAATGTGGGACAAAAAATGAAGATGATGCTGAATTTTGTAAGAAATGTGGAACATCACTTAAAGGAACTGCAAAACCCTATGATAGGGATGACAAATGTGAAGAGGAATGTGTCGCAGGAAAGCAAAGTCCATTTGCTCCAATTTTTTGGGGAATTATCGTAATTCTTATAGGTCTTTTTATTTTATTTGAGCTTGTATTAAAAGATGAGACAATTTCTGGAAATCTACCGACTTGGCTTCAAAACTTTGAATTCTGGTGGTTAATTGGCCTTGTTATTGCAATAGCTGTGATTGTTACTGGTATTAGAATTATTGTTAAGAAATAAAAACTATTGATACATCTTACATTTTTCTATACATTTACTACAGATTAAACTGTGCCTCCAGTTGGATAGTTGAATTCTTGTATCTAACCATAGAACCGATAAAATAACTCCAAGTAATCCATATATTTTATTACCAGTTATTTCAAAAATACCGATTGTCACTAAAAAAAACCCTAAAACAAGGGCTATATTTGAGATGATATGAAAGATTTGGTGTTTCCTTGGTAAGATAGTTTCGATATAAGATAAAAAGATTAAAATCAAACCTGTTAATATAAAAAAATACAAAATCACCGATGGCCATGTTATATCAAAATTTAAATAAAGTATCGCTAAAAGTATTGCCATTATGCACCCTATGGATAAACCAAGACAACCCGTGCAAATTTTTTTTTCATTTATTAGTATAGTATGATTTTGAAACTTATTGCAGTCTGGATGATGTCCCTCTCTTCTTCTTTTTATTTTTATTTGTTTTTTTTCAGCATGTTTTGTCGTTTTTGTATATTTTTTAATATAACCCGGTCTAAATGCTACAGTATAACCAATTATGCAACCAATTATTATTATGGCAATAAGAAATAGTTTATCATACCATATAATAGTGTTTAT
>Ga0209427_10003241_pt1 | contig 19117 bp, 17 predicted proteins | sample DeeMarSWOR136_30_FD_187465 | JGI IMG/M metagenome (GOLD analysis project Ga0209427, IMG submission 187465) | Marine sediment microbial communities from White Oak River estuary, North Carolina - WOR-1-36_30 (SPAdes) (version 2) | ecosystem: Environmental > Aquatic > Marine > Intertidal zone >...
ATTTATTCTCAGGGCTATATGAAGGGCGATGCTGGCTACGCACGTTACTACGCCTTTATGTCCCTCTTCACCGCCTCAATGCTGGGCTTAGTTTTAGCCGATAACCTCCTCTTCGTCTATGTCTTCTGGGAGATGGTTGGCTTGTGCTCCTACCTGCTCATTGGTTTCTGGTTCCACAAGCCCTCGGCGGCCAACGCTGCCAAGAAGGCCTTTATCGTTACCCGCCTGGGAGACTTCGGTTTCCTAGCGGCTATACTACTCATATTCTTTAATACGGGCACGCTCGATATCACTCAGCTTCACGGCTTAGCGGCCACGGGCGCTCTGGCGGGCACCACTCTGACTTGGGCGGCCATCGGCATCTTTGCCGGCGCCGTGGGCAAGTCGGCACAGTTCCCGCTCCACACTTGGCTGCCCGATGCCATGGAGGGCCCCACCCCCGTCAGCGCTCTCATTCATGCCGCCACCATGGTGGCCGCGGGCGTCTTTTTGGTAGCCCGCACCTTCCCGCTCTTCTCCCACTCCACCGAGGCATTGACCACGGTGGCTGTCGTCGGCGGCTTCACCGCCATCTTTGCCGCCACCATGGGGCTGGTGATGAACGATATCAAGCGCGTTTTGGCTTACTCCACCATCAGCCAGCTCGGCTATATGATGCTGGGGCTGGGGGCGGGCGGCATCGCCATCGGCATCTTCCATTTGTTCAACCACGCCTTCTTCAAGGCTCTGCTCTTTTTGGGCGCGGGCAGCGTCAATCATGCCACCGGCACCTTCGATATGAGAAAGATGGGCGGCCTGCGCAAGATAATGCCCTGGACCTACGCCACCTTCCTCATTGCCTCGATAAGTATCGCCGGCATCTGGCCTCTGGCTGGCTTCTGGAGCAAGGACGAGATTCTGGCTTCGGCGCTGGAAAACCAGCCCGTACTGTTCTACCTGGCGATGATAACCGTCTTTATGACCGCCTTCTATATGTTCCGCGTCGTCTTTATGACCTTCGGCGGCAAATACCGCGGCGGTGGTGAAGAAGCCCACGGCCAGCCCCATGAGTCCCCGCCGGTTATGGTCATGCCCATGGTGGTGCTGGCCATACTGGCGGTCGTCTCCGGCTTCTGGAACGTCACCGGTGACTTCGGCGCCTTTATGGGGCACGGCCATACCCAGAGCTTCGGCGAGGGCTTCTTCGGCATACTGACCCATTCGCTGCCCTGGATATCATTGATATTAGCCGGCTTGGGCATACTGCTCGCCTACGCCATCTACAGCGCCAGGTGGCTTTCGGCGGAGAGAATCGGCAGGATGTTCAAGCCTCTCTATAACTTATTCCTGCATAAATACTGGTTCGACGAACTTTACGAAAAGCACTTCGTGGGCACGGTGCTGCTCAAGGGCTTCTTTGCTGGGCTTAAGGGCTTTGACACCCACGGCGTCGACGGCGCCGTCAACGGTGTCGCCGTCACCGCGATGGACGCGGGTAGGGCGATAAGAAAAGCCCACAGCGGCCAGTTGCAGCTATACGGACTTTTTATCGGCATCGGCATCATTGTCATTGTCGCCTGCTTATATATCTTTGGATGAGGAGTTATGGACTTTAACTACCTGACAACTATAATCTTCCTGCCCGCGGTGGGGGCGCTGCTTATCGCCTTCCTCCCCCGCCTGTCGTCGCGTGGCATAAGGTGGCTGGCGGCTGTCTTTACCTTCATCCCGCTGGTGCTGTCCATCTATCTCTTCACCATCTTCGACCGTTCGGCGGGTATGGCGGGGGTGATGCAGTTCGAGGAGAGCCTCTCCTGGATTCCCGCCATCGGCGCCAACTACCACCTGGGCGTGGACGGCCTGAGCCTGCCCCTGATGATACTGATGGCTTTCTTGGGCTTCTTGGTGGTGCTCATCTCCTGGAAGATTGAGCTCAGGCCCAGAGAGTACTTCGCCTGGCTCCTGCTCCTGGAAACCAGCATACTGGGCGTCTTCTGCTCCCTCGACTTGCTCTTGTTCTTCCTCTTCTGGGAGATAGAGGTCATCCCGATGTATTTCCTCATCTCCATCTGGGGCACGGGAAGAAGAGAATATTCGGCCATCAAGTACGTGATATATACCCTTTTCGGCTCCGCCTTTATGCTGGCGGGGATACTCAGCCTCTATTTCACCACCGGCAGCCTGAACATGGTCGAAATCGCCCAGGGCGGGCTGGGCATGGTTCAGACGGCCATGCCCGCGGCGGCTATCTTCTTCCTGCTGCTGGTCGGCTTTGCCGTGAAATTGCCCGTATTCCCGCTCCACACCTGGCTGCCCGACGCCCACACCGACGCCCCCACGGCGGTAAGCGTGGTGCTGGCGGGGGCACTGCTGAAGATGGGCGGCTACGGCATGATGCGAATATGTGTTAGCATCTTCCCCGGCGTCGCCCAGGACTACGCCTTGCCCCTGATAATACTAGCCGTCATCAGCGTTCTTTACGGGGCGGCGGTCACCCTGCGCCAGACCGACTTAAAGAGGCTAATCGCTTATAGCAGCATCAGCCACATGGGCTATGTCTTGCTCGGTGTCTTCGCCCTGGGGCAGGTGAGCATGACTGGCGCCGCTTTGCAGATGTTCAGCCACGGCGTCATCACCGGCCTGCTCTTTGCTATGGCGGGCTTGGTGATGCATAACGCCGGCGAAAGGGACTTGGGCAAGCTGGGCGGCTTAGCCAGACAGATGCCCATTATCGTCGTCGTCTTCTCCATAGCGGGGGTGGCTTCGCTGGGGCTGCCTACCACCAGCGGCTTTGCCGCCGAGTTCCTCGTCTTTGTCGGCAGCTTCTCCAGCGGCGCTGTGGCCGGTATTCAGATTTATACCATCCTGGCCGTGCTCGGTATTGTCATTACCGCTGGCTATATACTTTGGATGCTGCAGAGGGTCTTCTACGGCAAGCCCCTGGAGAAATTTAATAAAGCCAAGGACGCCAGTATTCTAGACCGTGTCTATATGTTCGCCTTCGTGGCGGTAATTATGGGGGTCGGCATCTATCCCGCCGTCCTGACCGATATCATTAAGATGGGCGTGGCGCCCATAATGGGGTTATTAGGTGGTTAAAGCATGTTGAATTTCGAGCTGCTTATACCGGAGCTGACTTTAGCGGGTACGGCTATCGTCGTCATTCTGCTTGACCTTGTCGTCAAGAGCAAGTGGTGGCTGGCAGCGGTCAGCATCGCCGGCATCGTCGTTTCGACGGGTTTCGCCATCGCCATGTGGGGCGGTGATTCGGAGTCCATCTTCTTCGGCATGATGGCGGTGGACAATTTCGCCATCTTCTTCAAGCTGCTCTTTTTGGTCATCGCCGCCCTGGTCATACTGGCCTCGACGGACTATGTCTCCAAGCTCAAGCGCTTTCAGGGGGAATACTACGCCCTGGTGCTCATCTCGGCGCTGGGCATGATGCTCATGGCGGCCACCACCGAGCTTATCTCCATCTACATCGCTCTGGAGCTCACCAGCATATCGCTCTATATCCTTGTCGGCTTCCTCAAAGACCCCAAGTCCACCGAGGCTTCATTGAAATACCTGCTGCTGGGTGCGGTGGCCTCGGCCGTCCTGCTCTTCGGCATGGCGCTTATCTTCGGCTCCACCGGTCAGACCCAGCTTGGTGACATCGCCGCGGCGATTCAAGTCCAGACTTTTGCCGAGGTGCTGGCCAGCCCCGGTCTTATCGCGGGCATCGTGCTCATCATCGCCGGCTTCGGCTTCAAGATTGCCGCCGTGCCCTTCCATATGTGGGTGCCCGATGTCTATGAAGGCGCCCCCACCCCCGTCACCGCCTACCTCTCGGTGGGCAGCAAGGCGGCTGGCTTCGCCATTCTCCTGAGGGTCTTCTTCTCCGCCTTCGGCTTACCCGAATGGCTCAGCCTGGACTGGGGCCTGGTCTTCGCTATCTTGGCGGCGGTCGGTATGACGGTGGGCAATATCATCGCCCTCACCCAGACCAACATCAAGCGCATGCTCGGTTATTCCAGCATCGCCCAGGCGGGCTACCTCATGGTGGGCCTAGCCACGGTGGGCTTTGTCTCACCGGTATTGAGCGATTCCTCGGTCTTTGCCGGCCAGAGCGGGTTGCTCTTCTTCCTGGCCAGCTACGCCCTGACCAACCTGGGCGCTTTTACCGCCATCATCGCCATATCGGACAAGATCGATAGCGACCTGATTAAAGATTATGCCGGCATGGGCAAACGGGCGCCGCTTTTGGCGCTGGCGCTCAGCCTCTGCCTCATCTCCCTTATCGGCATGCCCCCGGCCGCTGGCTTCATGGCCAAGTTCTACATCTTCAGCGGGGCGGCGCAACACGGCCTGCTCTGGCTGGTCATAATCGCCGTCATCAACAGCGTCATATCGGCCTACTACTATCTGCGCGTGGTCAAGGTAATGTGGCTGGGCAAGCCCGCCTCCGAGACCAAGGTGCCCTCTTCCATAGCTTTGAGGGTGGCTTTAGCCCTCTCCTGCTTCGGCGTCCTCTTTATGGGCATTATCCCCGGTTTCGTGATGAAGCTGGCCGAAATGGCGGCCAGGATTTTTGTTTCCTGAGCCCCACCCCTTTCTATATCTTTTCCCACCCACCGCCCTTTCAAGGAAAAGGGGGCTTTGCCCCCTTTAAAACCCCAAATAGGGGGCTGGAGAGGCGTATCCCAGAAGGAATTATAGAGGGAGAATCCCCTCTAAGGGTGGGTAGGGTGGGTCTGGACAACGTTCGATGGCAAAGGTGGGGAGGTCAAATAAGGAGCCCAAAGGGGGTCTAACCCCTGTCTTTGCCCCCACCCCCTTGGTATGCTATGATTTACCCACAGCGAGGAGGAGCCGATGCTAAAGAAGCTGATACCGATATCCCTGGCGCTGGTGCTGTCCTTCAGCTTGGCAGCCTTGGCCGGCTGTGGAGAAAAACTACCCCGGGAAGAAATGGACCAGATAGTCGCCGCCAGCACCGACGCCAGCTACGATACCATCAGCTTCGATACGGAACTGCCCATGACGATAGAGGTGAAGGGCGGTTCCGACCCAGGCACGATAATCGTTTCCACAAGTGGCACTGGCTTCGTGGACATGGTCAACCAGGCGATGCGGGTGACTGCGGACATAGACTTGAGCGTACCGGGTACGGGCTCGCGGTACTGGGAAACCGAAGTCTACGTCGTTGATGGCTGGGTATACTCTGGTGTGAATGTCCCCGACGAGGGAGAACAGTGGCTGAAGACGGAGCTGACCGAGGCGATGTGGCAGCAGTATGACCAGCTGGAGCCCTACCTGGAGCTGCTGGCGACGGCCTCCGATATCGATTACAAGGGCACCGAGACGGTCAACGCCGTCGAGTGCTACGTTTTCGAGCTTGAGCCCGATATGGACCTCTTGAGCGCGTTTGTGGTCGAGGCGACAGCCTCTCTGGCCGTAATGAACCTGAGTGGCCTCGACCTGCCCGAGTTCTACCAGGAACTGTCGGTCAAGGAGTGGGTGGCTAAGGACAGCCATCTTTTGCAGAGAGCGGAGATTGCGGTGGTCTTGGAAATCCGCCCCGAGGACATCGGCGAAACTGGTGATAGTTTCGACAAGTTGACCATAGATATCGGCATGACCATGCGCTTCTATGCGTACGGCCAGCCCTTCACCGTGGTATTGCCCCCCGAAGCGCTGGAAGCCGAAGAGATGGACATACCCGAAACAGAGTTCGCCCCCTAGCCTTGAATTAAGGAGTAAAGTGAACCGGACGCGGGGCTTTATCAACCAGAACCGCTTCAGGTCGAGTAAGGCGGCCAAGAAGCTGGGCAAGGCTAGACCGCCCGCTCCTAAAAAGGGGAAGCTAAGTTGAGCGACAAACTGCGCTGGCCCCTCTTCTGGGCGCTGGTGGCGGTCTTCATCCTCATCGTCTGCTTCTTCGCCATCCCCGCCTTTGGCGAGCTGCTCGCTGGCTCCCTGTGGCTTCTGTCGCCCTTCGCCCTCTTCTTCGTTTTAGGCGTCGCCCTGATAATCTTTAGCGTCTGGGGCAACGTATCTGGCTGGCTCAAGACGTTCTTCATCCTCACCGGGGCTTCGGCGGCAGGCGTGCTGGTCAGCGTCCTGCTTCATAACCTGGTCTACGGTCTCTTCGACGACTTTTGGAACGGCGGCGACGAATTCTTTTTTTTCATCATAGCGCTCTTCGTCTGCATGCTGTGTTTCCTGGTCGGGATGGTGGGTACCATCATCATCGGCGCCAGGCGCCGCAGGGCCTCTCCCTAACCCCCGCCTTGACACCCAATAGGGGCAATGCTACACTTTTCTCTGCCTAGCTTTGATTTTGGATAACGAGCTATGAAAAAAGTCGGTATTCTATACCACCCCATGAACGACGCCGCCCGCGGTATGGCTGAGGAGGTCAGGGCTTTTCTGGCCGCCCGGGGCATATCGGCATGGCTCTGCTCGGCCTGGGAGGCGGAACAGGCAAAGCCTGAGGTTGACGGCACCGATTTGATTCTCAGCATCGGCGGCGACGGCACGATTCTTAGGGCGGCTCAAATAGCCGTCGGCGCCAAAGCGCCCGTCCCCATAACTGGCATCAACCTGGGCAAGCTTGGCTTTATGACCGAGCTTGGTGCTGAAGAAGCCAAAGAAAAACTGCCCGCCCTGCTCGAAGGCAAGGGCTGGCTCGACGAAAGGGCCATGCTGGAAGCCACTATTGACGATGGCACCAGCTATTATGCCCTCAACGACGTCGTGGTGGCGCGGGGGGCGGTGGCCCGCGTCGTCTATATCGAGGCCAGCATCGACGGCGAAAAGTTGACCACCTATAAAGCCGACGGCGTGGTGGTGGCCACCGCTACCGGCAGCACGGGCTATTCGCTTTCGGCGGGCGGCCCCATCCTCCACCCGAGGGCAAAGGAATTCCTGCTCTTGCCCATACTGCCCCACCTCAGCCTGGGCTATAGCCTGGTCCTGCCCTCAACGGCGGTGGTTGAGCTGCGCGTAGCCACCGTCCACGAAGCGACCTTAAGCATAGACGGCCACATCAATCCCCCCCTGGGCGACGGCGCCGTCATTACCGTACGCCACAGCCCGACTAAGGCCCGTTTCTTAAGGATTCACCCCGAAAAGGCCTTTTATCGCTCCCTGGAGCAAAAACTGAAAGGAAAACACCGAAGTTGAAGATAGAAAAAGCTAAAATCAGCGATGTTCCCCAGATGCATAAGCTCATCAACCACTTCGCCGAAAAGGACGAGATGCTGCCCCGTTCTTTGAGCGAACTCTACGAAAACATGAGAGACTGCTTCGTGGCTAGGGATGGCGATGGGCTGCTCGGCTGCGTGGCGCTGCACGTTTTCTGGTCCGACCTGGCCGAAATAAGGTCGCTGGCGGTTGTCGAGGACAGCCGCGATAAGGGCATCGGCGCCGAGCTGATCAGGGCCTGTATGAAAGAGGCCGAAGAGCTGGGCATTGGCACCCTCTTCTGCCTGACCTACCATCCTGACCTCTTTAAGAAATTCGACTTTAAGCAGGTGGACAAGATGGAGCTGCCGCGCAAGGTCTGGACGGAGTGCTACCGCTGCCCCAAGTTCCCCGATTGCGACGAGGTCGCCCTTATCTACAACCTGGAGGTCTAGCTTGGCCGAAGAGACGCTGTCCAGCCGTATGGTCTTCGAGGGGCGGGCGCTAAAGCTGCGGATCGATACCGTTAAGCTCCCCAGCGGCAAAGAGACGACGCGCGAGATTGTCGAGCACGAAAACTGCGTGGCTATCGTCGCCCTCGACGACGCCGATAACATCCTGCTGGTGAAGCAATTCCGCAAGCCCGTAGAGAAAGAACTATTGGAGATACCGGCGGGGGGCATCGACCCCGGTGAAACCCCCGAGGACGCCGTCCGCCGCGAGATGCGCGAAGAGACCGGTTTTCTCCCCCAAAAAGTGGAAAGGCTGGGCGGCTTTTACTCCTCTCCGGGCTTCTGCACCGAGTACCTCCACCTCTACCTGGCCACCGATTTGGTACCCAAACCCCTTAAGGCTGAGGACAGCGAAAGCATAACTTTAGTGCAGGTTTCTCTAAAGGAAGTCACGGGCCTGATTGCCTCGGGCGCCATCGTCGACGCCAAGAGCATCGCTGGACTGCTCGCCTTCTTGGAATACCAGAAGTCAGCCGACTTGGTCTGATAGCCGCCGCCCCCCCACCAGGTGCAGGTGCAGATGGGGCACCAACTGCCCCCCCTCTTTGCCACAGTTTATCACCACCCGGTAGCCCTTATCGGCCACCCCTTCTTTCTTAGCCAGCTTGTTGGCTACAGCGACCATGCGCCCCACCAGCGCCGATTCGCTTTCGGATAGGTCAGAGAGGGCAGCGATGTGTTTTTTGGGGATGATGACTATGTGCACTGGCGCCTGCGGGTTGATGTCGCGGAAGGCGGTTATCTCTTCGTCCTCATAAACGGTGTCGCTGGGTATTTCACCCTCTATAATCTTGCAGAAAATACAGTCCATTTCCTCTCCTCCCCCCAAGGTTTTTCTTCCCACCCAATACCCACCCTATAAGAGTGGTACCCCTTTTATATCCCCCTTCGGGGGGTGCAGGGCACCCTCGGTTAAGGAGCGGAGTCTTTAGGGCGGGTAGGGTGGGCGATAATCAATTACGTTTTCTTGTATGCCTTCTTCTCCCGCTCGAAAAGGTCGTCCCCGTAGATATCGTTGGCGACCACGGCCGGAAAGTCCTCCACCGTCAGCCTCATAATAGCTTCTGGCCCCAAATCCTCGTAGGCGATGGGCTCTATCTTGCGCACGCTCTTGGCCAGCAAAGCGCCGGCACCGCCGGTGGTGGCCAGATAGACGGCTTTATATTTCTTTAGCGCCTTCCTCAACTCGGGCGAGCGGCTGCCTTTGCCAATCATGGCTTTAACGCCAGCAGCCAGCAGACGCGGTGTGTAGGTGTCCATACGGCGGCTGGTGGTCGGCCCCGCCGCCCCGATAACCTTCCCCGGCGGCGCGGGCGAAGGCCCCACATAATATATTGTCTGTCCTTCAGGCTCAAAGGGCGGCTTCTCGCCGCTGTCCAGCGCCTGGATAATCCTATGGTGGGCGGCATCGCGGGCGGTGTAGACGACCCCCGAGATATTGACCTTGGTGCCAACGGTCAGCTTTTCTATTACCTTGGCGCTAATCGGCGAAGTTATATTCATAGCGCCACCTCTTTGTGGCGGGCGCTGTGGCACTGAATATTTATGGCCACGGGCAGGCTGGTAATGTGAGTCGGCATAACCAAGGCGTGCACGGCCAGGGCGGTGGTGCTGCCTCCGAAGCCCATCGGCCCCACCCCCAGCGCGTTGACTCTGTTCAGCAGCTCTTGCTCCAGCTGGGCAATCTCAGGGTCGGGGTTGGGCTGGCCAACCTTTCTCAGCAGGGCCTTCTTGGCCATGAGCATCGCCTGCTCCGCCGTTCCCCCGATGCCCAGCCCGATGATAACTGGCGGGCAGGCGCCGCCCCCCGCCTCCTCCACGACCTTGGCCACCAGCTCGATAATACCCTGTTTCCCCTCGTTGGGCAGCAGCATGGCTAATTGGCTCTTGTTCTCGGCTCCTCCCCCCTTGGGCAAAAGGGCGATCTTGAGCCTGTCGCCGGGAACAATCTCGGTATGGATAATGGCGGGGGTGTTGTCTTGGGTGTTTATCCGCTTGGAGAAGGGCTGGCTGACGATACCCTTCCTGAGGTAGCCCTGCTCATATCCCCGCCGTACCCCCTCCTCGACGGCCTTATTGAGGTCGCCTTTGATGTGGACGTCCTGGCCTATCTCCAGGAAGACGACGGCGGTGCCGCAGTCCTGGCAGAGGGGCACCTTTTCCTCTTTGGCGATGCCGGCGTTCTCGATAATCTGGCTTAAAGTTTCTCGGCCCAGCGGTGACTTTTCCGTTTTTAGGGCTTTCTTTAGTGCCGCCAGTACGTCCTCGCCTAAGTTGAAGTTAGCCTCCTGACAGAGCTCGGCTACGACCTGAGTGATGGCGCTGGCTTTAATCTCTTTCAATTTCCTCTGCCCCTCCCTTAGGGTTTGATTCCCCACCCGATACCCACCATATAGAGGTGGCACCTCTATGAACTTCTCTCCCCACCACCATCATAATCTATCCCAACCCCATCTTCTCAATCAATAGCTTAACGCCCTCGGCGGAATCGTACAATTTCTGCTTCTCCTCGGCGTTAAGCTCCAGCTCCACTATCTCCTCGATACCCTTTTTACCCAGCCTAACGGGCACACCGATGACGCTGTCCTGTATCCCGTACTCCCCTTCGAGGAGAGCGGCGCAGGGCAGCACCTCTTTTTTGTCCTTGATTATAGCCTCGGCCATGCGGGCGATGCCCGCCGAGGGGGCGTAAAAAGCGCTACCGGTTTTAAGCAGGTCGACGATTTCCCGCCCGCCGTGTATGGTGCGTTCCACCAGTTTATCTATGGTCTCATTGGGCAAAAGCTCGGTAAGCGGCCTGCCCTTGACCGTGGTCAGGCGCGGGATAACCACCATGTTGGCCCCGTGCGCCCCCAGCACCCAGGGGGAGACGTCTTTGGGCGAAACCTTGAGCTCGGCGGCGACGAAGGTGCCCAGTCGGGCGGAATCCAGCGCCCCCGACATGCCGACGACGCGCTGGCGGGGGAATCCACTTGTCCTGACGGCAAGATAGGTCATGACGTCCAGGGGATTACTGACCATAAGAATAACGCACTGCGGTGAATAGTTAACGATATTCTTGACGACACCGCCCACGATTTCGGCGTTAGCCGTCAGCAACTGGTCGCGGGTCATGCCCGGTTTGCGGAAGAGCCCCGCAGTGACGATGAACAGCTCGGAGTCGGCGGCATCCTTGAAATCGCTGGTGCCTGATATCTTTATATCGGTGTTGAGCACAGGCGCTGACTGCAATATATCCAGTGCCTTGCCCTCGGCCAGCCCCTCGACGATATCGAGCAGGATGACCTCGGCGTAGCCCCGCTCCACGATGCGCTGGGCCGTGGTGGTGCCCACATTGCCCGCCCCGATAATGGTAATCTTGGCTATTTGGCTTCCCTCATCTTTCTGATTACGGCGTCGGCGACCTGCGAGGTGCCCACGGCATCGGTACCGTTGGGTTTCATGTCGTAGGTGACGTCCTTGCCCTCGGCGATAACGGCGGCGATGGCATTCTCCAACCTGTCAGCAGCCTCTTTCTCGTCGAGGTATTTCAGCATCATAACCCCGGAGAGCATCATCGACATCGGGTTCACCTTGTTCATCCCCTTGTATTTGGGGGCGCTGCCGTGGGTGGCTTCGAAGATAGCCATGTCGTCGCCCAGGTTGGCACCGGGGGCTAAGCCCAGCCCCCCCACCAGCCCGGCGCAGAGGTCGGAGATAAGGTCGCCGTAAAGGTTGGGCAGCACCAGCACATCGAACTGCTGTGGCCTCTTCACCAGCTGCATACAAAGGTTATCCACAATTCTATCCTCGAACTCGATATCGGGGTGTTCCAGGGCCACCTTTCGGGCGGTGGCTAAAAACAGGCCGTCGGAGAACTTCATGATGTTGGCTTTGTGGACGGCGGTGACCTTTTTTCTATCATGAGAGCGGGCGTATTCGAAGGCAAATCTGACGATGCGGCGGCTGGCCATCTCCGAGATGACCTTCAGGCTTATGCCCGAGTCTTCCCTGACCTCGCTATCCGTCGCCTCGGCGACCAGATGCCGCAGCCGGGCCGTTTCCGGCTTGCTCTCCTCAAACTCGATGCCCGCGTAGAGGCCCTCTGTGTTCTCCCTGACCACAACGATATCGACATCTTTGAATGGCGTCGGCGCCCCGGGGTATATCTTGCAGGGTCGCAGGCAGGCGTAAAGATCCAGCCTCTTGCGCAGGGCGACGTTGACGCTGCGAAAGCCCGAGCCTATGGGGGTGGTCACCGGCCCCTTGATGGCGACACGGTTCTTCCTGATGGAAGCCATGGTGGCTTCGGGCAAAAGCGCCCCGAACTTCTCCAGCGCTTCGGCGCCGGCATATACCACGTCCCACTTAAAGCGGGCGCCGCTGGCTTCGAGGACCCGCCTCGTCGCCTCGCTGACCTCGGGCCCGATTCCATCGCCGGGGATAAGGGTGACATTATGAACCATGGTTATTCCTTTAGAGCTTAAAGTCGCCTTGCTTCTGGATGTAGGGTAGAAGTCCCCCCTCCCCCAGAATCTTGAGCATGGCCTCGGGTAGCTTGCCGAAGGTCAGCTGCTGGCCGTTGGTTACGTCCTTAATCGTGCCCTTAGCCAGGTCGACCTCAAGCTCGTCCCCGTCGTTAATGACTTCAGTATCACATATTAACACGGGCAGCCCCAGATTGATAGCGTTTCTAAAGAATATGCGGGCCACCGACTTGGCCAGTATGGCGCTGACCCCAGCCATCTTGATAACCAATGGCGCGTGCTCACGGCTGGAGCCGAGCCCGAAGTTATTGCCGGCGACGACGAAGTCCCCCTTCTTCACCCGCGAGGCGAAGGTGGGGTCGGCGTCTTCAAGGACATGCTTGGCCAGCTCGGGCAGGTTGCTCCTCAGATGGGCCAGCCGCCCCGGCGTAATATGGTCGGTGGAGATGTTGTCGCCGAATTTGAAGGCTCGTCCCTTAAGCACTTAATTCACCTCTCTGGGGTCGGTAATCTCTCCCTTAATGGCTGAGGCCGCCGCCGTAGCCGGGCTGGCCAGGTAAATAAAGGCTTCGGGGTTGCCCATCCGCCCCTTGAAGTTTCTGTTAGCCGTGGAAAGGCAGGATTCCCCGTCGGCGAGCACCCCCTGGTGCAGCCCCAGGCAGGCGCCGCAGCCCGGGGGCAATATAACCGCCCCCGCCTCCAGCAGCGCCTTGATGTAGCCGGCGGCGATAGCCTCCAGCAGTACTTTAGGCGAGGCCGGCGCCACCACCAGCCGGGTTTCGGGGTGTCGCTTTTTGCCCTTTAATATACCAGCGGCAGTGGCTAAATCCTCCAGCCGCCCGTTGGTGCAGGTGCCGATAAAGACCTGTTGAATCTTGGTCCCCTTAAGCTCTTTGACCTTGGCTACGTTGTCCACCTGGTGGGGCTTGGCCACCATCGGCTCGATAAACCTTAAATCTATGCCAACCCTTTTTTCGTAGACGGCGTCCTCGTCAGGTGCTAAAGCTTGGAAGTCTTTGGCCCGTCCCTGCTTCTTTAAATAGTTCTGGGTGATCTTATCGGAGGGGAAAAGCCCGACTTTAGCCCCCGCCTCCACCGCCATGTTGGCTATGGTGAAGCGGTCGGACATGGTCAGGTTGACTAGACCATCACCGCTGAACTCCAGCGCCTTGTAGGTGGCCCCGTCGGCGCCAATCATGCCGATAAGGTGCAGCACTAAATCTTTAGCTCCGACGTTGGTGGCGAACTTACCGGTAACGTTTATTTTTATGCTCTCGGGCACCCTGAGCCAGGTCTTACCCAGGGCGAAAACAATGGCGACGTCCGAGGAGCCCATACCGGTAGCGAAGGCGCCTAAGGCACCCGCGGTCACGGTGTGGGAATCGGCCCCGATGACGACGTCCCAAGGTCGGGCCAGCACCTCGGCCACAATCTGGTGGCAGACACCGCTGCCGACGTCGTATTTCAGGCAGCCCATACTATCAGCGAGCTGCCGCAGCAGCTGGTGGTCGTTGGAAAGCTGGCGGTTGGGGCTGGGGGCGGCGTGGTCGAAGAAGAGGACCGTCTTTTGGGGGTTGGCCAACTTTTTGAATTTGCCGGCCTGGAACTGTCTCACCGTCAGCGGCCCGGTGGTGTCCTGCACGAAGACTAAGTCCACGCGGGATATAATGATATCTCCGGCACAGGCGTCGCCCGCCGACTTTTTAGTCAGAATTTTCTCAGCTAATGTTTTACCCACGTAAAGCCTGTATTTCTAGCCGATTATGGCTAAAACTTCGTCTCTGGCTACCTTGTCGCCATCAGCAAAGTTTATGGCTTTGACCTTCCCCGCCACCGGGGCGGTTATGGCGTTGGCCATCTTCATTGCTTCCAGAATGAGCACCACGTCGTTGGCCTTGACGGTGTCGCCCACCTTTACCTCGTAGCGTATGATAATGCCGGGCATGGGCGCGGTGATGACTGTCTCGCCAGCCTTTGGTGGCGGCGCTTTGGACTCGGCCTTCTTGGCTTCGGGGGCTGTGGGGGTTGGGGTGGGTGGTGGCGCTGCCGGTCGTGCCGTCGGCGGTGCCGCTCTGGGCGCTGTCGGCGGGGCCGCGCCAGCACCGGTGGCTTCCAGCCCGATATTAAAGACCTGGTCACCGAAATATACCCTGTAATTCTGGACGCCGCCGCTCACCGCTGGGGCGGCGACTTGAGCGGCCTCGGTAATCTCGCCCGACTTTATCTTGGCGATAAGCTCGTCCTCGCGCTTGACATCCTCCAGGCTCTTCATCTTGAGGTCGGCGGGCGGTTCCTCCAGCCCGTATTTCCAGCGCAAAAAGCGCATCCCCGTGGTGGGGTATAGAGCATAGATGAGCACGTCGCCGATATCCTTGGCGATATCCTTGGTATCTTTCTTGGCCTTCTCCATCTCCGGCTCCAGCATGTCGGCGGCTCGGCAGGTGATGGGCTTCTCCCCCCGCGGGTAGCCCTTGAGGGCCAGCTTCTGCACCTCGGGGTCGATAGGAACGGGGGGTCGGCCGTATAGGCCGTAGCAGTAGTCCTTTATCTGATCGGAAATCATCTTGTAACGCCCGAAGAGGACGTTCTGCACCGCCTGGATGCCCACGATCTGGCTGGTGGGCGTCACCAAAGGCGGGTAGCCCAATTCTTTGCGGACTCTGGGCAACTCGGCGTAGACCTCCTCGATTTTATCCAGCGCCCCCGCTTCTCTAAGCTGGGCCACCAGGTTGGTTATCATGCCTCCGGGGACCTGGTGCATGAGCACAGCGGTATCGATAATGGACATCTTGGTCGTGTCCAGATAGTCGCGGTATTTGGGGGCGATGGACTCGAAGTACTGCCCCAGTTTTAAGAGGTGGCTCAGGTCGAGCCCCGTTTCCCGCTCCGTCCCGTTGAGGGCGACCACGATGGGCTCGACGGCGGGGTGGGAAGAGCGCAGGGCGAAGGGCGCCAGCGCCGTATCGATAATATCCACCCCGGCCTCGATAGCCTTGAGACAGCTCATGGAGGCCATGCCGCTGGTGTAGTGGGTGTGCAGGTGGACGGGTATCTTGATGGCTTTTTTGAGCGCCGAAATCAATTTGAAGGCGTCGTCGGGCGAAATAAGCCCCGCCATGTCCTTGATGCAGAGGCTGTCGGCGCCCATATTTTCCATGATTTTAGCCTTGTTGACATAATAATCAATGTTATAGACCGGCCCCCCCAGCTTTTTCTCGGTAAGCGAATAGGAAAGCGAGAGCTGGGCATGCTTACCGCACTCCTTGATGGCCTTGAGGCTGGCCTCGAAGTTGCGCTCGTCGTTGAGGGCGTCGAAGACCCTAAAAACGTCAATGCCCACTTCGGCAGCGTGGTGGACGAAGGCGTTGACCACGTCGTCGGCGTAGTTGCGGTAGCCCACTAGGTTCTGCCCCCGCAGCAGCATCTGCAGGGGGGTATCGGGCATAAGTTTTTTCAAGATTCGGGGTCTGTCCCAGGGGTCCTCGTTCAAGAAACGGGTGGGCACATCAAAGGTAGCCCCACCCCACACCTCCATGGAATAATAGCCCGTTTTGTTCATCTCGGGGGCGATTTCGGCCATGTCCTCGGTTATCATCCTCGTTGCCAGCGAGGACTGGTGTCCGTCGCGGAGGGTGACGTCGGTTATCTTTAGCGGGTTCTTGGCGGCTGTCTTGTTTGCTGTCGGCATCGTTTACTCCTCTCTCCGGGCAGTTGTATCTTGATGTCCCCGGGGCGGGGGGTAGTGCTTTTCTAGAGCGGGATATTCCCGTGTTTCTTCTTGGGGTGGGCGGTTTCCCCTTTGTTTTTCAACGACTCCAGCGCCCTGATGAGCTTGGGTCGGGTCACCTTGGGGTCGATGACGTTATCGATATAGCCGCGGGCGGCGGCCTGGTAGGGGTTGGCGAAGCTCTCCTTGTACTGCGCCACCAGCTCCTGCCGGGTCTTGTCGCCGTCCTTGGCTTTGGCGATGGCCTCGCGGTAGATGATATTGACCGCCCCCTCCGGCCCCATCACGGCGATTTCGGCGCTGGGCCAAGCGTAGTTAATATCACCACGCAGGTGCTTGCTGCTCATCACGATGTAAGCCCCCCCGTAGGCCTTGCGCGTAATCACCGTCAGCTTGGGTACGGTGGCTTCGGCGTAGGCGAAGATGAACTTGGCCCCATGCCGAATAATGCCTCCCTGCTCCTCCTTCGGCCCGGGCATGAAGCCGGGCACGTCGACAAAGCTGACCAGGGGTATGCCGAAGGCGTCGCAAAAGCGCACGAAGCGCGCCCCCTTGACCGAGGCATTGATGTCGATAATCCCGGCCATGTGGGCCGGCTGCTGGGCGACGATGCCCACCACCTTGCCGTTAAGCCTAGCAAAGCCCGTAATCAGGCTGGAGGCAAAGCTCTGGTGCACCTCCATAAAGTCGCCGTTGTCGGCTATGCTTTTGATTATCTGCTTCATGTCATAGACCTTGTTGGGCTCGTCGGGGATAATGGTTCGCAGCTTCTCGTCCGTTCTTTCGGGGTCGTCGGTCGGCTTTAACTGCGGTGGTGCTTCCTTATAGCTCTGGGGCAGAAAGCCCAGCAGGCGCCGCACGCTCTTAAAGCAGTCGGGCTCGTTATCCGAGATGAAATGGGCCACCCCGCTCTTCTCGGCGTGGGTCTTGGCTCCCCCCAGCTCTTCATGCGTTATATCAATACTTATCACCGCCTTGACCACGTCGGGCCCGGTAATGTACATCTGGCTGGTGCCCTTGACCATAAAGACAAAGTCGGTGATTGCCGGCGAATAGACAGCGCCCCCCGCCGAAGGCCCCATCACCACCGATATTTGTGGCACCACCCCCGAATATAGACTGTTGCGCAGCAGTATCTCGCCGACGCCGTAGAGGCTCATCACCCCTTCCTGGATGCGGGCGCCACCCGAGTCCCAGATAGCGATGATGGGCGCCCCGTTCTTAGCGGCCAGGTCCATCACCTTGCATACCTTCTGCGCTGATACCTCGGAGATGGTCCCCCCCAGCACGGTGAAGTCCTGGGCGTAGACGAAGACCGTCCGCCCGTCTATTTTACCGAAGCCGGTGACGACGGCGTCGCCCGGGTATTGCTTTTCGGCCAGCCCGAACTCGGTGGCGCGGTGGCTGACGAACGGGTCCAGCTCTTCGAAGCTGCCCTTGTCGAGGAGGAGGTCAAGCCTCTCTCGGGCGGTCAGCTTACCCTTGTCGTGCTGCTGCTGGATACGCTTTTCCCCGCCCCCCGCCCTGGATTTTTTCTCCAGTTGGGACAGTTTAGCCAGCTTATCTTTCATTGCAATCAGGGCTCCCAGTCGTGAGGAATTTGGGGTGTAATCGTCAATAATCATATCATACAAATTAATAGCTAGGCAAGCCCATCTGGCAAACGTTTGCCGCCCCCTCTCTCCCCACTTTGTTGTGCGGAGGTTTTGTTTTCCCACCCAATACCCACCCTATAAGGGATTAGACCCTTATATATCTCTTATTTAGGGATACTCCCAACCCCAAGTCCTTCGTCCCACACCGACCCACCCTATAAACGTTTTTCTAAGGGGGGCGAAGCCCCCTTTCTACCTTAAGAGGGTGGGCTGGGTGGGTCAGATTAACGTACGCTAACAAGCTCTCCATCTAGTCACCCCGCCCAAAGAGTGCTAAAATAAGGACAGGGTTTTTGTTATGGGAAGCCAGTCCGTTTTAGTCACCACCTGCGGCGAGCTGGAGTTGCGCTGGGGCGAGCGCACCTACGTCATGGGCATTCTCAACGTCACCCCCGATTCCTTCTCCGGTGACGGCCTGGCCGAAGATTTCAAGGCGGCCGTGGCGCGAGCCAAACAGATGGCTAAAGAGGGCGCCGACATCATCGACATCGGCGGCGAGTCCACGCGACCTAATGCCCAGCCCGTATCGGTCGAAGAAGAGCTGCGGCGTGTCATCCCCGTCATCGAAAGGCTGGCCAGCGAGCTGGCCGTACCGATGAGCATCGACACCACCAAGTATGATGTGGCGCAAAGGGCCCTGGAGGCGGGGGCCAGGATGCTCAACGACCAGTGGGGCTTGAAAAGAGACCCCCGCTTGGCCGAGCTGGCCGCCGAGTGGCAGGTGCCCATAGTCCTGATGAGCAACCAGCGCGACAAAGGCGGCTACGATGCCGCCCTCGAGCGCGACACCGCTGACTATGACGACCCCATGACCGAGGTAATAAGCTCTCTAAAAGGGAGTTTGGAGATAGCGTCCCAATGCGGCGTGCCCGCCGAAAACATTATCATCGACCCCGGCATCGGCTTCGGCAAGGGCTGGCAACACGACCTGGAGATAGTCCGCCGCCTGGGCGAGCTTCGAGAATTGGGCCAGCCCATCCTGCTCGGGCCATCGGGCAAGTCCTTCATCGGCAAGGTGCTCGACCTTCCCGTCGGTGAGCGTTTGCAGGGCACCGCCGCCGCCGTGGCTATCGGCATCGCTCACGGTGCCGACATGGTTCGCGTCCACGATGTCAAGCAAATTTTCCGGGTCTGCCGCATGAGCGATGCTATCATACGAAGGAGGCAAATTGGCAACTGAACCGGTAACCGCCTATCTCGGCCTGGGCTCCAATCTGGGAGACCGCCAGGCCAATCTCGACCGGGCTCTGGAGTTTCTGAGCCAGAGGCTGCGCATTAAGAAGATTTCCTCGATGTACGATTCCGAGCCGGTGGGTAATATCGAGCAGCCCCGATTCCTTAACCTGGTCTGCGAGGTCGTCACCAACCTCCCCCCCATGGCGCTGCTGGCGCTGGGCAAGGGCATCGAGAACAAGCTGGGGCGGTGGGGGGGCCCTTCCGGTGCCCCCCGCACCATTGATATCGATATCCTGCTCTACGGCGAAGAGGTCATGGAGACCCCGGAATTGACTGTTCCCCACCCCCGCATGACCAAAAGAGCCTTTGTCCTCGTCCCCCTGGTGGAGATTGCCCCCAACTTGAAGCACCCCGTCACCGGCCAGACGGCCAAGG
>Ga0209427_10003242_pt1 | contig 19116 bp, 16 predicted proteins | sample DeeMarSWOR136_30_FD_187465 | JGI IMG/M metagenome (GOLD analysis project Ga0209427, IMG submission 187465) | Marine sediment microbial communities from White Oak River estuary, North Carolina - WOR-1-36_30 (SPAdes) (version 2) | ecosystem: Environmental > Aquatic > Marine > Intertidal zone >...
AGGAGTAAAAAGAGTTCCTTATCGTATTGGGTATCAATACGGAGGAAACGCGATCCCCACATAATCTTCAAATCGCGTTGTATGAGTTCTTGAGCCAAACGTTTTGCGTACATCGGCGGTATGGCGTCAGTCATCAAGAGGAAACGCGTATTTCCCTTGTGGTAATACGAAGCAATCTCATCCACGAGGACATTAACGCGTTTTATTGAGAAACGATTGGACAAATTACGATAATCACAATATGAACATTTCCCCCAATAGCAACCTTTACTTAAAATGAGTTTTATTGGTTGGTTATCGGGTTGAGGTGATCTCAGAACCAGTGCGTTCACACTGGGATGTGTTCCTTTTTTATACTCGCCCCTAACCGCGGCGGGAACAGTTGAATTAAGGTCCCTGAGGAGGCGAAGAAATTTATTCTCCCCATCCCCCGTTATATAGGTATCGATAATCCCTGCTTCAATGAGCGCAGCAAGTCGCCTTTTGTCAACGAGTGAGATGTATGGTCCACCGAGACAAATATGGCAATCAGAGTCTTTGTGCTTCAGGAGATTGGAAAGTATGATGCTTGAGTTGAAGTGAAGTTTGCTTGGGACTGTAATTCCATACACGGAAGAAGATGGAATGCGGTGCGTTACTTCTTTGAGAATATGCTCGAAGGTACGTATTTCACTGTGCAGTCGAAAATGCTCCGGGGCAATGTCTTGAATGATAGAAACGTTGAATGGCTGGACAAATGCCTGATACAGAGATGGTTCCTCAACGAAGAAACGACTGAGCGTGCCGGTATCTATCTTCTCGTCAGAAGATTTTAGGAGCACATGTGCCAGGAATGAAAGACCAAGATAGTACGTCAGATCACCAATGTGGTCACTCCTCTCGAGCGCGCTTATCTCCTGAACAAGCTCTTGCTGTCGTTGTTGAAGATAAGAGGACCCCAAGAAATAACCCGAAAGGAGCTCTGACAAATCAAAAACCGTCGCCCGGATACCATGCTTTTCCAGGTAATCTTTGAGAACAGCCACCGAGATATAGCCATTCCACTGATTAAAGAATTTGAAGTTAGCAAACGGGTGGAGAAGTGTTATTGAAGATTTATTCATGAGTCATATCTCATTGTGAAAACCAGCCAGCGTCGCAATGGCACTATCTAATACTATCGTCTTTTCATTGCGAAATACAACCAGGTATTGGTTCGATACCAGATCGGGCGTTGGGAAGAGCCCAAAAGTCCAGAAATTCCTCATTCCTTTTCCCTTGCCCCTTTTTTTGATAGATGGTAATGTAACCCAGCTTGATTGTGGATGTATTACAGCAAGGCATTCTCGGGATGAGATGAGGGCATTGATGGATATCGGCATCCTGACGATGCGAAATCAGCAATATCATCCCAACAGGAGGTATATCGAGACGGTCTTAAGGATGGGGCATCGTCCTCCTCAAAGGGGTAGGGGGCAGAATTGAGCTCTCAGATACACATACGTATGTAGCCGTCCAATCGGCCGAAGTAATAGAGATGGATGTTACCGGTGTGGATATGTTAAAATCAGAGGCTGGACCCATGGTTCTCGAGGTCAACTATTCCCCGGGTTTTCGGGAGCTGGAGAAAGTGGTTCGGATGGATATCTCGGAATCTATCCTCAATCAAGCCATAACTCTGGTCAGGGGGGAAAGATCATGAATATTGCCTTTTTAATGGATCCCTTGGAATCCATTGACCCGACGGATGAGACGACCAGCCACTTGATGTACGAGTGTAACCAAAGGGGGCATGATCTCTATTTTCTGGAGCCCCACGATCTCTATATTAGGAGCAACACAATCAGGGCCAGAATGAAACATATCACTGTTGAAAGGGATCAGGTCCTATCCCACTACTGGAAAGGGATCATCCAGTGCGTGAATACGGAGGAGCGGCTCTTCGAGGACGTCACGGATTTGGACGTCTTGTTCTTGAGAAAGGATCCGCCCATCAATTTCAAAACCATCGACTTCCTTCAACTCGCCAAGGATGATGTATTCATCATCAACGATATCCAGGGTCAGGTCAACGCCAGCAGCAAGCTCTATACCCTCAATTTCCCGGAGATCATCCCCGAGACCCACATAACCAGGGATCCCACACGCATCAGAAGGGTCATTGATGAATTCGGGGGCGATATGGTGATGAAGCCCACAGCGGGATATAAGGGTGAAGGCGTCATCAAGGTGAGTATGAGGGATCCGGCGAACTTGAACTCCCTCATCAACTACTATGTGAACCTCTCCAGGCCATATGAGGAGAGGAATCCCGTGATTATCCAGGAATACCTGCATGAAGAGGGAGGAGGGGACGTCAGGATGCTTCTGCTCAACGGGGAGATCCTGGGGGCCATGCGACGTATTCCCCGTAACGGGGAGTTCCGTGCCAATATCCACGCCGGAGGAAGAGCGGAGAAACACGAGGTCACCGAAAGTGAACGGGACGTGTGCGAGAGGATTAAGGACAAATTGATCGCCGATGGTCTCTTTTTCGTTGGAATCGACCTCATCGCCGGCAAACTGGTAGAAATCAATTGTGTCAGCCCCGGTGGTATCCCGAGGATCAATCGCCTGAACGGTGACAAATTGGAGCGTAAGGTCATCGATTTCCTCGAGGTGCAGGTGAAAGAAAGGAGGAGGTAACCGAGATGGGGGGAGGTCAAATGTGCAGGAGATTTTATTGGTTGTGTTTCATCTGTATCCTGGTTCCACTTTTTCTGGGAGTTGCGATTGTCCCCTCCGGGGCGGCGGTAATCAAGATCGGAATGAAGGAAGAACCCAAAACCCTCAACCCGTTCAAGGCGAGCGACACGTGGTCCAGGAATGTAGTCGATCGTTTCTATGAATCCCTGTATACGAGGGAGCCCAAGACCCATAGGATCATTCCGTGGCTGGCGGACGGATATCCGGAGTACGATGAGGCGACCAACACGGCTGTCGTCCGCCTCAAGAAAACGAAATGGGAGGATGGTTCTCCCCTTACGGCCCATGACGTGGTATTCACGGGGAGCGTCATTCGGGAATTTAAGGTTCCCCGCTATTACGCTCGGTGGCGTTTCATCAAGGAGATTGAGGCCCTGGACGATTATCGGGTTAAATTCGTCTTGGAAGAACCCATGGCCATATTTCTGCCCAGAACCCTGATGACCTTTATCGTCCAGAAGAAGAAATGGGAACCCGTGGTGGCCGCGGCCCGAAAGGCCGAAAACCCCCTGAGGTGTTTACTGGCCCATGAGGTTACCCAGCCCATGGGCTGTGGGGCATTCAAGTTCGTAAAGTGGGCCAGGGGGGCCTATATTCGAATTGAGCGAAACGAGAACTTCTTCGCCACGGGAATGGAGATTGGTGGGAAGAAGGTGGGTCCTTACGTCGATGGCGTTCTCTTCAAGTTCTATGGTTCCATGGATTCAGCCATCCTGGCCTTGAAGAAGGGGGATATCGATTACTACTGGGCGAGTATTCAGGCCGGGTACTTGAAGGATCTGGAGGGTGATAGGAGGTTTAAGGTCTTTAAGAACGATAAGGACGGGGTATATTACCTTGCCTTCAACGTGCGGAACCCCCCCTTTAGCGACAAAGCCTTTCGCCAAGCCGTGGCTTATCTCATTGACAAGGATTTCATCGTAATCAGGGTGTTACAGAATGAAGGCCAGCGAATGGATAATATCACACCCCCGGGAAATGGATACTGGCACAACCCCGATACCCCGAAATTCGGGAAGGGGATGAAACGGAAGGAGCGTATTAAAAAGGCCTATGAGATCCTCAAGGCAGCGGGTTATACGTGGGGAAAGCCCCCCATCAATGCCAAGGGCACGGTGGTCAGGGCAGAGGGGCTGAAGATGCCCGACGGCCGGGAAGTCCCCCCCCTCGATATCCTCACCCCACCGGCGGATTACGACCCCCACAGGGCAATGACCGGGATGCTCGTGCAGCAGTGGTTGAGGGGGGTGGGTATACCTGCCAGCTCGAAGCCATCATCCTTCGGGAGCATTACCCAGCAGGTCAAGGTGAAACGAGAATTCGATGCCTTTATCTTAGGGTGGGGGGGATTGGGCATCGATCCCGATTATCTGCGGACTTTCTTTCACTCCAGGGAGGACCGCCCCTATGGGAGGAATCCCATGGGGTATCACAACGACTGGTACGATAACATAGCGGACGAATCCGCCGCGACCATGGATGAGACAAAAAGGCGGGAGCTCATTTTTGAGATGCAGAAGTTCATCATCGAGGAGGCCCCTTACATTCCCCTCTATGTCCCGTATGTGGTAGAGGCCTGCCGAGTTGACAGGTTTACGGGGTGGAACGAGGATCTGGATGGTGTGGGAAACGGCTGGTCCCTCTTCTTCATAAAGCCAGCACAATAACATGGAGGGACAAAGGGGATTTCCATGCATTTAGGGAAATTTATCCTCATCAGGACCACCCAGATCGTCGTCAGCTTCTTCATCATTCTGACCTTGCTTTTCGTCCTCTTCAGGGTGGCGCCGGGGGACCCGGCCTCCATGGTCATCGACCCCCAAATGACCGCCGAAGATGTGGAGGTCACCAGGGCCTTATTCGGCCTCGATAAGCCCCTCTATCAGCAGTACCTCATCTACGTGAAGAATTTCGTGAAGGGTGAATTCGGCAGTTCCTTCTACTATGGAAAGCCAGTCATCGAAATCATCGGCGAGAAGTTGCCCAATACCATTTTGCTCTTTACCACCTCCATCATCCTGTCCGCCCTTGCGGGAATCTCCTGGGGAAAGGTCATCGCTTGGAGGAGGGGGTCCTTGCTGGATTCCTCCGTTACCGTCCTAGGGCTGGTATCCCATACCCTGTTTCTCCCCTGGATCGCCCTCCTCATGGTCTGGGTTTTCGCGTATTGGATGAATTTATTTCCCTTGAGCGGGATGATCACACCAGAGCTCTGGCTCAATCCGGAAACGGGTATCACTATGAAGGTATTGGATGTACTCCATCACATGGTTTTACCCCTTTCCGTTCTGTTCACCATCCATTTCGGGGGATTCATGCTTATTATGAGAAGCAGCATGATGGAGACCCTCAAGGAGGACTATATCGTCACGGCCAGGGCCAAGGGATTAACGGAAAGGCAGATCAGGGAGCGACATGCCGCTAAGAATGCCGCTCTCCCAGTGGTAACCAGCGTAGGGCTGAGCCTGGCCTTTTCCATCAACGGCGGCGCTATTACGGAGACCATCTTCTCTTGGCCCGGGATAGGCAGGGAGCTCGTCTTCTCGGTGAGCAATAGCGATTACCCATTGGCCCAGATCGCCTTTCTGTTGATAGCCGCTCTGGTCTTGGTGGCCAATTTGGTAGTGGATATTCTCTATGCCTACTTGGATCCTCGAATAAAATATTAAGGAGAAAGGATCGTGAAGGAAGGATTCGAGGAGAAAAAGGATAAGGATTGGTTGGAGTACCGGAAGGGAAAGGGAGTGAAGACGGGCCTTCGCGGGCGGTGGGGCCGATGGGTCTCAGGCTTTCTGGAGACCTGGAGAATTTTCAGGCAGAACAAGCTGGGCATTTTCGGATTGACGTTGCTCATCATCTTCGCCGTAATGGCGTTGCTCTCCTATATTCCCCCGATGATCGATCCCATGTATGAACCCATGACCGGTGTGGATCCCGATATCCTTTGGACCCAGGGGCCCACGAGGGAACACTGGCTGGGGACGGATTTTATCGGGAGGGATATCCTCAGTCAGTTACTGGTGGGGGCGAGGATTGCCTTTCTGATCGGGATTACGGCGGCATTCATGGCAGTAGCCATTGGGACTTCGGTGGGACTCATCTCAGGATATCTGGGCAAGAGGGTAGATATGATCCTCATGAGGGTGGCCGACATCATTTTGGTCCTGCCCGGACTCCTGGTGATCCTGATCCTTTCCGCCATCGTCGGGAAGTTGAGCGTGTGGAACCTGGTGGTCATCATCGGTCTTCTGCGCTGGGCAAGCGTGGCCCGCGTCATTCGCTCCCAGACGCTCTCGTTGCGGGAGCGGCCCTATGTGCAAGCAGCCATCATTTCCGGCGCCAGCAAGGCCCGGATCATTTTTCGCCACATTGGCCCCAATGTCCTCCCCCTGTCCTTTCTCTATATGACCTTCGGCGTCACCACGGCCATCTTGGTCGAGGCGGCATTGGCCTTCTTGGGGTTCGGCGACCCCGCGACGGTCAGCTGGGGGATGATGTTGCAGTGGGTTTGGAAGACGGGAAACATGTTCAAGGCCCCGTACTGGCTTTTGCCCCCGGGGATATGTATCTCATTGATTACCCTCTCCTTCTATCTCATCGGGAGGGCCTTGGACGAGGTGGTCAACCCCAGGCTCAGGCAGAGGTAGGATGTGAGTTTACTCGAGATAAAGAATCTAACCCTGCACTATGAGACGACCAAAGGGATGGTTCAGGCCGTGGACAAGGTTTCCTTTTCCCTGGATAGAGGGGATTCAATGGGCCTCGTGGGAGAATCGGGTTGTGGAAAGAGCTCCGTTGCCATGGCCATTATGAAGCTCATGCCCAGCAACGCCGAGGTTATCGGTGGAGAGATCCTCTTCAAGGGGGAGAATCTCCTGTTCAAAGACGATGAGGAGATCCGGGGGATGCGCTGGAAGGAAATATCCATGGTCTTCCAGGCAGCCATGAACGCTTTAAATCCGGTCATCAGCGTGGGTGACCAGATCATCGAGGCCATCCAGGCCCACAATGAGGTGTCCGAGGCCGAGGCATGGGAGAAGGTGAAGGAGCTCTATCGGCTGGTCGGCCTCGACCCGGGCCGGGGAAAGTCCTATCCCCATGAATACAGCGGGGGAATGAAGCAGAGGGCCATTATCGCCATGAGCCTTGCCTGTTCCCCGGATTTGATTATCGCCGACGAGCCCACCACCGCATTGGATGTCATCGTGCAGGACCAGATTATTCAGGAGATTGTGGAATTGCAGAAGCGGTTGGACATGGCCATGGTCTATATTTCCCACGATATTTCCGTGATCGCGGAGACATGCAGCAGGATCGGCGTCATGTATGCCGGGAAGATCGTGGAATACGCCGATAGCGACTCCCTCTTCTACAATACGCTGCATCCGTATACAAAAGCATTGCTCTCCTCGTACCCGAGCATTAGAGGAAAGGTCAAGAGGCTTAACCCCATACCTGGGGAACCGCCGAATCTCCTGAACCCTCCCGGGGGATGCCGTTTCTGTCCCCGGTGTCCGGGAAAGGAGGGAATCTGCGAGAACCAAGACCCGGAGTTCCTCGAAGTGAAAACAGGTCATTTCGTGGCCTGCCATCTCGTGAAACCGACCTAGGGAGAAGAAGAGGATATCAGTGGGGGAAAAGGACGAGATTCTGGTTGACGTCAAGGGCCTGACGAAGATTTACACCCTGAAGCGGAATATCTTCTCCAGGTCGGCGGAATTCGTTACGGCGGTGTACGACGCCAATTTCCAGATTGAGGATGGTGAGATCTTCGGTCTGGTGGGGGAGAGCGGGAGCGGGAAGACCACGTGCGGTCGAATTCTCTCAAGGCTTGAAAAGCCGACTGGAGGACAAATTTTCATCGAGGGAGTGGATATCAGTCATTTGAGTGGGCGAGAATTGAAGGAGTTCCGGAAGAACGTTCAGATGATCTTCCAGGATCCCTACGAATCCCTCAACCCGAGGATGACGGTGTACGACACCGTGGTGGAACCCCTTGAGGTCCAGGGAATTGGGGACTATGAGGAGAGGGAGTATCGGGTTTGGAAGGCTTTGAAAACCGTCGAACTCTATCCGCCAGGGGATTACCTCTTTCGATTTCCCCACGAATTGAGCGGGGGACAGAGGCAGAGGGTGGCCATAGCAAGGGCACTGGTTGTGGAGCCGGACTTCGTCATCGCCGACGAACCCGTCTCCATGCTGGATGCTTCCATAAGGGCGGGAATTCTCAACCTCCTGCTGGATCTGCGGGGTCGGTTTGGCTTGACCTACCTCTTCATCACCCACGATGTGGCCGTGGCCCGCTATGTGTGCGACCGGATGGGTGTCATCTTCAAGGGAAAATTGGTGGAGTTGGGCAAGACGGAACAGGTTATCGGTGAACCCTATCATCCTTACACCAAGGCCCTCCTCTCAGCGGTTCCCATCCCCGATCCGCGGGCGAAGCGGGAGAGGGTTCGCCTGGAAGATCAGGAGATTCCGGATAAGGGCTTCGACAAGTCCTGTATTTACCTGCCGAGATGCGCAGCCAGTGGCAGGATATGCCGGAGGGAAAGCCCTGAGATGATCGAGGTGGAAGAGGATCATTACGCTGCGTGCCATTTGTCCACGGAAATGTAATGTGTTATAGTAATTAAAATGCATTATATTGAGTCAATTTATGGGATAAACGAGCACTTCAAATAAGGGTGATGTATGGATTTGCTAGAACCTATTCTGAGGGATTTATACGCCATTGCCGGATCGATATTCGCTTTGAATAGGGTCGTTCACATCGTTAAAGTCATCGTTACGGTCTTCATTATCCTGCTCCTGACCCGATTCGCAAATCGGGTAGTCGGCAAGGTCTCCCGGGCGCTCTTTACGCCCAAGAAGGATGACCCCAAATACGCCGAGAGGGCCAGATGGGCTAAAACGGCCATTCCCTTGGTGGAGAACGTCTCCAAATGGGTTATTTTGGTGCTCTCGATATTTTTCATCTTGAGTGCCATAGGTGTTCCCCTCCAAGCCTTACTGGCCAGTGCCGGTGTAGCCGGCCTGGCCATAGGGTTTGGCGCCCGGGAGTTTATCGCCGATGTGATAGCGGGGTTCTTCCTCTTGTTCGAAGGGTTGGTGAGGGTTGGAGACTACGTCAAGGTCGGTGATGTGCGGGGAAGGATAGTCAATGTGGGATTGAGGGTTGTGCAAGTACGCCGGTACAACGGACAGCTTTGGGTTATACCCAACGGGAAATTGGAGAAATTTGCCAATTACAGCCGGGAATATATGCGGGCCATCGTCAAGGTGGGGGTGGCCTACGAGCAGGATGTCCGGAGGGCTTTGGAGGTGCTCAAGGAAGTGGGGCAAAAGTGGTACCAGGACCATCAGAACATCGCCGTCGAGGCGCCCAAGGTCACGGGCATTATCCGATTCGACCAGTCGAGCTGCATCATTCGGATCTCCTGTAAGGTTAAGCCTTTGAAACATTGGCTGGCACAACGGCAGATAAGGCTGTTAATCAAGGATGCCTTCGAGAGCGAGGGCATCGAGATCCCCTTCAGTCGGAGCGTCGTCTACTTCAAAAACGTCGAGGGCGTGCGAGGGGAGAGAAACCTCTACTCCTTCATTCAGAGCGAGGCGGAAGAAGCCGAGGAGGAGGAGGGAATCCTGATAGAGGAAGGGGCGGGGAAACAGCCTGAAGGGCAGGTTTAGGGTATCATATCGAATGGGGTCACGGTTTCGGATTCCGTGAAATTGCGGATGGGGAGTATGTTTTTGGTTAGGTTGTTGTCGGAATTTCCAGTGGCAACACTATTGAAAGCTTTCCAGGCATTGTAATTAATTCCCAATTCAGCCCGGCTGATTCCCTCGCAAAAGTTCACCGTCAAAAAGTCTTTCTATTCATCCATTCCCCTTAGAATTTCCCCCTTTATGCGAAGAAAATATCATGATGAAGGGTAGAAGGCAGGGTTTTCCGCCAAATGGATTCGGACAACCCTTGGCGAGGCGTTTTTTCCTTGACAGAATAGGAGTGAACCTGTTAAAAAAAATAATAATACATAATGAGGAGGTGCGGTATGAAAAAGAAAGTCTTCGTTTTACTCCCAATTTTTCTCCTGGTGCTGTCGGTCTTCTTTTCCGGCACCGCTACACGAGTTTGGGCCCTCGATAAGCCGGTTAAACTCGTATTTGGGGCTATGCGGATCGGGACTTCGTGGTACATCTATGCAGCCACCTACTCCAAGATACTCGAAAAGGAGCTACCAGCCGGGTCCTCCGTGGAGGTACTCCCCCAGGGTGGGGGGATCGCCAATCCCCTTGTCCTCGCCAAGGGGAAGGTGGACGTGGCCCTCAGTAACGTCGCCACGGCAAATTGGGCCTATAACGGTCTGATGATGTACGAGGGGAAGGCGGCTAAGAACCTCCGTGCACTAGCGGGAGGGCTGAACAAGGTCTTCGTGATGGTGATCCTTCGGGAGGAGTTCATCAAGAAGACGGGCATCGACTCCCTTCAAAAGCTCGCCGACAAGAAAGCTCCGATTCGGCTGATTTGCAAGCCCAAAGGCTCGACAGCCCCGCCGGCAGCCCAGATGGTCCTTGAGCAGTACGGGATGAGCTTTGATAAGATCAAGGAATGGGGTGGTTCGGTGACCCAGGTTTCGGGAGGGCAGATACCGGCAGTGGTGCGTGACGGTCGAGCGGATATCTGGTTTGAAGTGGCTCCTGGGGGACATCCCGCCGTGACGGAGGGGATGCTGACGGCAAATCTCAGGATGATTAGTCTTCCTGAAAAGGTGAGAAAGGCGCTCGGTGAAAAGGGCCTGAATCCGGATGTCATAGCTGCGAATACCTTCAAGAATCAGAATGAGCCCATCAAGACCGTCAACCCGGGGACGGTGATTGCCACGACGACGCGGCTTTCCGATGAGGTCGCGTACCTCGTTACCAAGACCATTTGCGAAAACAAGGAGGAGGTGGTGGCCGCCCATGCCTCCATCAAGCCCTTTGTCCCCGAAAAAGCATGGCTTCCCGGGAATACGGGCATTCCCCTCCATCCCGGAGCCGAGAAGTACTATCGGGAAAAAGGGTGGATGAAGTAGGATCGCCAACGGCTACACCTGAAGAGGCGAGACGGGGATACACCCCTCTCGCCTTTTCAGGGCCCGGTGATCCTCGGGGGCTGATGCACTCCACGGAGTGAGGGTTGGATCGAGACTGCCTTCATTTCTCAGCGAGAGCCCGGACGGGAACGACGGGATGACACGGGGTTGACACGAGGATGTTAGAGACGATCAAGGGGGTGTTTCGGCGTCTTTCTCGATCTGAGCGGGGCCCTGGCACAGAGACCCGGGGGGAGATCGGCGAACCCGCGGAGGCAAAATGGCTCGCCGTTATTCGGTTCGGATTGGCTGGAACCTGGGTTTTCTTTCAATTCTACATTATTTTCTATCCTCTCGTTCCCATGGTCCAGAGGCCCCTCCATGTGGCCTTTGCCGTCGCCCTCGTCTTTCTCTTTAGGCCCACCGAGGCCCGGGGTTTTCTAAGGTCCCTCTCCCGATTGGTCGATCTCTGCTTTGCCGCCATTTCCCTCGGCATCGGCCTCTATTTCGTATACCACAAGGATCGAATACTCGAGCGGATCGTTTTCGTCGACGATGTTTTTCGTGCTGATATTGTCCTTTGCATCTTCTTGGTAGTTCTGCTCGTCGAGGCCACGCGCCGAACGGTGGGAATGAGTCTGTTGCTCGTCACCGTGGCCTTTCTGATCTACGGGTGGTTTGGATATCTCTTCCCGGGTTGGTTGAACTTCAAGGGGATAGGGCTCGAAAGTTACGTGGAGGTTCTCTTTCTGGGCGATAGCGGGATCTATGGAATCCCGGTGGAAACCTCCCTTCGGTATGTCTTTTATTTCGTTGCTTTTGGTGCAATCTTCGCTGCCGTTGGCGGCAGTCGGCTGTTAATAGATCTTGGTCTGAAGTTTACCCGAAAACAGAAGGGAGGGGCCGCAAAGGCGGCGGTTATCGCGAGCAGCCTGATGGGGACCGTGAGCGGGAGTGCCGTCGCAAATGTCACCACTACCGGGGTTTTCACGATTCCCTTCATGCTGAAATCGGGTTATGATAGAGAGACGGCGGGCGCCACGGAGGCCATTGCCTCGACGGGGGGCCAACTGATGCCCCCCATCATGGGCGTTGGTGCCTTCGTTATGGCCGAGCTTCTCGGCGTTCCCTACCTGCGGATTGCGCTGGCTGCGGTAATCCCGGCTCTCCTCTTCTATCTCTCCCTCTTCTGCTTGATCGATTTCAGGGCCAGGAAATCCGGTATCGGTGTGATGAAACTCGATGAAGACATGTCTATCATCAAAATCGGCCCCCGGATTCACCTTTTTCTCCCGGTCTTCGTGGTTGTCTGGTACATCGTGAGGGGTTACACGCCTACCTTCGCTGCCTTCTGGGGATGCGTCTCTGCCGTAGCCGTAAGCTTCATCCGGAAGGGGACCCGCCCAAACGTTTCTGGACTGATGGAGATCATCAACTCCACCGGTCGCCAGGCTTCGAGCGTGGCCATTCCCATTGCGACCATCGGAATGATCATCGGCGTGGCCATTCAGTCAGGTCTGGCCATGAAGTTCTCGACCCGACTCATGCAGATCAGCGGGGGATCCCTTGTCGCCTCCTTTGGCTTCATCATCGCGGGATGCATTATCCTCGGCATGGGGCTTCCCACCGTGGCCGCCTACATCATGGCGGCGATATTCTTCATTCCTCCCCTCATTAAGTTCGGGTTCTTGCCGCTGGCAGCCCACCTCTTCGTCTTCTATTATAGTATCCTGGCCATGATTACCCCACCTGTTGCCCTGGCCTCATTCACAGCGGCGGGGCTTGCCCAGGGAAACGTTACCGAAACCGGCATCAAGGCCTTCGTGATGAGCCTTGTGGCCTTCCTGATTCCCTTCGTCTACCTGTTTAACCCTGCTCTGCTCTGGTTCGGATCACTGAGGGAGATATTAGTGGCGGCTCTTCTGAGCGCCGGGGGAGTTATTGCCTGGTCTGCCGCACTGGGGGGTTACCTGAGGGGGAATCTCCACGTCATCGAGAGGGTCCTCTTTGCCGCTGCAGCCATCGGCCTGTTCTTCGCCGTTAAGGAGTCGTTGCTCTTCCCCGCCATGGGCGTCCTTGCCCTGATGTGTATATGGATATTTTTGGCGAAGCCCCGTCTCAGGACTTTTTCGCGGGCGCCGGACCACCAGTAGCTTCTCGGGCTGCGGAGGCCGGGGAAGCCATCGGGAAAATTTCCCCCCGCGATCAGGCCGATGGGAGGTTGTCAATCGGTCTGGGGGCCCTTACACCAGTCCTACCGTTGGTTCCTTGAGGTTTTTCACTGCATCGAAAATGAGCGCCTTCTCCTCTCCGCTGAGGGGAAGGACAGGAGGGCGCATCAATGCGGAAGAGAAGACGTTCCGTTGCCTCAGGGCCTCCTTCATTCTGGCGTGGGCTTCGCCCGAGGGCTGTCCGATTCCGTAGATGGCCTCGGCCATCGGAAAAATCTGCTCCTGCAGCTCACGGGTTTTGGCAAAATCGCCCTCCTTCATTGCCCGCCAGGCTTCGGTGATGGCTTCCGGGATGCATCCTCCGAAGCCGATCAGCGCACCGTCCACGCCCACGTACATCGCCGTGAGGACGTACTCATCGATGCACGTCAAAATCGTGAGATCGGGGGCTTCTCTTCTCAGGACTCGGATATCCCGCTCGTACACGGCCATTTGGCGCGTGCCCATCTTCAGTGTCTTCACGTTGGGGATCTTCGCAAGCTCGACGATCGTTTCCACCGGATAGAAGGCCTTCGTAATATACGGGTAGAGGTGAATGATAATGCCGATGTCGATGGCGGAGGCAACATCCTGAAAGAGCCGAATGACCGCTTCCTGCTTCATGCCGAAACGAAGCCAGTTGTGCGGGGGCATCAGGAGGATTCCATCGGCTCCGGCTTTCTGGGCATCCTTTGCGTGCTCGATCGCCTCCAGGGTGCCCTCCGCTGAAACACCGGATATGGTCGTGACCTTGCCGCCCACCTCATCACACATGACCTCGGTGACGTGCCTCCTCTCCTTCCTGTTGAGTGAGGTTATTTCTCCCGTATGGCCATTACAGACGAGGCCGTCGATCAGATCCATGGAGGCCAGCCACTGCACATAGTTTCTGAATTCTCCCTCGTCGAGGGTGTAATCGTCGTTGAAGGGAATGCAGATGGCCGGGAATATGTTTTCCCATCTATTATTTTTCGCCATGGCTCTCCTCCTTATAAAGAAAAGTATAATCTTTCAAAATCTATTATTCATCAATATATAGTCACCTAGCCCAACATGTCAATTATCTGTATCTTGGAAGTTTCCTGAGGTTCTGAAGAGCACCTTTGTCCCTGAACGTAAGTCAATCCTTCAAACCGCAGCACTACGGCACTGCATAACGGCAGTACCCAAACTTGTCTGGAAGGAGTAGGTATTCCCCGCCTTCGAACTCCCAAAGGGTCACCTCGAAAGTACTGTAGCGAAGGAACAAGGGTGTTTGCCTGAGAATAATATAAATTCCTCCTCCATAGTGAAATGTCTTTCGGGTCCCTCGCATCAAATTCCGATCGATATCTACCTTATTTTAAAGAGAGTGCATGCGTTCAATCCGAGTATTTTGGCTTTATCCTCCTCGGAGATATTCAGAGAATTGAAATGATTCATTATCGTTTCAATGGTAACCCAGGGGTGGTCACTGCCAAAGAGGAGATGGTCGGCATCTGAGAAATCAAACGCATATTGCATGGCTAACGCCGAGGGTGATACCAGATCCATGTAGACTTTTCTGTAATATTCTCTTGGTGATGCTTTTATATTTTCTCTTCCCCTTCTCTTTACCTCCGTTTGATCTTCGATCCGAGGCATGAGGTAGGGGAGTACACCTCCACAATGGGGATGGACGATGAGGAGATCGGGGTGGCGTTCCAATATTCCGCTGAGGATAATGCGGAGCATGGCAATGGAGGTATCGATCATGAGACCGATCATGGGAATCATGGAGTATTGCTTGATCACATCACCCCAGGTCGGAACCGTAGGGTGCAGGACGAGGGGAACTTGTAGCTTCTCAGCTTGATCATAGAGGGGGTCGAATTCCGGGGAATCGACCGGCTTCCCATTAATATGGGAATAGAGGACGATGCCGCGAAAATCGAGCTCATGTACCGCCCTCTTCACCTCATCCATGGCAGACAGCACATCCTGAAGGGGAAGGCTGGCCAGCCCATAGAACCTTCCGGGATATTCCGTACATAATTCGGCTATGTAATTATTGATGATGCGGGAACCCTCAATCCCGAGTTCCGGGAGTAAACGCTCAGGGCCCGGTATGTTTGTACTCAAGATGCTGATGTCAATTCCGGCGTCATCCATATCCTTGAGCTTTCGTTTTGGGTCATAAACCTCGATGTTGAGGGTGAACGTCTGTAGATCTCCATAGGAGATAACGTACGTTCCGTCCTTCTCCTGAGCCTGCACAAAGCCTGTATTTCTCCTTATTATCTCGGCATAGGCTTTAGGGAAGATGTGACTCTGGCAATCAACAACGAGCATTTTTTCCCTCCTGGTAGAGGCTATTAATACATACCGTTGACCAATTTTCTCCTTATGGTGAGTGTTCCATTAGTGGTGCCTTATGGTAGGGGAGGTTTTTTCATATGTCAAGATTTTCCTCGAAAATGAAGACCTGTACCGAGAATCCCTGGGGGTTTGAACGTTGACAGAAAGGAAGAGACCCTTATAATGCAATCAGAGAGAATAAGCGAAATAAAGACGTGTTTTGTCAGAATCAAGGGAGTCGATACCTTAACAGAAAGGTCTGGAAATCCATATGAGGGAAAGCATTGGTCTCATTGGCATCGGGCTCGTTGGGACAGCATTAGCGGAGAACATCTTGGGCTGCGATTTTGATGTTATCGGCTATGATATTGTGCCGAGTAAACGGTCTAATCTGGAACGGCTGGGGGGCAAAGCGGCTACAAGTCCTCAGGAAGTCGCTTCAAGGACAAATCGGATCATTTTTTCCCTACTGGATTCAGAGGTGGTTCGAGAGGTCGTTGAAGGCCCCGGGGGTGTGATGAGGGCGGAGAATTTGCCCCAATACGTTATCGACACAACCACCGGTGATCCGGAAGAAACAGAGGCCCTCGCTCAAAAACTTCTGAAACAGGGGGTGCACTACTTGGATGCCACCATTTCCGGTTCGAGCGAACAGATTCGAAATAGAGAAGGAGTGTTCATGATAGGTGGTCCTAAAGAAGCCTTTGAGGCGTGTGAGGATATCTTCAGGTCACTAGCAAAAAGATATTTCTTCATCGGTCCTTCCGGAAGTGGATCCAAAGCAAAATTAGCCAGCAATTTGATTCTTGGCCTCAATCGACTTGTTCTTGCTGAAGGTCTGGTTTTTGCGGAGAAGCTTGGATTGGACCTTAAGAGTTTCCTGTCGCTCTTGAAAACCACTCCCGCTTACTCCTGCGCAATGGATGTGAAGGGAGAGAAGATGATTAAGGGTGATTTCCACCCTCAGTCAAGAATTATCCAGCACGATAAGGATTTAGAGATTATACTGAAATACGCGGAAAAAGGCGGACAGAAGCTTCCCCTTACTCAAGTGCACAAAAGAATTCTGGAGGATGCAATATCTCTTGGGGATGGTGATCTTGATACATCAGCGGTTATACAATACATCAAGAGCTTAAAATCCGAAAAGGACTGATATGAAATATGCTGTCTGTAATGAACTGTTTGGGGGCCAGGTCTTCCAGGATGCATGCCTCAAGATTGCGAGCTATAGGTTTGAGGGTATCGAGATAGCCCCTTACACCCTCGGGGACAATCCACTCAGGATTGGCTCGGAAAGAGCAAAAGAAGTAAAAAAAATAATGATCGATACCGGTCTCCACTTCGTTGGATTTCACTGGCTTTTGAGTGCTCCTGAGGGGCTTCACCTAACGACTCCGGAAACTTCCACGAGGAGGAAATCGTGGGACTTTATGCGATACCTGGTGGAACTCTGTCAGGAATTAGGCGGAGAGATTTTAGTGCTCGGTTCATCAAAACAGAGAAGTACAATGGGTATTCCAAAGGGGAAAGCCCTCTCCTATTTGAAGGAAGGGCTTAAGGACGTAGCGCCGCTGGCTGAGGGGTGTGGTGTCAAGGTCCTGATCGAACCACTTCCCTCAAGGCTGACGGATGTGGTCAATACTCTTCAAGGGGCCAAAGAGATCATTGAGGAAGTGGGAAGTTCCGCGATAAACGGTATGTTTGATTTTCATAATTGCGAGGATGAAGAAAAGCCATGGCACCAGCTCATCAATGAGTATTTCAGTATTATCGAGCATGTCCACTTTCATGAAGTTGACGGTGATTACCCAGGTAGTGGCAATTCTGATTTTCTTCCTGTCTTTAGAGCCCTCAGAGAAAAGGAATACCAGGGATGGATCTCCCTGGAGATTTTCCACTTTAGAGAATCACCTGATACAATCCTCTCCAGCACAAGACGGGTTATTTCAGAGCTCGAGACCAAATTGAGTGGCTAAATTTAGAGGTACCCATACCGCCTCTTAAGAGAGGTGAAAGGTTGAAGAGCATAAACTGAGCCGTCTGATCAAATGTCTTGAACCTGCTCAGGGAAGGCAAATTTGATCTGCCTTGAGGTCGGTAACAAAGGCGTGAGCAGGTGCATGGGTAATCATGAGGTTCGGTTTGGAAGAAAGTGCGACTTTTTGTGGCGTTACGCCACAAGCCCAAAAGACTGGTATCAGGTTCCGTGGAATTTCCTTAATGGGAGGGCCCACAATCGGATTATCCATATCCGCTCCAATAGCCGCGGGATCACCAACATGTATCGGGGATCCATGATTAAGGTAAAAGCGCCCGGTCAGCTGACTGGCAATAACAGCCTGAGCGGGAGTCATGAGGCGCATCGTAACGACCATGTTCCCAAAGAATTTACCGGCTGGAACCGTTTCTATTGTGGTGTTGAGGAGCCAGGTTTGGGTTTTAGGAACTCCGGCCCGTTCCAAGGGATCATCAAAGGTCATGCCTGATCCGATCAAGAAGGCGACGCTATCTTCCGTCCAGAGATCAAGGATATCAAATCGATCTTCCTCTCGAATGCCATTGCGGTAGATGGCATATTTCGGGAGATCAGTTCTCAAATCTGCTCCCGGCGCTGACATCTTGGGTTCCGGATCACCGGGATCTGTTACTTCTATGAGGGGGCATGGTTTCGGATTTCTCTGACAGTAAACAAGAAAGTCGTAAGTATGTTCTTTGGGGAGAACCACCAAGTTGCATTTTACATAGCCGGGAACCGTATGCTTAGTTGGTCCGGTCCATTCTTTTTTGCGCATGGCCAGTCGTGCCTCTGCCGCTGGATTCATGGAGTCACCTCCTAAAAGTGGTAAATGCGTTACTCAACTGGTCTGTTCCTCACGGCTTGGCTTTGACAATGCGGCGTATTACCAACCCATAGATACCCAGGATCCCCAAGAGCAAAAGCCCCATGACGATCTGCATGCGTCGGGTGAGGAAAGTAGCATCGGGATAGACGATGGGAATAAAATAATTTTGCACAAAGTGCTACCAAATGCAAGAGTATTTGCGTTTAGTTTCAAGAGCGGTTTTTCCCAGGGGTTATCGGGCATGACTTCTTTGATTGAGACTTCTGCTGTTAATCCTTATTTAGCGACCATGTTCCAAAGCATGAATTTTTCATCGCTTAGCTTTGACAATCCGGCGTACTATCCGCCCATAGATCCCGAGATTGATAAATAAGAGGGAGAGGCCCAGGATGATCTGCATCCGTCGTGTGAGGATGGCCGGATCGGGATAAATGACGGGAAGAATGTAGTGTTCGACAAAGCCCGACTGGTAGGCGATCTCGCCACCTTTGTAGCGGAGCCAGATCTCAAGCGGCGTGAGGGGGCAAACCCAGCCGGCAAAGGAGATAAGAACAGCCCAGGCAAAGGTCGGCACGTGGATCCACGCCCAACGTCTCCACCTGAACACCAGGAGCGCCCCGAGTACCGCGAACAGGATAAAGGCGAGATGCGTTATCACAGCAAGGTCTGCGAGGACACGGTAGAGCATAGTCCCTCTCTCCTGTCTGGCTCGGCTTCTCCTCGGTGTTTGACGCACTTCGCCTAGCATTATACTACATTTACAGGTTGAATGGATGCTTCAAAACCTTTACACTGTCCCTGACTCTCATGGGTAAACAGCCCAGTCCAAGGAGCCGTCTCCATGAGCCGGGAGGAAAATAGTGTCTATCCTCAGATCCGCTTTCTGAAGACATCGGCTGGGGCTGGGAAGACCTATCAGCTCACCAATAGATTTCTCTCCCT
>Ga0209427_10003243_pt1 | contig 19109 bp, 24 predicted proteins | sample DeeMarSWOR136_30_FD_187465 | JGI IMG/M metagenome (GOLD analysis project Ga0209427, IMG submission 187465) | Marine sediment microbial communities from White Oak River estuary, North Carolina - WOR-1-36_30 (SPAdes) (version 2) | ecosystem: Environmental > Aquatic > Marine > Intertidal zone >...
GCGCTGTTCAGGAAGGCAGGGTGCGTCGGCATCAACTTCGGTGTGGACAGCGGCTGCGACAGGATGCTCAGAGCGCTGGGGCGCGAATTCACGGTTACTGATATCGAGAGAACGGTGGAAGCATGTCGCGAGGCGGGTATTGTATCAATGTTCGACCTCCTGCTCGGCGGCCCCGGCGAGACCAGGGAGTCGCTGCGGGAGACCATCGAGACCATGAAGAGGCTGTCGCCGGACAGGGTGGGCGCGCCCCTCGGGGTGCGCATCTTCCCCAACACAAGGCTGGCTGATATGGTGAGCGATGAAGGACCGCTGGAGGGCAATCCCAACCTGCAGGGCATCCTCCAGGGGAACGGAGGTTTCTTCGACCCCATCTACTATGTCTCAGCTGACCTGGGCGCTGACGCCACTGAGTATCTCGGTCAGCTTGTCGGCGGCGACGAGCGCTTTTTCTTTTTCGGCACTGCGGCGGGCGAGGACAGGAACTACAACTACAACGACAACACCGTCCTCACCGACGCCATCAGGTCGGGCTGCCGCGGGGCCTTCTGGGACATCCTCAGGAGGCTGGGGGAACGTACCTAGAGTATTCGCCATTGCGAGTCTGCCAGAGGCGGACGCCTCCGGTGGAAGACGAAGCAATCTCAATTAGTGGTGGTTAGGGCAGGGAGATTGCCACGCTATGCTCGCAATGGTACTGGATATTTATTATCACTACTTCGCTTTTTTCAGCGCTCCCACGAGGTATACGCCGAGCAGGGAGAGGTCCTCGGTGGGGAGGTAGTGCTCCGCGGAGGCGTCGAACAGGATATTGACCGAGGAGGGTATCCCCTCCTCCCCCTGGTAGAAGATGCAGGCAATGGGGACTCTGGGCAGCGCCATGAACCTGAAGGCGGCGTCGCCGGTTCGCGTCATAGGGATTCCTTCCAGCGCCTCACCCGCGCTGCGGAATGCCTCGACGTCGTCGCCGAAGGCGCGGAGCAGGGGGGTTACAGCCATCTGCAGAAACCTGCGCTCGAAGAGCGCCGAGCCGGGAAGCTGCCGGTAGGCGACCCACTCGTCGGCAACCGCCGCGCCTGTAGACTGGAGCAGGTAGTGCAGCAGGATTATCTGCAGGAACTGGGGCACCGGCGCTGTGCTGTTCTCCTCAACAATCTTTATGTCGGGATAGTGCACGAGGAAGACGCGGTTGAAGAAGGGGATGCGGAACCTGCTGCCGTCATAGTCGGTCCCGCTCTTCGAGGCGACGGCGTAGGGTGTGATGCCCTTCATCTCCTCGAGCGCCTTCGCCAGCGCAGCCTCGTTGCCCATCTTCGATGTCTCCGCTCAAAGTATAGCCGCCTGCGAATACGAAGACAAGCTCCCCAGCGCCCTTTCTTGACATGGCTTCGTGGGTGGTTTAAGATTTGCGCTGAACTCTGACTGAGCCACGAAGTAGTGACCCCCATGGCCTATGAGTCGCTGACCTACGAGAAGAGAGAGCAGACCGTCTGGCTCACCCTCAACAGACCCCTCGCAGGCAATAGCATTAACCTGAAGCTGGCAAACGAGCTCAAAGACGCCTGCCGCGAGGTAAACGAGGACGGCGAGGTGAGGGTGGTTGCGCTCACCGGTGCCGGAGACTCCTTCTGCGCCGGAGCCGACCTCAGCGAGCTTGCCACGTTTACCGCAAACGAGCTGCTCAAGACGAATCCTGCGAGCGTGGCGTCGAAGGCGGTCGCCTCGGTGAACTGTCCCGTTGTCGCCGCCGTCAACGGCGATGCACTGGGCGCGGGGCTGGAGCTTGCCCTTGCCTGCGATATCAGGGTCGCCGCTAAGAACGCGCGCCTCGGCTTCCCCGAGACTGCATACGGTCTCATCCCCGGTGGCGGGGGTACGCAGCGGCTGCCCCGTCTCGTGGGCAGGGGGAAGGCGACGGAGATGATACTGCTCGCCGAGCCCGTTGATGCTGCTGAAGCGTACAGAGTGGGGCTGGTCAATAAAGTTATCCCGCAACGGAAGCTGGCCGAGGAGGTCGGCGCTATTGTGGAGATACTGGCGTCGCGGGCGCCTGTCGCGGTGAGGTACGCCAAGGAGGCGGTGAACAAGGGAATGGACATGACCCTGGAGCAGGGGCTAAGGCTGGAGGCTGACCTGTCGTTCCTGCTCCAGTCCACGGATGACCGCGCCGAGGGCATCAGGGCATTCCTGGAGAAGCGGAAGGGGCGGTTTAAGGGGGAGTAGCTGACAGCTGTCAGGGGTCAGCATTCAGTGCTCTGCTGATGACTGAAAGCTGATACTATGGACGCTTTCGAAACCATAATCTACGAGAAGAGCGGTGGCATCGCCTCTATCACGCTCAACCGTCCCCGGGCGCTGAATGCGGTTAACATAAAGATGCGGGACGAGCTGTACGAGGTGCTGCCCGCAATTGATGACGACCCCGAGGTGCTGGTATGCATAATCGGGGGAGCCGGCGAGAGGGGGTTCTCCGCAGGGGCGGATATAACCGAGTTCGGCACCGTGCCGTCACAGACTATCGGCCGTAGCGTGAGGTGGGAGCGCGACCTCTGGGGGCAGTTTCTCGGCGTCTCCAAGCCGCTCATCGCCGCCATCCACGGCTTCGCCCTGGGTGCGGGTGTTGAGATGTCCATGTGCTGCGATTTCAGGATTGCATCGGATGATGCCAGGTTCGGTCTGCCCGAGGTGGGGATAGGCATGGTACCCACCGCCGGCGGCAGCCAGACCATGCCCCGGCTGGCGCCGCTCGGTATGTCGGCAGCGCCTGTAATAATCGGGGAGATCATCGACGCCGCCGAGGCACTGCGCATCGGGCTGGTACAACGCGTTGTGCCGAGGGACGACCTCATGCCCACTGCTGAGGACGTTGCGCGCAAGTTAATGTCCCGCGGGCAGACAGCGCTGAGGTACGCCAAGGAGGCGATAAGGCGAGGACTCGACCTCCCCCTGCAGCAGGGGCTGGAGATGGAGAGCAGGCTCTTCGCTGCCGTGCTCGCCACGGACGACGCCAGGGAGGGGATCAGGGCATATTCCCGCGGGTAAAGCCAAGCATTAAAGATAAAAAATCAAAGATGTCGCTTAGAGAATGGGGTTTATTTTTAGTATAATAGATGGGCTTTCGTCAATAATGGAAAGACAGGGGGGAGATGAGCGAGAAGACGCGGGAAGAGCTTATCGAAGAGGTCGCAGACCTCATCGCTAATGCGAAGCGGGTGATGGTGTTCACCGGCGCGGGCATCAGTACCGAGTCGGGGATTCCCGATTTCAGGGGGCCGGATGGCCTTTGGACCAAGGTTGATCCCAATGATTTCACCTACCAGAAGTTTGTCAGTGACAAGGAGGCGAGGAAGCGGCTCTGGCAGCTGAACAGGTATATGGGACTGACCTGGAAGGATATCGAGCCCAACCTCGCACATTACGCCGTCGCCGAGATGGATAAGATGGGCAAGCTGGACTGCGTCATCACCCAGAACGTGGACGGCCTGCACCAGAAGGCAGGCGTGCCGGATGACAAGGTAATACAGCTCCACGGCAACATGCAGTGGGTGAAGTGCATCGACTGCGGCGTGCGTCACAGCTACGAGGAGGTCGAGAGGTGGCTGGAGGCCGGCGCTGAGGATTTGGAGTGTGTTCAGTGCGGCGGCATCCTCAAACCGGACGCTGTCTTCTTCGGCGAGGCGATGCCGGTGCATGAGACGATGGAGGCGGAGAGGCGCTCCAGCCAGTGCGACCTCTGTATCGTGATCGGCTCCTCGCTGGTTGTCTATCCCGCCGCGCTTATGCCCCAGTACGCGCTTCAGTCCGGCGCCAAGATAGTCATTATCAACGATGGCGAGACGGGTATGGACCGAGCCGCCGATGTCCGCATCTGGGATAAAGCCGGAGAGGTGATGTCGGAGGTGGTAAAGAAGGTTAAAAGTAAGCTCGGTGTCGACTAGTATTAACAATACACGCAGGAGGTAGACGAATGAATACCACGGAGTTTCTTATGATAGCGAACTCTATCGTGCCCGACCGGACGGCGATAACCTTCGAGGGCGAGAAATTTACCTATAGCGAGCTCCAGGAGCGGTCCAACAGGCTGGCGAATGCCCTTGCCGGTCTCGGGGTGGAGAAGGGCGACATGGTGGCGATTCTTCAGGTCAACTGCAATGAGTACGTGGAGGCGTATAACGCGGTAGCGAAGCTCGGTGCCATATTCATACCGCTCAATTTCCGGGCCAAGGCCGATGAGCTCGAGTATATGATTAACAACTGCGAGGCCAAGGTCCTCCTTGTCGGCGAACGCTACGTGGATATCGTTAATTCCATTAAAGACAAGTTGCCTAAGGTGAAGCATTACATCTGCCTGGGAGGCAAGCCCGAGGGTATGATGAACTACGAGGAAATCCTCGCCGCCGCATCCCCCGACGACGTTTTTGCCGAGATCGGCGATGACGATATCACCATCTTGATGTACACGGCGGGCACCACCGGCAGGCCCAAGGGCGTGCCCTTGACCCACAACAGCTTCGCCACCTATGTGCTGAGCAATGTAACACCGGTAGACCCTGAGATTGAGGAGACTAACCTGCTCACCGTCCCCCTGTACCACGTTGCGGGAATCCAGGCTGTCATGGCCGCCATATATGGCGGCAGGACACTGGCTATGATGAGGCAGTTCGAGGTGGGGGAGTGGATGAAGATGGTGCAGAAGGAGAAGGCTAACCGGGCGATGCTGGTGCCGACCATGCTCAAGCGGGTCATCGACGATCCCGACTTCGGCAAATACGACCTCTCCAGCCTCAAGGTGATAACCTACGGCGCCGCCCCCATGCCCTTCGAGGTGATAAAGAAGGCGATAGAGGTCTTCCCCGGTGTGATGTTCATCAACGCCTTTGGCCAGACGGAGACCGCCTCCACCATAACCGCCCTTGGGCCCGAGGATCACGTGATTACGGGGACCGAAGAGGAGAAGGCGAAGAAGTTGAAGAGGCTTCAGTCATCCATAGGCAGGCCTATGGATGACGTGGAGATCAAGATAGTGGACGATGAGGGCAACGAGGTGCCGAGGGGTGAGGTGGGCGAGATATGGGCCAAGGGGCCGCGGGTGATGAGCGGCTACTGGAAGGACGAGGAGAAGACGGCGAAGGCGCTGACCCCCGACGGCTGGCTGCGCACCGGCGACAAGGGGTATATGGACGAGGAGGGCTACATCTACCTGGCAGGACGCGGCGATGACATGATTATCAGGGGTGGGGAGAATATCTCCCCCGAGGAGGTAGAGGACGTGCTGTACTCAAATCCCAAGATAGACGACGCCGCGGTCATCGGCGTATCCGACCCGGAGTGGGGTCAGGAACCCAAGGCGATCGTGGTGCTCAAGAAGGGCGAGACGGCGACTCCGGAGGAGATAATAGAGTTCTGCCGCGCGAAGATGTCAAGCTTCAAGCGGCCGCGGTACGTGGCCTTTGTCGATGAGCTGCCCCGCACCTCAACCGGCAAGGTGCTGAAGCGGGTACTGCGCGAGAAGTACGGCGAGCCCAGGAACGATTAAAAGAACGGGAAACTGTTTCAGTGGGGGGGGAGCCATGGCTCCCCCCTTCGTTATTTATTGCAGCTACCTGCTCTCCACGGGAGCGGTTATCTGGCGGTAGAGGCCGCCGCCGATGGCCATCACCAGGTCGTTCATGCGCCCCTGCTGTGCTTTTGCGTTCACGGTCTTGTCGAATGCCGCCAGAGTCTGCCCGATGTCCTCGGTCTCGATCTCATACGTGGCAAGGAACTTCGCCTGTCCCTCGCCGGGGCTGCTGTTCTCGTAGCGCGCAGCGCGAACGAAACCCGGCGTCTCCAGGATATCGGGCAGGTGCACAGTGTCATACCAGTCGTTGTACTCTTTCTCCCTCGAGGGGTCGGCGCAATTGCTCTCCACGGTCAGAAGCCATCTCTCCATTTACCTCCCCTTTCGCCCCGTTGCAGGTTATTTTAATTGCGTTGCCAAGATTCTACCACAGTTCTTAGGGGATTGTTGACACCTCGGCAGTGGGTATACTATGCTTCGCTTAGTCGACGGTTGCATATAGAGGCTATCGGTAAATTCGGTTTTGTGGTGATGAGCAGATGAAGTCTCACAGCGAAGAACTGGCAGGGGTATTAGTTACCGGAGAGGGCGGCACCAGCAGCCTGGCGGTGGTGAGGTGTTTCGGCAGACGGGGTATCCCCGTAGCATACGTTGACCCCTTCCCGCGCTCCATGGTCACATACTCGAGATATGTGAAGCATCGCCTGATATGTCCGAGCCCGTATGAGTCAGAGTCTGAGTTTATAAACACGTTGCTGGAGTTCGGGAGGGAAAGCCCCGGAAAACTGATGATAGTCCCTACCGCAGATGATAATGTGCTGGCTGTGGCGAAGCATAAACGCGAACTGGAGCAGTTCTACCATGTTCCCGTTGTGGAATTCGATACAGTTGAAAAGCTGGTAAACAAGAGGCGCTTCTATAAATTGCTGGTTGAAATGCAGGTACCGCATCCCCGAACATTGTTCCCTGATAGCCTAACTGAGCTGAGGCAGATAGGGCGGGAGATAGCTTATCCCTACATTATCAAGCCGGTCTACTCCAAGGCTTTTCGGCGGAAATTCGGCGTGAAATGTTTTGTGGTCGACTCGGAGCAGGACCTCGACCGCGCAGCTGACAGGCTGGAGGGTACGCAACTGGAGGTAATGATACAGGAGATAATCCCCGGCAGGGGGACATACAAGGTTATGACCTATTTCAACAGGGCATCGGAGCCGCTCGCGATCTGTGGTTTGGACAAGATAAGATACTACCCAGTTGATTTCGGCGTGGGCACATTCTGCCAGAGCATGTGGCGGTCATCCCCGGTGGAGCAGGGCATCCGGTTCCTAAAGGATATAGGATACTATGGATTTGGGGAGCCTGAGTTGAAAAAAGACCCCCGGGATGGTGAGTACAAGTTTATAGAGATAAACACGCGGGTGATACAGCAGCACCAGCTTGCAGTTTCCTGCGGCGTGGATACAGCTTATATCGCCTATCGAGACGCCTGTGGAGAGGATGTGAGTGAGACCCCGGCTCAACGGGAAGGTCTTCTGTGGGTGGAGGACTTCATGGACCTTCTGTCTTTTATGATACATTTAAAAAGGAGGGAGATTGGTATAGGGGAGCTGGTGAAGGCGTTGCATCCCCGCAAGGTGCACTCGGTGGCAGCTTGGGATGACCCCGCTCCATTTATTGTCTACGCAATTAATTCGGGCTTTAATGCATGGCGCCTGCTGCTTAAAATGCTCACTGGGAGACGGCAGTAATTATGAAAGATGAGTTTGGTCACCGGGATGCGGTCTAATAATAAAGAGCCAGCAGGGGTCGTGGTAACCGGCGGGGTGACCCCCAATAGCCTGGGGATTGTACGGAGTTTCGGCAGGCGTGGTATCCCGGTGGTTTACCTCGATTCAGGGCCACGCTCTATAGTGAGCTATTCCAGGTACATAAAGCAGCGTATTAAGTGCCCCAGCGCAGATGAATCGGAGGATGAGTTCATACGTGTGCTGCTCGATTTCGGCGGACGAATCGATAATAAGATGGTATTAATTTGCACCCTCGACGGGGATGTGCTGGCCCTTTCCAGGCATAAGCGTGAACTGGAGCAGTTCTATTATGTACCCATGCCGGAATTCGATACGGTTGAAAAGCTGGTGTACAAGAGGAATTTCTATAGACTGCTGGCAGAGATGGGTATTCCCCATCCTAAAACCTGGTTCCCGCAGAATCTTGACCAGGTGAGGGTGATGGGGCGGGAGATAGCCTATCCCTACATTGTCAAGCCCTCTTACTCTCCGACTTTTCAGTGGAAATTCGGGCTGAAATGCTTTGTGGTAAATTCGACTCAAGACCTTGGGCGGGCAGTTGACCGGTTGGAAGGCAGGGGCATAGATGTCGTGATACAGGAGATAATACCCGGGAGGGGGGTATACGAGTTCTTCACCTACTTACCCGGGGAATCGGAGCCGCTGGGGGTTTGTGGCTGGGACAAGATAAGATACTACCCCACGGATTTCGGCTCCGGCACATTTTGCGAGAGTGTCTGGCATCGGGAAGCGGTGGAGCGCGGTCTCCAATTTCTTAAAGCAATAGGCTACTGCGGCATGGCATCGGTAGAGTTGAAAAAGGACCCGAGGGATGGTGAGTATAAGTTTCTGGAGGTAAACGCCCGGGTAACGCTTCAGCATAGACTGGCAGCCGCCTGCGGTGTGGATATTCCTTATATTGCATATAGGGATGCCTGTGGATACGATGTGCCTGATATTGCTGCTCCCAGCAGCGGTGTTATCTGGGTGGATGATTTCGTTGACCTTCTGCCATTTTTAACGCATATAAAGCGGAGGGAAGTCGGTATCGGGGAGATAGTCAAGTCATTGAAGCCCGGGAAGGTACATTCGGTTCTGGCCTGGGATGACCCAGCCCCGGTAATTGTGCGTGCGGTAAAATCAGGCATGAGCGCCTTGCGCCTATTGCGACGAAGATACACGGGTAGCGCTTCATGAACGTGTGTTGTTAGCTCTCTCGCCTTGCTGTCGCTTCAACTGTCCTTCAGCTTCCAGCTTCTTGTATCCCTTCCATGCCGGGCACCAGCTTCCATGCAAAGGCGAATTCATGATCTTGTACAGCATGCCGTTGGGGTTCTCCCTGGCAAGGTTGCACACGGGGCAATTCTCGCAAACCCGTCCAAATACCCTGTATATAGGATTCATGGCTGACCCCTCCTCTCTGTTGCCTCGGATTCTAACATATGTCTTCTAGGTGTACAACAAGAGTGCCAGGGGAGCGGCGGATTACCACGGTGCCTGTGCGCGCTTCAATAAAGAAACGGGAACTGAGCGCGAGATTGACACGTTGAACGGGAGTCTTTAGCATTGTATACAAGAGGTGTGATGTATGGCGAACTGCGAGAAATGCAAAATGCGCCTTCGCGCGGAGGCAAAGCCTAATTCGATAATCAGCAAAATCTGGCGCTGGCATACCAAGTGGTGCCCCGGCTGGAAGGCATATCAAAAGGAGCTGGCGGAGCAGAAATAATCGGCGACGCTTGGAAGGTCAGCGATACCGCTGCCAGAGGGAATACGATAATCCAGGGAAACCGGAGGGGCAGTGTTTTCCTTTATTATCTGGTCTTTATGCCCCGGTCTCTCATCTCGTACAGCACGGCCCAGATAGCGAAGAGGAACGCAGCTATCGCTATCACGACGTAGGTGCTGGGCTGGGCCTTCAGCTCGGAGTCGGTAACGCTTGTCACTACGGCTATGACCATGCACGCTATCCCCACTAAACCGGCCAGCCTGGATATCCACAGGTATATCGTTGTCGGCACTCTCTCCATGACGCTCCCTCCTTTTTTATGGATTAACAGGTCTCTGCCCCTTCAAGTAAGGCGAGCAGAGGCGTGAATTCCTCCTTGATGACCTCCCGTGCTGCTACTGGTGTAAACCATCCATAGAGGTCGTTCTCCCAGTCGAGGCTTATATCGTTGTCCTTGCCCCGATACCTGGCTTGGAAACACCATATCATCTTTGATTTTGATTTATAGGTAATGGCGCCCAGCTCTTCAACAGAGTCATAGGAATTGGGTGGCAGGTGCAGCTCCTCGACCACCGCACGCTGTGCGGCCTCCTGCGGCGTCTCCCCCGATTCAATCTCTTCCTTGGGAGGCATCCATGGCGCATTCCTGTTATATTTCCCCGAAGGGTGAATCAGGAGGAGCTTCCCTGCCCCATTGACCAGGAATATTGCTCCAGACTGTTTCATGTGGACCTCTTGCCATCGCTGTGCTGCTTTGCTATTGTTTGTATACTTATACTACCACACCTTGTCTAGAGGACAAGCGTGTATGAGCACAGCGGAGGTGGACTATGACACTGGTCCCGGCCTTCGAGATAGGCGTATGGAATGCCTGGATATTCATGATTTACAATTTTATACCTATGCCTCTCCTGATGTTAATTCATAGAGAGCTGGCGAAACAGGCGGGAAGCCCCACCAGTGAGATTGAGAAGAGGCTCTGGCCGGTTGCTTGGGTAGTGTGGCTCCTCGGCGTTATATATTCTATTTTCCTGCCTCTGAACGTTGGGACGGTATGGTTCTACGTAGGCTTCCCCATCGCTATGGTAGGGGCAGTCGCCTTCACCATGGTTATCGTGACCTTTGCCACCACACCGATTGATGTTGAGCCGCTCACCGGGGGGCTGTACCGCTATTCAAGGCATCCCATGTATGTAACACAGTTGGTGATGTTTATCGGGGTGGGTATAGCCTGCGCTTCGTGGGTCTTCCTGCTGTTTACTGTTGTGTATTCAGTGATTATGTTGGCCTGTGCGGTTCCCGAAGAGCAGGCCTGCCTGGAGAAATATGGTAACGCCTACCGTGAGCATCTCAGGAGAACGCCGAGATGGATAGGGCTACCGAAATCCGCGGAAACGAAGTAATTCATCAGGAGGTATAGAAGAATGACTGAGAAAACAAAAAAAGTCCCGCAGCCGATGCTGCCGAGGGGATTTATGGGAAGGCTTACGCTCATGGGTATGAATCTCGGGCACAGGTCGATATACAAGAATGTAGCCAGGGTGATGGAGCTTCAACCTGAGGATGACCTGCTCGAGGTTGCCTGCGGCAACGGTTACTTTCTGAAGAAGTACGCCTCACATGTGCATAGCGTCGCCGGCCTTGACCTCTCCGAGCTCTGTGTCGGGATGGCGAAAAAGAAGCATCGGAGTCGCATTAAGGAAGGCACCGCGGAGATTGTTCACGGCGAGGCATCGCGTCTTCCTTGGGAGGATGGCAGGTTCAGTGTTGTCACCTCGATGGGCTCCTTTATCGGTTTTTCCCAGCCCCTGGAGTCGCTGAAGGAGATGCACCGGGTGCTGCGTCCCGGAGGGAGAGCGGTCATCTGTGTAGAGTGGCACGCGGAGGACGGACTGGACCACACGAAGGAGATCGAGGGGTACGGTATGAAGATGTGGACGGAGGATGAGATGCGAGCAGCGATAAAGGGGGCCGGTTTCTCAGAGGTTTCATTCGTCTACGCTAAGGGACTAAAGATGCCCAAGATGATGATGGCGAGGGCGGTGAAATCGTAGATGTGGGACGGGCACTTGCCGAGTGTCTGTGCAAGCGTTTCCGTCCTTACCTTATCGAGGCTTTCCCAGTATCCCTGAGCTCCAGGCTCTCTTATCCCAGGCACCCTCATCATAGCGCTCCCATCCCTGCTCCCCGAGCCTGATGAGGTGCCCCTTCTGGTCCATGGAGATTGTACCACCTCTGCTCAACCGGACGATATCGTAGAAAAGGGAGAACAGACTGCAGTTATAGCAGGTGATAACGCCAGCGTCGAAGAATTCATCGGATTTCGTGGGAAGATACCTGGTCATTATCTCGTGGACTTCATAGTTGACATCCAGAAGCCACTGCCACGTAGGCGGCCTGTGACCATCCAGAAGGGTGCCCCAGAACGGTTGATAGGAGCATGTATAGAGCAGGACACCTTTGTCGCCACACCATTCAGCAGCCTCCAGATATTCCTTTTTCGATTCAAGGCCGGTTACGAAAGATGAGGCTGTGTTGCCCGGTCGGAACAGCTTCCCCGCGTGTTCCAGTGCCTTGAGCCAGCCATCCCTGCCTACCCTGCGGCTCTTTCCCGGACAAATATAGTCAAACATGCCGGGATGCCATACCTCCATATCCATCTGTATTCCCGTAAGGCCATATTCATAGACCAGATCGAGTTCGGACAGGTTCACCGGCGCGCCTATGGCGATGACGCCTCTCAGGTATTTCTCTCCCGTTCTTTGCTTCACAGCCTCCATGTACGGCAGGAAGAAGTTGTAGTCTGGGCTGAAGCCACCCACCATGATGTAATGGAAGTGGTAATCCAGATTGTGGGCTATCTCAGCTGCCTCCGCCACCTGCTCGGGGGTGCCCCCCATAGAGAATGTGCGCTTTGTGGGGTCATCCCGGGTCACAGCAACAATCTCCAGGAGCTTGTCGATCTTCTCGGGATGATAAACGTCACAGTAGCGGCATGACTCGTTATTCAGCCAGTTCTCACATATCATCGTTTGCTGGATGATGAAATGACACCCACAGAGGAAGGTAACGACCTCCCCGGCACGGGTCTTGCCATCTGATAAGAGCGTATCCTCGAAATCCTTTGCCCTCTTTCCCCATTCACACGTGCTGATGAAAGTGCCGTTCCGCTCGATGATAAGGGTATCGTTTTCCATCCTTATAGTGATTGGTGATTCATAGTTGCTGTAGCACTTTGCCTTTGTGCCGAGGGGGAGGATGATATTATCCGGCCACCAGGTATCGGCCTTTTTCGGTCTCTGCCAGTGGCTCATCGGCATGATGGCGGGATACCCGTAGTATATATCGCCTACCCCCTCGAAGGCGCCGTCATCTATGCGCACGCCCTCGGTTAGAAGCTGTGCTTTTATCTCGATTTCCTTTTCCAATCCCCTGACTAGGCTGTCACCCTTGACTACGCTCTCCATTTCTACTCAACCTCCTCATAATTTCTGGCCTTGAGTGGCTGAGAGGATAACAATTTTACAGGACAATGTCAAACACGAGAATAAGCGGGTGGTAATTAGTGGTGCTTTAATGCAGGTGGTTTGGGGAGCTTCTTGCAGAAAAAGGTGGGCTGAACACTATTTACGTGTGCTTAATCGGTAGGGCCTTTATATTCCGGGTGCTCGGTCAGCCACTGGGACATATTCAGCATGGTTTTCCTGTTGTGTTTGGAGATGAACTTCTGAATCCTGCCCTCGAACATGCTGAAGGGCCATTTCAGTTGCACCTTCTCCTCGAAATGCAACCTGGTGTTGTCAGGGCCCAGCTTCTCGAGCCTCAGTTTGCCGACGGTTCCGCCATCGGTGGTATAGGTGTAACCTACGCCGGGCTCGACATCATGTACTGTCTCGATGCTGGTTCCCTTGAGCCCCAGAGGCAGTTTATAGTTGACATGACGCACCAGCCCGTTGCCGATATCGTCGCCGGGCTCGGCAACGTCTATGCCGGTAACCATCGGTTTGGCGAATTCGTGCCACCTGCCGTAGTCGTTCATCAGTGTCCATACCCGCTCCGCCGGATGTGGTATGTCTATATAATAACTGTATTCTTTCATTCAGACTGCCTGTTCCCTCTGGAAGTGAAATCTACTTGGTTATGTCAGCGTTGTCAAGATACGTTATATGGTCATGCGGGCTCATGCTGATACCTTGTCATTCTTATCATAATCCCCGGCACGACCCTGGCGAGAATCACCCCGACTTTGTACTCCCACCCGGGAATAACCGTGAGCTTGCCCTTCTTCAGCGCCTTGTAGGCGGCCTCCGCGCATGTGTCGGCATCCATCATCTTACGGTTAGCTGCCCTGGTATGTTCCATATTCGCTCTCTTATGGAATTGTGTTGTGACTAGGCCAGGGTAGAGGCAGGTAACGGTGACGCCGGTTCCCTTCAGTTCGTTCGCCAGAGCTTCGGAGAACCAGCGGACGAGGGCTTTGGTGCCGCAGTACATGGATTCCAGAGGACCGGGTATAAAGGCGCACAGAGAGGATACATTTAATATACTGCCCGACCTGTTTTCCACCATCTTCTTCAGGAACAGCTTGGTCAAGTGTATCAGCGAGATAACGTTTATTTGAATCATCTCAAGCTCTTTCTGTAAGTCCGTCTCATAGAACTTGCCGTAGACGCCGAAACCAGCGTTATTGACCAGTACATCTATACGGATGCCCTCTTTTTCGAGTTCGGAATATATCTCTTGTGGTGCCTTGGGGTCGCACAAATCCTTGGGCAGAACTCTTACAATCGTTCCATAGTTATTCTCGAGCTCCGCCTTCAGTTCATCGAGTTTATCCCTGCTCCGTGCTACGACAACAACGTTCTTACCGTCCTTCGCCAGTACCCGGGCGAGTGCATTACCGATTCCTGTGGAAGCTCCCGTCACGAGGGCATAACTATCTTTGCTCCCTATCATGGTGGCTCTCCTTTCCTCTTGCGCAGCTATATTACCACAACCAGTCTATGGCGCAATATCTCCGAGAACGGGGTGATGGTATAAAAGGAATGCCTGTGGCTATACCTGTATTTGTCGGGACGGGTTCGTTCTAGCGTTTCGGCCGCAGCTTGCTGAAAATAATGTCGCTGATTTCTCGAAAGCTCGAAGGAGACACGGCACTGGCGGCTAAATCTCTTCTGCATGAGTTCATCAGGACTATGGCTTCACGTTCCGGCAACTCCTCGTTCTCCTTGATTTCGCCCACCGTTTTTCTCCATAGTTCTTCGCCGATAGACTTCTTTTTCGTGGTTAGACTACCGCTCTGTGTAAGGACGTACCATTGCTGGATGACAGCTGCTGCCCTGGAGTGGAGAAAGTTAAATTCGTCTGGATATTTCTCTCTTGAATACTGAGATGCTGCTGACGACAGGGCACTTGCCAGCAGCACGTAGGCATCCCCCATCTGCTTATCGCTCTGTATTGCTGTCTGAGACAGCCGGATTACCTCGGAGCAGGCATCCGTTGCCATATAGGCATCGTTTTTCAGCAGGTAATTCTGGTGATTCCGCCAGTGCTTCTCTGCCTCGTTGAGATGCTTATCCGCTGGGGAACCTTGAGAGAAACGTTTCCAGACCATATCGTATCATTCCTTCGTGCGAGGCTGGTTTAAACCCCGAAACATTTCGGGAAGTAGTAGTGCGATGTATATATTACCACAACTGGTCTAGGTAGCAATAGGCGAAGGGTTACCTGACGACAATTCTGCCTTTGGGGTGGGCAACAACGTCGCCGATTATCGCTGCTTCCTCTATGCCTTCCTTGTGCATCTTCTCAACAAGCAGTGCAGCCTGCGGCTCGGGCACTGCTATCAGCAGACCGCCCGAGGTCTGGGGGTCGAAGAGGACGTCTGACATGAACAGGAGGACATCGGGGTTGAATTCGACCATGTTCATGCGGAACTCGCGGTTGCGGTGCAGACCACCCGGTATCATGCCCATCTCGGAGAGTTCTACCACCTCGGGGAAATAGGGCACATCGGCGGAATTGATGACCAAGCCGACATCGGTTCCCTCTATCATCTCGCAGGCATGCCCCAGCAGCCCGAAGCCGGTGACATCGGTACAGGCGTGGGTATCTACTGTAAGCATAAGCTCGGATGCTTTCTTGTTGAGGGCGACCATGCACTTCACCGACTTGGCAACCGCCACCTCGTCCGCCATGCCGCCCTTCAGGGCGGTGTTGATTATGCCCGTGCCCAGTGGCTTGGTCAGAATGAGTCTGTCGTCTGCCTGAGCGCCGGTGTTCAGTATCACTCTCTGGGGATGGATGGTGCCGGTGACTGAGAGCCCGTACTTGAGTTCTTTATCCTCCACGCTGTGGCCACCGACTAGCGTAACACCTGCCTCGTGGAGCTTGTCCAGACCGCCGGAGAGGATTTCATTGAGGATTGCCATATCCATGGTCTTTACCGGAAAGCACACAATGTTCATAGCGGTCAGCGGCTTGCCTCCCATGGCGTAGACATCGCTGAGGGCGTTAGCAGCAGCGACCTGCCCGAAGGTATAGGGGTCGTCCACGATGGGGGTGAAGAAGTCGAGTGTCTGGATTACCGCAAGGTCATCGCTGATTCTATACACACCGGCATCCTCGGCCCTCTCCATACCCGCGATAAGATTGGGGTCGGGTATGAGGTGCAATCCTTCCAGAGCTTTGGCAAGGTCCGCCGGACCTATCTTGCAGGCTCAACCCGCGCCGCTTACAGTCTCTGTGAGACGTGGCTTTACCATATCCTCCACCTTATTTACTCCATGAATCAGTTGAACTGTTATTTACTGGATGGGCTGAGGATGATGCGGAAGCCGTCCTCGACCTCTTCGACGTCCACGGAATATCCCCTGCTCTGAGCCAGCCGCGACACGTTCTCCTTCGAGACGGCAGTCTCAACGAGCACAGTTACCGGTGTGCCCGGATTATCCTCTATAGCTTTCTTTGTCCTGACAACCGGTATGGGGCAGGAAAAGCCCCTCACATCGACTTCAATCACTGTTGGACTCCCTCACTATAGCATACTCCACTCCAGTGGCAAAGATGGTTTCTGTAGACTGCTGGCAGTTGCCTGACGACCACGCCCACTCTGGTAGCAGGCGTCGGCTCGGCGTACTTACCGGCCATTCGATTCGCCCTGGCTGCAAGTATGGCTGCCTCATGCGGCTCCAGTTCAGCGGAGGCGAAGGCTGAAACCATGCCGGTGATGGTGTCGCCTGTCCCTCCGATTGCCTCCAAGGCGGGCACGTCAGGCTCGGAGATAGTTTCTATTATTTTGCCATCGTGAACAATATAGTCGGTTGCTCCTTTCACGAGGAGAAGTCTGGTGGCACCCTTGCATTTGTAAGCGGCGGAGACGAGCTTCGGTATGTCTGCTACGGCGGTATCGAAGAGGTGCCTCGCGATATAGGCGGGGTGGGTGGCGTCGGGGTCGGCGAGAAAGGCTATCTCGCTGGAATCGGGGGTGAAGATGTCGAACTCCCGAGCCAGCCCCGCTGCCTTGGCGGCGTACATCGAAGCGGCATCGGCGATCATCACCGGTCTCCTCGCACACCTCGCGACGGCTTCACACAGCTTACCCGTCAGTGCCATGTCGGGAAGGCAGTAGTGCAGGGCGAGCACGGTTGGAGAAAGACCGACTACATTCTCGATAAGGTATTCATAGATGTCGCGGCTGCCGCTACCCCGTCCGGTATCACCTGCCAGCAGCACATGAGGCGGCTCCAATCCCAGGTGCTCGGTTGTCGCCAGCGCGGCGCTTACCATCGCGCCGGTGCCCTGCGCGCACGGGATGCGGTAGCCATTGACCATGAGCAGCTCTCTGTCCGCTTTAACCTCACCAATAGTGAGGGGCATGTCTTTTACCAGTACGGTTCCCGCGATGAGCAGCATTACTTTTCGTCTCCTTGCCAGAGGTTTAGGCTCTCTTCCAGAGCGAGGTCAAGCATCAGGGCGCAGAGGGTAAAACCGATATCCTTGGGACGGGGTGCCTGGTCCAGCCTCTTGCCCACCAGTTCAGCGTGCAGGTGGGGTATATCGGGGCAACCCCCGCCCGAGGTGTTTACGATAATGCCGCTGTCCTTCTCAAATGTCAGCTTCATGTTACCCGCTTTTACCATGGTCCAGTCGCTGAAATCGGTTGTCTTGACTATATCCAGAAGGTCCGAGGTGCCTGCTTTGAGCGGAGCAACCTGCACGTAGGGCGTCTCTTTATCACCGAGCACGCGCTCAATGCCCGGCTGCTCCACCAGGTTTATCGCCACCGCTAGGTCGCACCCCCTGCGCAGCTCGGGCGGAGGGGCGACTAGTTTGACGGCGTACCTTGCGCTTTTGAGTACTTTCTCAGCCCTCATAGCGTCACCAACGTCCATGAAAAGCACCAGCCCCCCACCTTCGAAAGACGGCTTGCGCCTCTTGAGCAATGACATCTACATTTCCTCTGGCATCAGGCTATTTTCTCTCGCATCAGGAAGCCGACTGACAGGCAGAATACCAGTCCTACGATAACCGCTACCACGCTGAAATCTCCTATTCCGGTGGGACTCGCCGTGGTGGCGAAATTGTGTGCAATCGCTGCCCCGGCTATCAGCCCCAGAACCGTTACCCCGGCGTCGATATCGCCTTCGCCCGACAGGATGAGGTTGCGCAGCGGGCAGCCGCCGAGCAGGGTGCAAGCCAGCCCTAAAAGTGCCATGCCTAGGAAGTTCCAGAGGTGATTGTCGTGGGCTACGGGCTGTCCTGTGAAGCCCCAATCCAGATACCCCAGGGCGGCGTTAACTATTATAGCTCCGATAAAGAAGGCGGCTATAGCGCTGAAGAGATAGGTATCCCTGACCATGATGAGGTCACGCCAGCCGCCGACGAAGCACATCCTTGTCCGCTGAGCCATGACGCCGACCCCGAGACCGACCACCAGCGATATCCAGAGGGCGGCATGCATCGAGCCGGGCCCCGACTCGCTCTCGAAAATGAAGTACGGCATGAAGATGGCTAAAAGCAATATTCCCAGCATCAGAACTGGCATTATCCAGCCGGCTGCGGTGTAGGTCTTCGTAGAGCGACCGAGGTTGAATCCCCTTTTCAGGAACAGGATTCCGACTCCTGCCCCCACAACCACGCCGGCGAGGGCTGTGATGCCGTTGAGATCCCCTCCAGCCAGTCGCAGCACGGCCCGGACAGGGCATCCCAGGAATACGAGCGCTCCGATCATGACGAAAGCACCCAGCAAAAATCGAACTATAGGAGCGGAGCCGCCTCTCGCTCGGAACTCGCGGAAGGAGAGGGCAGAGGCGAATGCTCCCAGGGCGAGTCCCATAATTTCGGGCCGCAGGTACTGTACCACGCCTGCTCGGTGCAAGCCGAGCCCACCTGAGATGTCACGGAGGAAGCAGGCGATGCAGATACCCATGTTCGAGGGGTTGCCCCAGTCAACCATGAAGGCGGCGAGAATACCGAAAATGAGTCCAGCGATGATTATCAGGGTTCTCGGTGTCAGCAACCGAGTCACAGTTGTTGCACTTCTTTCATGTTACCAGTGTTGCTCGACCACTATTCATGGTATAAAATGACCAGAGCAGATTATAACATAAGCGTTATTATGGTACAATATTAAAAATATTTATAATAACGCAGGGAAGTTTACTATGAACCTCGACTATCTAGTAACCTTTATAGAGGTGGTGAGGCTGGGGAGCTTCTCCGAGGCGGCTAAGAAGCTGTCGGTAACCCAGCCTGCGGTTTCCTTCCAGATTCGGAAGCTGGAGCGGGACCTCGGCGTGCGTATACTTGACCGGGGTCAGAAGACAATCACCCTGACCGATGCTGGCAAGAGGCTGCTCCGTTTTGCTGAGACGGTCGAACGGGAGCGCGGAGATTTAATGCACGACTTGGAGGAGATGCGTGAGGAGGTAACCGGCAGTATCGTTATCGCTGCTAGCACAATACCGGGCGAGGTGCTGCTGCCGCCTTTACTGGGGGAGTTTAAGTCGCTGCATCCCTCGATTGGTGCTCAGGT
>Ga0209427_10003244_pt1 | contig 19108 bp, 17 predicted proteins | sample DeeMarSWOR136_30_FD_187465 | JGI IMG/M metagenome (GOLD analysis project Ga0209427, IMG submission 187465) | Marine sediment microbial communities from White Oak River estuary, North Carolina - WOR-1-36_30 (SPAdes) (version 2) | ecosystem: Environmental > Aquatic > Marine > Intertidal zone >...
TAACTCATATTAAGGAGATTAAGATAAGACCTGCGACTGAAGAACATGACTTCCAGTTTAAGATGCGTCACATCAAAAAGTTCCTCAGTAATGGGAACAAGACCAAAGTATCACTCATCTTTCGGGGAAGAGAGATCACGCATCCTGAATTGGGAAAAGAGATATTGGATAGGATTATTGAGGAGATAAAAGATATGGGTGTTGTTGAACAACCCCCCAAGCTTGAAGGAAAAAACATGACCATGCTGCTTGTTCCCAAAAGCTAAGTAGTATTCCTCACACTCTATATTCAACGGGTGATTCTCTAAAAAATATCTCATAGTAGTACCGCGCTCAAAAACACATCGAGGTTTTAGAAAGGTAAAGCCATGCCTAAAATAAAAACAAACAGAGGTGCAGCTAAAAGATTTGGAAAAACCAAGGGAGGAAAGATAAAACGGGAAAAAGCCTATGCGAGTCATATTTTGACAAAAAAATCTGCTAAAAGAAAAAGGTCCCTTCGAAAAAGCGGATTTCTCGATAAAGTTGACACTAAAAGTATCAGAAGGTTACTTCCTAATCTTTGAGCAGACAGATGCAAAAGATCATAAATAAACAGCATAGAGAAAGGATTCCTAAAACATGCCAAGAGTCAAGAGGGGAGTAAGAGCAAAAAGAAGAAGAAAAAAGATCTTAAAACTAGCTAAAGGGTATCAAGGGGGGCGGAGCAAGCTCTATCGGAGTGCCAAAGAAGCAGTTGATAGGGCATTAAACTACGCCTATAGAGATAGAAGAACCAGAAAAAGAGATTTCCGGAGCTTATGGATAAGCAGAATCAATGCTGCTGCCAGGCTCAATGAACTCACCTATAGTCAATTCACTAAAGGCCTTAAGAAAGCCGAAGTTATCATCGATAGAAAGCTGCTGGCTGAGCTAGCCGTATCAGATCCCCAAGTTTTTTCTAAAATTGCTAAAGTAGCGAGAGAAAATATATAAGCTTCTTTCTAATTGCCCACGACATTACTATGAAGGAAAAGCTTGAGCAACTAGCTGCTGAAGTAGAAAGTGCTTTGGCAACTGCAAAAGATAAAGATCAAATAATGAAGGTTAGAACTCAGTTCCTAGGCCGTAAGGGTAAACTTACCCTCTTGGTCAAGCAACTAAGAACACTTCCCGAAAGAGAAAGACCCACAGTTGGTCAACTCATTAATCAGATAAAAAGTGCGCTAGAGCAGCACATTGATCAACAGCTCACAATAATCAATGAAAGGGAAAAAAGAGATAAACTCCAAAAAGAAACACTAGATATTACCCTGCCAGGGAGAAGGCCTCTCATAGGGAAAAAACATCCTGTCACTCAGGTTACCGATGAGATCACAGAAATTTTTACTAGAATGGGATTTCAGATAGCAGAGGGACCAGAAGTAGAACTTGATTTCTATAACTTTGAGGCTTTAAACATCCCTAAAAATCATCCGGCTCGAGATATGCACGACACCTTTTACATCACTGAAGAGGTATTATTGAGAACACATACTTCTCCGGTACAGATTAGAACTATGGAGAAGCTAAAACCTCCCGTAAGAATCATTTCCCCAGGTAAGTCCTATCGTCGTGATTCGGATGTCTCTCATACCCCTATGTTTCACCAAGTAGAAGGTTTCATGGTAGGTGAAGACATCTCATTCAGCCATTTAAAGGGAGTTCTTACAGTCTTTGCCCACCAGATGTTTGGAGAAGGCAGTGCCATCAGGTTCCGCCCCAGTTTCTTCCCCTTCACAGAACCAAGTGCGGAAATGGACATTCAGTGTGTTATGTGCAAAGGTGAGGGATGCAGGGTATGCTCTGGTTCTGGCTGGTTAGAAATATTGGGGTCAGGAATGGTACACCCTGCTGTATTTAAGATAGTGGGTTATGACCCTCAACAGGTGAGCGGATTTGCCTTTGGTATGGGAATCGAAAGAATTGCCATGTTGAAATATGGCATTGATGATATCAGGCTGTTTTTCGAAAATGATGTCAGATTTTTACAACAGTTTTAGATTCTACAGTTTTGTGTAGAGTCTTTAGTGAGCTCTCTCTTTTTTCCAAAGTAAAAAACCAAATGAATTTTTTTTGAAGAGAAACCCTTAATGAGTATCAAAGGTTCAGGACAATGCGGGACTATAAAAAGGTGCCCTCACTATGCAGGTAAGTCTCAACTGGTTAAAAGAATATATTTCTATCAACCTTGATCCAAAGGCATTGGCTGATCTTCTCACTATGTCAGGTAGTGAGGTTGAAAATGTTGTCAAGATAGGAAATGAGCTTGATGGTGTTGTGGTGGGTCAAATTACCTCTGTAGTCCCCCACCCTAAAGCAGATAAATTATCACTATGCATGGTTGATAGAGGAAGTGGCACTTTTACTATCGTTTGCGGTGCAACAAATATCAAACCAGGTGATAAAGCACCTCTTGCCTTGGATGGTGCACAGCTGCCTAACGGTGTTACCATCAAACCAGTAAAAATTCGCGGTATAGTCTCTCAGGGAATGCTCTGCTCTGAGTCCGAACTGGCTTTAGGCAATGATACATCAGGTATTATGATCCTTCCACCCTACATGAAAGTAGGGGAACCCATCAAATCAGCCTTAGAGTTAGAGGACTATATTCTTGAACTTAACTTAACACCAAATCGTCCCGATTGCCTGAGCATCATAGGTATAGCCCGAGAGATTGCTGCCCTCACCCATCAAACTGTAAGACTTCCCTCTATAAATATTAAAGAAAACGGTAAGGGGATTTCTCAACTCACCTCGGTAACTATTGAAGATCCAGATCTCTGTCCCCGCTACTCTGCCCGCATCATCTCAGATGTTACAGTTGGTTCTTCACCTTTTTGGATGAGAAGACGACTAGAATCCTGTAGAATGAGATCAATCAATAATATAGTGGATGTAACCAACTATGTGCTTCTGGAGATGGGTCAACCTCTCCATGCCTTCGACCTGGAATTTTTAGACCAGCAGAAGATCGTGGTAAAACGGTCAACTCCTGGTGAATCTTTTACTACCCTTGATGGTAAGGAAAGGACTCTGCCTAATGATGCCTTGATGATCTGTGATGGCTCCAAACCGATTGCCATTGGGGGAATCATGGGAGGTCTTAACTCTGAGGTCTCAGAAAAGACTACCACCATTCTTCTTGAAAGCGCTTATTTCACACCTTCTGGAATCCTCAGGACTTCAAAGAAGATGGGTTTACGCACAGAATCCTCCCAGAGGTTTGAGAAGGGTGTTGATCTCAATGGCGTTACTATAGCCCTTAATCGAGCGGCACAGTTTATTGCTGAGCTTGCTGGGGGTAAAATCCATCCGGGGTATATTGATAACTATCCTAATCCCCTCGCTCCACCTCCCACTATTAACCTCAGTACCAAAAGAACAAATACCATACTGGGAACAGCTCTCACCAAAGATGAAATTAAGCAAAAGTTAGGGGATCTCGCCTTTATTGTTCATGATCATGATAAGGACCAGCTTGCAACAACACCACCTTCATTCAGGGTTGATATCAAAGAAAGCATCGACTTAATCGAGGAAGTCGCACGACTGTCTGGATACAACAAAATAAAAGCTACGTTGCCCCCCACCCCAAACTTTCCAACGAAAAGGGATAAAGCACTACTGTTGGAGGAAAAAGTTAAAGATAGTTTGATTCAGCAAGGTTACTATGAAGTAATCACCTATAGTTTTATTTCTCCAGCCGAACTAAACCATTTAAAACTCCCGGTCCAAGATTACCGCCTAAAAACGCTTAAAATTTTAAACCCACTTACTGAGGATCAGTCCATTATGAGAACTACCCTTATTCCAGGTCTTTTCACTACTGTGAAGAGGAATATCAACCAGAAAAACCTAAACCTCAAATTATTTGAAGTGAGCAGGGTTTTCCTGATTCAGGAAAAAGATAAGCTTCCTCAAGAAAATAAGATGCTGGCAGCTCTAGTCACGGGTTTATATCAGGAAGAAGCATGGAATGTAGAAAAAAGGGATGTAGATTTCTACGATCTCAAGGGATGTTTTGAAACTCTCCTAGAAGCACTTCACATCACCAACTACTCATTTTCACCATGCTCAGAAAGCCCCTTTTTGCATCCTTATAAAGCTTTAAACCTTATGGTCAGCTATGAAAAAGTAGGGATTTTGGGAGAGGCACACCCTCAATTACTGGAGGATTTTCAAATCTCCCAAAAGGTATACCTCTTTGAGATTTCTCTCTCTCCCCTAGTCACCCATTTCTCGGAGCACAGAAAATTTCATTCTCTACCTAAATACCCTCCCGCTTACAGGGATATTGCACTAGTGGTGAATGAAGCCATTTCTGCACAAAAGGTTTACGATACAATTTATAAATTTAAAAATATATTTATTGAAGAAATAATGATTTTCGATTACTATAGAGGAAAGTCGATCCCAGAGGGTAAAAAAGGTTTAGCCTATCGACTAAAGTACCAAGCCCATGACCACACGCTAAATGATGAAGAGGTAAACACACTGCATGAAGAACTTATCAACTCACTATATCAAGAATTGGGCGCTGAGATAAGGAAATGATAGGAAAATTAACCACAGAGCATACAGAGGATAACTCTATTTTAAAAAAACTCTGTAAACTCCGTAGTTTCCATAACTCAAAAGAACGTCCTTTAAGAAGAATTCAATACAAAAGACAGAAAGAGATAGAGCTGAGCCATAAAGGTAAAGAGATAGGAATACCTACACACTTATAGACTCAAGTAATAGCACTGGATAAAAGAGTAGGTTTGTTGATTAATTGTAATGTAGAGAGATTACGGAATTGGATAAAAAGCCTCTGTGCTTTAACAGGGGTTAGAGAAACACAGAGAAAGCAATAAAATTGCTCTTAACCTGTTGATATTTAATATTCTCTCTGTGCTCTGTTGTCTGATTTTTAAACTCAAGGTAAAAGGAGGAAAAAGGAATGACAAAGGCAGATATTATCGAAAGTGTTTATGAAAAGGTGGGTTTGTCTAAAAAAGAAGCTAACACCATCGTAGAGCTCGTTTTTGAAACCATTAAATCAACACTGGAAAAGGGAGAGAAAGTAAAAGTCTCCCGGTTTGGAAATTTCGTCGTACGTCAAAAGAGGATTCGAAGAGGTAGAAATCCTCAAACAGGGAGTGAAATTGAAATCTCAGCTAGAAAGGTACTTACCTTTAAGGCCAGTCCTGTCTTGAAAAAGGCTTTGAATAAATAGAATTTACTCCTTCACTCATGAAAAACTAAACACAGGAGAATTCTCTGATAGCCAAAGACTAAGAGGATGGATTCTATCTGTTTCTACTTACCATAACCATAAGATAGACGTGTTTTTCAGTTTCAAAAATGGCTAAAAAAACTCTGGTAAAAGGTTACATTCCCGATAAGCTATACTTCAAAATAGGTGAAGTGAGCAAAATCACTGGAGTAGAGCCTTATGTCTTAAGATATTGGGAATCAGAATTTAAAGCCATTAAACCTTCGAGAACCCGCTCAAAACAGAGAATATACCGCAAAGGAGATGTAGAGCTTATCTTAGAGATTAAGAAGATGCTCTATGAGGAAAAGCTTACTATTGCAGGAGCTCAGAGGAAACTGCGTGAAATCAACCATAGAGGTAAAAGGCAACTCCGTTTTGATTTTAGTAAAAAAGATCACCAAAGCATTTTAAAAGAAATCAAAAAGGAGTTGATATCAATTCGTGAGATGTTAGGCTAAAATTTTTCCTATTATGATTTCCATAAGATTATCTTCTATTTTTTTACCCCCTAATCGAGAATCTCAAACTATTAAGACATTATCATTTTTTTACCTCACCCTTTAAGATCAAGTAAGATTCAAAGTTGAACAGAAATTTTATCTGCAGCAAGTTATCACTTTATCAAAATATTTACCCCCTTAGAAAAAAGCCTCCGTTTATTTAGGGTTCACCCTGTTAAATAACCATCTAGAAGTGACCTTTTCATGAAATTATAAGAAACACATATTGACAATGTATACTTAAAACTCATCACCTTATTTAACGGGGTGAACCCTGTTAAATACCTATCTGGAGTGATATGGTTCGGGAGAAACATAAAGTACATGTATAGACACTATCTAGTGAAAACTAAACGTTTATTTAACAGGGTAAAAAAAAGTGATACGCTTGGGTGGGATCTAAAGCCCCAGTCCAAACTTCCAAATGGGGTTTACTACTCTTTTTTAAAGGACCTCTCCTCTGAGGAAACCATTTTATCTCTCCTAAAAAATATATGGAGAAAAAGTGATTTTATCCGATATAGTATGAGAACAAGGACTTAATAAATTAATCTATAAAAACAAGTTATTTATTAAGAAAGGAGAGAGAAACTCATGGAGGTTGTTAAAGAGAAGACATTAGACATGACTGAACTGCTCAAATTTGCAATAGAAAGTGGTGCATCCGACTTACACATCAGCTCTGGAGAGTCCCCCATGTTCAGAATCCATGGCGACATTAAAAGAATAGACATGGAGCCTTTAGCCAAGGAAGACGTACACACCATGATCTATGATATCCTCAATGATCAACAGCGAAAAATCTTTGAGGAAAATCATGAACTTGATTTCTCCATAGCTCTTGGGGAGTATGGAAGATTCAGAGTAAATGTCTTTATTCAAAACAGAGGGGAAGCAGCAGTCTTAAGAACTATTCCTAACAAAGTAAGAAGCTTTGAAGAGCTGGGACTACCCAGAATTTGCCAATCTATTGCTAAGGCTGAGAAGGGATTGGTTCTGACAACTGGTCCTACTGGGTCTGGTAAATCAACTACATTGGCAACCATGGTAGATTTAATAAATACCAGCTTCAATAAGCATATTATCACTGTAGAGGATCCCATAGAATTTATCCATGAATCGAAAAAATGTCTGATTAACCAGAGAGAAGTGGGTGAACACACCCACAGTTTCGCTAATGCATTGAGAAGTGCCTTAAGGGAAGACCCCGATGTGATACTGGTCGGTGAGATGCGAGATTTAGAGACCATCTCTCTGGCACTCACTGCCGCAGAAACAGGCCATCTTGTCTTCGCTACTCTCCACACTAACAACGCCCCCAAGACGATTGATCGAGTCGTGGATGTTTTTCCGGCTGATCAGCAGGCTCAAATAAGAACTATGTTATCAGAAACACTCTATGCAGTAGTTTCCCAGATTCTATTAAAGCGGGCAGACGGGAAAGGGAGAGTTCCTGCCCTTGAAATCATGATCTGCACCCCTGCTATAAAAAATCTTATCCGTGAATCAAAGACAGCTCAGATTTTTTCCGTTATCCAAACGAGCCAGAAACATGGAATGCAAACAATGGAAGCATCAATTAAAAACCTAGTGGAGAAAAGAATTGTTTCTCCAGAGGAGGTTCAAAATATACTGGGGGATTTAACCAAACCCATTCAATAAGTCCACAGTAATCTATATACCATTTAGAGGAGAACTACATGAATGTAAAAGATCTATTAACTGTGCTGGTGGACCAGAATTCTTCTGATCTCTATATTACGGTTGATAGCCCTCCCATGCTCCGTACCGAGGGTATCACCAGACCTTATGGCGACCAAAAAATTGCAGCTCATCACGCAGAGGAAATGGCAGCCTCCATTATGACTGAAAAGCAAAAAATCAAATTTGCTGAAAGTCTAGAGATGAATCTAGCACTTCACTATCCTGAATTAGGTCGCTTCCGAGTAAATATCTTTAAACAAAAGTGTTTTACTGGTATAGTCGTTCGTCAAATTAAAATGGACATTAAATCTATCGAGGAACTGGGATTAGCTCCTGTACTAAAAGAGATTAGCCTTTGTAAAAGAGGGATGGTATTAGTGGTCGGAAGAACGGGTACGGGAAAATCAACTACCTTGGCTGCAATGATTGACCACCGTAATGCTCATTCTACTGGTCATATCGTTACTATTGAAGATCCTATTGAATTTGTTCACCGTCATAAAAAGATGATTGTTACTCAACGTGAAATTGGTATCGACACCCACTCCTTTGCTAATGCCTTAAAGAATGTAATGCGAGCAGCACCTGATGTCATCTTAATCGGTGAAATTCGGGACCAGGAAACCATGGAAGCAGCCATCACATTTGCAGAGACAGGGCATCTGGTGCTGGCAACACTCCATGCTAATAATGCTAATCAAGCAATGGAGAGAATCTTGAATTTTTTCCCTCATGAGAGACATGAGCAGATTCTTCTCCAGCTCTCCCTTAATCTAAAGGCAATCATTTCCCAACGCCTCATTCCCTCTATTGATGGAGTTCGAGCTGCAGCTATAGAAATCCTTTTAGACACCCCCAGAGTAAAAGATTTACTTCATAAAAATCAGGTTGAACTCCTTAAAGAAGCTATGGCGCAGGGTTCTGGAGAAGGTATGCAAACCTTTGATCAAGCTATTTTCAAACTCTATAAACAGGGAAGGATAGACTATAATAATGCCCTCGCCTATGCAGATAGTGTTAATGACTTAAGGCTGAAAATCAAACTTGATAAAATTGGTGATGAAAAGGTACAAACACTTTCTGGGGAAAAGCCTAAAGATACATTTAGATTAAGACCTGATGTCAAATAAATTAGCTGCAATTTTTAATTTTACTAAACCCACTCCTCTTTTCCCGTTAAGACATCCTATAAGAAAGCTCTCTCACTCAACTATTTCCTCTGTCAGTCTCCTCTGGTAAATTAAGATAAATAAAGATATTGCATTCTTTTCCCGTTTATTCCAGAATTTTGCATTGCATATTTAATAATAATAAACTATGTTTATGAGTTTAGGATTTTTATTAAAACTGTGGTATTATAGGTATTACACTGAATTTGTGGCTGAATTGTAAATTGTTGCATGGTGGAAAAGGAACCTTTTGAGCTTAAAAAACTGGATGTAGGGTCTTTCGAGAATAACTGCTACTTGCTCATCTGCCTCACAACTAAAGAGGCTCTCATTATCGATCCCGCCGCAGATGCTGAAAAGATTATCAAGGCATCTAGAGGTTTAAAGGTGAACTACATTCTCATTACCCACGGCCACTTTGATCACATCGGTGCCTTAGAGATGGTGAAAAAGGCACTCCGAGCACCAGTAGGCATTCACTCTGCTGATGCCCCTGCTCTTCCCTCTCCCCCAGATTTCTATCTGAAAGAGGGTGATCTCATCCACTTTGGTCAATGTAGTTTGAAAATTCTCCACACTCCAGGACACACCCTAGGAGGTGTATGCATGCTGATAGGAAGATATCTTATAAGTGGTGATACTATCTTTCCAGGAGGGCCTGGAAACACGGAGATCCCTGGTGCAAATCGAAGCCGGATCATAAAGAGCATCAGAGAGAAACTCTTTTCCTTGCCTGGGAATACTATCATCTATCCTGGTCATGGAGCTCCTACCACGGTAGCAAGAGAAAGAAACAGCTCATACTATGAAAGGTAGCCTCATCGAATGAATACCATAGCGAAAGAAACAAAAAATAAAAGTGAGGATGATCTTATAGTCGCTGAATACCACACCCCCTCTGTCTTTGATATACTGGCTCACCAATGGAATCACCTTATCACCCTCTGTCCCACCACTACCCCTTTCCTTACCTGGCAATGGCAAAAGATATGGTGGAATCATCACAATCAAGGTCACCGTTTAAGGATTATAACAGTGAATGCAAAAAACGGAAGGCTTTGTGGAATAGCTCCCCTTTATTCAGAGAAAAAAAACGGAGAGCAGAAGCTGATGCTTCTTGGCAGCAAAGACCTCTGTGATTATCTTGATTTCATTGTGGCGAGAGGTGAAGAAGAACATTTTTACCATACACTATTTTCTTATCTCACTTCAACTGCCACTGAAAAAACCACCCTTTGTCTGAACTCCATCTTATACCACTCCCCTACCCTCCGCTACTTTAAAGAAATTGCTTACAGTAGAGGTTATACATCGGATCTATATCTAGAAGATACTGCCCCATCGCTCGACCTTCCTAGTAATTTTGAGTCCTATCTCAAACGGCTTACTAAAAAGGATCGACATGAGATTAGACGCAAAATGAGAAGGACAGAAAAAGAAGTAAAGACAGCTCTCCGAAAGATCGATCATCCTTCTCAGATAATGTACACAATGCCCCGCTTCCTAAGCCTTTTTCGCAAAAGTTCAGGTGAAAAGGATGCATTTCTCGATGGACAAAGAGAGAAGTTCTTTTTGACTATAGCGCAGGAATTTTCTCAGATGGGGTGGTTAGAGCTTTTCACCTTATCCTTTAATAAAGAGGAGGTCGCATACCTTCTTTGCTTTAATTACCGAGATACCTTATATCTTTATAATTCTGCTTATGACCCCTCCTATTCTCACTTTAGTCCCGGGATTGTGGCTATAACCTATTGTCTAGAAGAAGCCATCAAACGTGGGATCAAGCGGTTCGACTTTCTAAGAGGAAGTGAGGCCTACAAATATCACTTTGGTGCCCGAGACCAAAACCTCTACGTGCTAACCCTTCATTTTCCTGGGAGAAAAAGGTATGTGTCGAATAGCTATGATCAGCGTCCATAGCTGTCCCTTAGCCTCACTAGGTGGTAAAGAAACTGGTGGTATGAACGTATACATTCGTGAACTGAGCAGGGAACTTGCAAAGAAAGGGTTGCACATTGATATTTTTACCAGATCGCAGAACCCCTCTATTCCACAGATAGTCACTTTTCATAAAGGTGTAAGAATTATTCATCTCCACGCAGGGCCAGAGGCACCTTATGATAAAAATCAGGTATGGTTCCACCTGCCGGAGTTTTTGGATTACATACAGCAATTCTCCCTCAAAGAGAAACTCAGCTATAACCTCATCCACAGCCACTACTGGTTATCCGGATGGGTCGGAGTCAAGTTGAGCACAATGTGGAAAATACCTCTTCTTCATATGTTTCATACCTTAGGTTACCTTAAGAACAAAGTAATCGAGCCTTTAGGCAAGAGTGAATCGCCCTTACGTTTACAGGTAGAAAAACAACTGGTAAAACACTCTGATCACATAGTAGTTCCGAGTCATAGAGAAAAAGTTCAAATGATTTGGACCTATGGTGCACCTCCTGAAAAAATATCGGTAATTCCTTGTGGTGTGGATCCCCATTTTTTTACACCTCTCAATCCTTCTCAATCAAAAGTCCGTCTCGGTCTTCCCCATAAGAGGTTTATCCTCTTTGTGGGCCGCATTGATCCTGTGAAGGGTATCGATACCCTGCTTAAAGCCATGACCACAGTGAGAAATGAGCTGAACAACTCTCAGGACATAAATCTCCTTATTATTGGAGGAGACACCGATTACTCTACCTACTCAAAAGATAGCGAAATACACAAGCTCAAACGATTAACGACTCAATTAGGACTTAAAAACATGGTAACCTTCCTTGGAGCTCAAAGACAAGATCAACTACCTCACTTCTATTCTGTTGCTGAGGTGTGCGTGCTTCCCTCCCGCTACGAATCCTTTGGAATGGTTGCCCTTGAAGCTATGGCATGTTGCACCCCTGTGATTGCTTCCAAAGTTGGAGGACTTACCTCTTTCATTCAAGATGAAATAACCGGTTTTTTGGTACCTGAAGAAGATGAAATATCCTTGGCAGACAAAATACTTACGTTACTAAAACATCCTTCTCTTAAGAACAGATTGGGGATGCAGGCTCGAAGCAGAGCTAAAGAATTCAGTTGGTACACTATCGCCCAGCAGATGATCGCTCTCTATCAACAATTGATAATGAGAAAGGATAAAAGTACGCATGAACTAATGAGCTTTTCCGCTAATCCCCTAGATAGAAACCGTGCAGTCGTGAGCTCGCACTAATGAACTTAGCGCGCTTTTGATGGAGAAAGTGCTGGATTTTAAATGCTGGTTACTGGATACTAGATTAAACGAATGCGGAATTCGGATTGCGGAATTAAAAATCCAAAATTCGAGATCCAAAACCCAAAAATATTATGACCCATACTATACTCACTGAATCACTTGGTACAAAGGGAATTCCCAAGTAATCAAGTTAAGAAAGGATATACTATGGTAAGTGAAAAGCCACATCCAGATGCAAAAAAGGTTCTCTTGATCATGGCCCATCCTGACGATGCTGAATTATCCTCTGCAGGTACCTTGATCAAATGGATAGCGGAAGGAAAGAAGGTGCGATATATTGTCTGCACAACCGGGGATAAGGGAACAAAAGATACCAAGATGACCCCTTTTCAATTAGCTGAGATAAGGGAAAAGGAACAAAGAGAGGCAGCCAGTGTACTAGGTATTACAGAGCTCACCTTTTTGAGACATGCAGATGGAGAACTAGAGCATAACGCAAGTTTTCGCAACGAAATTGTACTCCTGATTAGAAAGTTCCAACCTCAAATCATCATCACTCATGATCCATGGAGGCCATACCAACTTCATCCTGATCACAGAGCAGTTGGATTCGCCACCGTAGATGCAGTGGTAGTAGCTCGAGATCATCTCTTCTTACCAGCCCTTTTGGAACTGGAACTGCATGCTCACGCACCTTTGGAACTATACTTCACCTTTTCCCCTACTCCTGATTATGTGGTAGATATTACCGATGTCATGGAAAAGAAATTGGAGGCACTGGAAAAGCACCAAAGTCAACTTAAATCCATTCCTGATTGGCGTGAAAAGATAAAGCTCATGAGCTCAAAACTTGCCGAGGGAAAACAATTTCACTATGCTGAGTCATTCAAGCGTCTGGTGCTTACCTATCAATGAAAAAAAAGTTTTACTCAATGCATAGAGGGCAAAGGCAATGGGTATAAAAGTAGGGTGCTGTGGTTTCCCTCTTGCTAAAGAAAAGTACTATCAGCATTTAAAAGTAGTAGAGATCCAACAAACTTTCTACCAGCCACCTCAGGTTAAGACTGCTAAAAGATGGAAGGAAGAAGCCCCTCGCGATCTTGAATTTACCCTTAAGGCATGGCAATTAATCACCCACAAGCCTAGTAGTCCAACTTATCGCCACTTAAAAGAAAGGATCTCTTCTAGAAGACAAAAGTATCTGGGATATTTCCAACCAACAGATGAAGTGTTTGCAGCATGGGAAAAAATTAATGAGATCGCTAAGACCTTGAATACCAAGACCATTGTCTTTCAATGCCCAGCCAGTTTTACTCCCATCAAACTGCACAAAGAAAACTTTAAAAAGTTTTTTTCTACGATTGAAAGAGATCACTACCTCATCGTCTGGGAACCAAGAGGCTCCTGGCAGCAAGAAGAAATCGATGAGCTCTGTGAGGAACTACACCTTATTGCGTGCCTTAATCCTTTCCTCACACACTCTACAGCACGCACTCTGGGTTACTTTCGGCTCCATGGGAAAGGTGGGTACCGCTATCAATACAATAAAAAAGATCTGATGCATCTTAAGGATCTCTCAGGGAACTTCAAGCACGCCTATTTTATGTTCAACAACATCTACATGTTTGAAGATGCTAAACGCTTTCTCAAACTTCTGAAAGATGGGTAAGGGAAAAGTCTTTATCGGAACGAGCGGGTGGAACTACCCCCATTGGGGAAAAGGTGTATTTTACCCCCTTGAGGTGAAACAAAAGGAGTGGTTATCTTACTACTCGCACTACTTTGACACCGTCGAGATCAATAACACCTTTTATCAGCTGCCCCAAAAAACGGTTTTTGAACGCTGGGAACGCTCAGTACCTTCACACTTCAGGTTTGTAGTGAAGGTAAGTCGCTTCATTACCCACATAAAAAGACTTAACCAGCCAGAACAACCCCTCTTAAGGTTCTTAGAAAATGTCTCCTCTCTTAAAAGAAAGTTAGCTCTCCTCCTATTTCAACTTCCTCCATTTTTAAAAGCAAACCAGTTACGTCTCAAACAGCTTCTTGACCTTCTTAAAGAGCAATCGATCATCCCCGGTGTGAAGGTAACCTTCGAATTTAGAAATAGGACCTGGTTAGAAAATGAAATCTTTCATCTAATTATACAGAGGAATGCTGCCCTCTGCTTTGCAGACTGGCCTGACCTGAGGGTAACTGAGCCAGTTACTGCCGATTTTATCTACCTTCGAAGACATGGCCCTAAGAGTTTATACGCCTCTGGTTATTCCCAGGAGGAAATCAAAAAAGATGCCACGCAGATAAACAGATGGTTGGCAGATGGAAAGGATGTCTATATCTACTTCAACAACGATGCCGAAGGCTGGGCAGTTAAAAACGCACTAAGTCTTTTAGAAATGGTAAAGTAAAATGACATGTAAAAGGAGATTACCTCATGCTTAATCTGATTAAGACGCGCAGAAGTATCAGGAAATTCGCATCCCAAGATATTGCAGATAAACAATTACATCAAATCATTGAAGCAGGTATCTGGGCTCCTTCAGGACTGAACAACCAACCCTGGAAATTTGCTATTATAAAAGACCCCGCTATCAAAAAGTCTCTAGCTACCCTTACCCACTATTCCACCATAATTGCAGGGGCACCGGTCTGCATTGCCGTATTTCTGGATGGAACTTTGAGTTATGATAGAACAAAGGACATACAAGCCATAGGTGCCTGCATTCAAAATATGTTACTTGCTCTCCATGCCTTGGGTTTGGGAGGAGTCTGGTTAGGTGAAATACTTAAAAATAAAGATAAGGTCTCAAAAGTCTTAAGTGCACCCGAAAATCTAGAACTAATGGCAGTCATCGCCTTGGGACATCCAGCAGAAAAGGGTGGTAAAGGTGATAGAAAAAGCCTAGAGGAAGTTGTGTTTATGAAAAGATAGGCACATAAACTTCCTTAAAAAACACTTATGGGAAATGACGAGATCAACTCAAAAAGACGTACATATTCCTCCATCCTGGAGTGAGCTTATCCAACAGATCACTGATTTACAAGGCGTACTGGTGATTATAGGTGCCCCTGATGTTGGTAAAAGTACCTTAGCACGACTTTTGGTGTACCATCTTTGCCACGCATGTCGTAAGGTTGTCTGGATTGACGCTGATATGGGACAAAACCACCTAGGACCTCCTACAACCATTTGCATGAAACCTTTCAATTCATTCCCTCCTCACCTCAATGAAATGAAACCCCAGCTTATGGGTTTTGTAGGTTCAACCTCTCCCTCTCACCACCTTATGACCACCATTGCCCAGATCAAAAAGATTCTCGAAAAATCGCTTTTATACCAACCTGGGTTGGTGATTATCAACACCGATGGAATGGTCTTCGGGAATGAAGCACGCATCTTAAAATCGAACCTGATCAACCTGACCAACCCTCAAGCGATTATTGCACTCCAACGCACTGGAGAGGCCGAACACCTTTTAAAACTTTTGGAGAAAGAGGGCACTAGCATTTACAGACTTCCCGTATCAGAGAAAGCCCGTAAAAAATCACCAGCAGAGAGGAGAACAATAAGGGAACAGAGGTTTGCTGCATATTTCAAGAACTCCCGAAGTGTACACTTCAATACTGATCAAGTCACTATCCACGGTAAAGGTTTTCCCTTAGGCTCTGGCTCTCCTTTAACACCGGGTGACCTCACATTCCTCTCTCAACAGCTCTTCACCCAGGTCTTCTATGCTGAAAGAAGTGCTGAAGGCCTGCTCATCATCATTGATGGTAAAAATAGTAAGAGCAACCTACCTCTCATCGAAGAGCACTACACCACCTCCCGGGTCTCAATTAAACCAAAGCACCTCCTTGTTAACTCACTAGTGGCTTTAAATGATGAAGACTCTCTCACCCTAGCCCTTGCTATTGTGGAAGATATAGATTTTAAAAAGAACACCATATATCTTTTATCTCCTCTTTCAAAAGTAAGGCTTAAAGAGATTAAAAAAATCCAGTGGGGATATTTAAGAATAAATTCGTCTGGGAAAGAGATTACAGGGCACATCAATAACTCTAATCACTAAAGGAGGTTAGAAATGTTTGGCTGGACAGGTACCATACTTCGTATTTATCTCTCCTCGCAAAAGTTTAAGAAACAACCCTTAGAAGAAAACATGCGGTTCAATTTCTTGGGTGGAAGGGGAATAAATTCAAGGTTTCTCTATCAGGAAGTGTCTTCCCAACTTGATCCACTCACCCCAGAAAATACCATCATACTGGGAAGCAGCCCCCTTTCAGGAACCCTTGCTCCTTCTACCCCACGGTGCACCATCACTGCCAAATCTCCCCTTACAGGCATCCTGGGGGATGCCAACTTTGGTGGCTACTTTGCACCCGAGATGAAAAAAGCAGGCTATGACCATATTATCATTCAGGGTGCCTCAGAAAAACCTATCTATCTCCTCATCACAGAGGAGGGGGTAGCATTTAAAGACGCCACCCACCTATGGGGCAAGACCACCTGGGAAACTGAAAAGCTGATTCAAAAAGAGCTCAATGACCCAAAAGTCCAGGTAGCCTCCATCGGACCGGCAGGAGAACGTCTCGTGAGAATCGCCTGTGTAGTGCATAAGTACAACACTGCGGGTAGAACAGGAATGGGTGCGGTTATGGGCTCAAAGAACCTTAAGGCGATAGCCATAAGAGGAAACATGAACATTCCTATAGCCCACCCAGAGTTATTTAAGAAAAACGTGAGGGAATGGAGAAAGAAGATCAAAGAGTCTCCCTTCTGCCAGTCCTTCAGCAAACACGGATCAGCAGGTCCCCTTGCACTTGAAGATGAAATAGGAATACTTACCATAAGAAATTTTGATCAGACCAGTGGATTTGCAGAGGTTGAGAAGGTTACTGCAGAAACACTGGCAAAAAAATTCTTTACCAAATCCAACACCTGCTTTGCCTGCCCTGTGCGCTGCATCCAGAGCTATGAAGTTAAAGAAGGCCCTTATAAAGGCACCAAAGGCACCAAGATGCCTGAGGGGTGCACCTCATCGTGCGGTCCCAGCTGTGGGAACGCCTATGCACCCTCTCTTTTTAAAATAAACAATCTTGCCAATGAATACGGCATTGATGTCCTTGATTTTGGCATATTTATGTCAATCGCCATGGACTGGTATGAGCACGGCGTTATAGGCAGAGAAGACACTGAAGGAATTCCACTCAACTGGGGTAATCATGAATCTATGGTTAAGGTGCTCCCTAAAATAGCGAGACGGGAAGGGTTCGGAAACCTTTTGGCAGATGGTGCAGTAAAGGCAGCTCAAAAACTGGGGAAAAACGCAGAACACTATGTGAGCTCGTGCAAAGGGATGATCTTCGGTGGAGTTGATCCCAGAGTGTTGAAAGGTACTGCCCTCTGCTGGGCTACTGCCACCCGTGGATGTGATCACTTGAGGGGAGGGGTGTTGATTGAGCTTCCTTTTATGGGGAAAACAGTCATTCCTTTCGAAGAAGCTCTAGAGAGATTCGGTTCAAAAGAGGTACTTTCCCCTACCTCTTACACCAAAGCTGTTCCCGCCAACTTTTACCAGGATATCTATACCATAGCAGATGCCCTTGAGGTCTGTAAATTCATTACTGCCCACAATGGCCATGGTATCACCCTAGAGGACATGATGGGGATGTTTTATGCCGTTACTGGCGTCAAGATGAGTGCATTAAAAGCACGAGACATTGCCAACCGCATCTTCACCTTGGAGCGGGCCTTTCTGGTGAGAGAGGGTATCACCAAGAAGGATGATTTCCTAAAAGGGAAGTGGGTAAGAGGCCCTGTACCCAATGGACCCTTTGAAGGACATACTATAGAAGAAGAGAAGTGGGAAAATCTGCTTAACGAATACTATAAAACTAGAGGCTGGGATCCTCAAACAGGAATTCCCACCAGGGAAACCTTAGAAAAACTGGGGCTCCAAGATGTATATCAAGACCTAAAAAAGATGGGAAAACTCTCATAGTGGTGATTAAAACACCCATATATTCCCTTACACCACTGTAGTTAAGATCTTGGAATTTACTGCAAAAAAATTTAAGGTTAAGGTGTATGGGAGAAAGACAGCAGCAGATCTCATCTCCCAGATGGATGAAAATATATAAACTATGCTGTCATTTATGTGGTTGCTCTTACTCTCAGAGCTGTTAAACAGATTAACACCTGGCTTATCAACCTTAAAGAACCACGATTCATCAAATTTGGCACGCTCCATCCCTCCTTAAAAGACTTTAAACAGGAGCTGCATCAATTAAATGTAAATGGGATAAAGGTATAAAGCTCCAGCTTGATAGCCAGGGTTTTACTGTAGATGACGCTACACTGACCTACCCTCTTTATGAAGCATTAGCAAAAAATGGTATGATAGTTATGTTTCATGTAGGAGGTAATCCCACTCCACACACTCATAAAGGGTCACAGCCAAGGATGATTTTGCGCATAGCAAAAGACTTTCCAGAGCTCAAATTATTGTCGCCCATCTAGGGACTTTCATATGTGGATGCGGATAGCTCAATTGCGTGCCGGGAAAGAGAACGTATATATGGAAACCTCCATGACCTACAAGAAGATTCCCCTGAAATGTGCTGAGAACATTATCAAGGCATATGACAACCACAAAATCTTCTTCTGAACAGACTACCCCTTTCCACCTATAAAAATGTGTAGAGAGAGTGCACTAAGTGTACCGTTTCTAAATGAGAGAGAGAAGGAAGAGGTTATGGGGCTCAATGCAATTACATTCTTTAAGCCTTAACCTATCCAATTTACATATTGACTCACCTTTTTTTTTCTGCTATAGGAGTTTCTCACTAAAAATAGCGAAAAAGAGGGAAATTGAGGAATTGTGAATTAAAGGAGATTATAAAAATTACTGATTTTAAAATTCCTAAAATCAATGAATTACTTAATTTTTCTTAAAAAAAAGGAGGATGAGTATGGGACCTTATGATTCACTAAGAGATTACGTTTATGATTTAGAAAAGAGGGGAAAACTTATTCGAATAAAGGAGATAGACCAAGACAAATATGAATCTACCGCTCTCATGTTTAAAATGATGGATCGGATGAGAGATAAAGCCCCAGGGTTTATCATCGAAAAGACCAAGATCAATGGGAAGTGGTTTGATACCCCGGTGGTAGGTAACATCTTCAATGGCTATGATACAGTGGCCCAATGTTTTGGGGTGGAACCAATTACCGATGTCCAGCTCG
>Ga0209427_10003245_pt1 | contig 19099 bp, 18 predicted proteins | sample DeeMarSWOR136_30_FD_187465 | JGI IMG/M metagenome (GOLD analysis project Ga0209427, IMG submission 187465) | Marine sediment microbial communities from White Oak River estuary, North Carolina - WOR-1-36_30 (SPAdes) (version 2) | ecosystem: Environmental > Aquatic > Marine > Intertidal zone >...
TCTCTATGGCGAGGGCTGTGGCCTCGTCGAGGCTCAAGCCCTCTCTGTACTGGTCGTGGAGCACCTTCATGGCTTTCTCGCTGTTGCGGCCTATGGCGTGGGCCTTGTGGCCGCGGTAGCTGCCGCTAGGGTCCGTTGAGATGAGGCTGACCCTGTGGTTGTCGACGCCCCCGAAGATGAGGCTTACGCCGAAGGGCCTGACGCCGGCGTTCTGGGTGTAGGTCTGGAGTAGGTCGCCGACGCTGCTGGTGAGACTCTCGATGTCAACCGGCTCGTCGTAGGTCATCCTGTTGCCCTGGGCGACGTACCTTGCCTGCCGGACCAGCACCCTAGCGTCGGGGCTTAGGCCGGCGATGGCTACTGCGACATGATCGTCGATCTGGTATATCTTCTTGCTGTTTATCGGGGCCGCCAGCCTGCTCTGCCTAGGCTCTATTGCAGCAAGGACGACGCCATCGGGGCTCTTGATGCCCACTATGGGGCTGCCCCGCTTCACCAGCTCCAGCGCGTACTCGACCTGGTAGATGCGGCCCTCGGGTGAGAATATAGTGATGGCTCCGTCGTACTCTCTTCCACGTGACAACCTGTTTCAGCCCTGTGTTACCTATTGGAATGAAACCGGCTATTTAAACCCAAGGCTTCTCTGCATAGCATGATCTCTCAATTGGACTCGAGGTTTTTTCAACTCAAGGTACATATGAGCGCAGGAGAAATTGAGTGAACGTATTCAACGTAAGACGCTTCTCCGTAGCCGATGACCATGTCATCCCCTTAATTCTCTCGTCATGGCGTAGTCCACGGCGTTCGTGTGCTCGTCGATCACGACGTAATAGGTTTCTCGGGCTCTCTCGACCGATATGAAGCCGTTCACAACGTCGATCCTGACGAGCTCTGGGTCTCTCTCCTTCGGATCTCCCCATCCCCCGCCTCCAGCCGTCTCAATGACGATGCGGTCACCAGGGCTCAGAAGGACACCCTGAAACTTCGAGGGGATTGACACTACGTCATCGTTTCTCAATTTCTTGTAGTACCTGGAGCCTCTGGCTTCGTGCCCTCCTTCCATTCCCCACGGCTTCATCCTCACTCGGTCCCCTCTGCCTCCGAGCGTCGCCGTGTGGCCAATGGCCTCGATCTCTCTCGTTATGCCGGCTCCTCCACGGTGTTTGCCAGCGCCCTCGCTGTCCCTGATGACACCGTACCTGTGCACTCTGAGTGGGTACGCGATCTCGATGGCTTCTACGGGGGCGTTCATGGTGTTAGTCATGTGGGTGTGGGTCGCGTCCAAGCCGTCCATGTCTCTCATGGCCCCCCATCCACCCGCGTATGTCTCGATATACCCATAGAACCTTCCTGACGCGGGGTCGACTCCCTTGATGTTGAGGGCGTTCATGGTGCCCGTCGACGCTGCGCAGACCCTGTCGGGGATGATTTCGGCGAAGGCCCCGAGGATGACGTCGACGATCCTCATGCAGGTAACGGAGTTCGCGTAGGCCACCGTTGCTGGGTAGGAGGCGTTCACCAGAGAGCCTTCCGGGGCAACCGTTTGAAGGGGGTGATACACCCCCTCGTTGCTGGGCACATCCGGGTCGAGGAGGGCCTTCACGACGTATCCTGCGCAGGCGAGGGTCACGGGCAAAGGCGAGTTTATCGGGCCCGTGGTCTGAGGGTCCGTGCCGGTGAAGTCTATTATGATCTTCGGGCCTTCGACTGCGACAGTGACCCTGATCTTCACCAGCTCCTCTGTAACTCCGTCTCCCTCGATGTAGTCCTCGAAGCTTGCCTTCCTCTCTGGGAGCCGGGAGATGGCTGACTCGAGTCGCCTCTCGCTGTACCTGATCAGCTCCTCCATGTTCGTCTCAACCTCACCAGCTCCCTCCCTAGAGAACATCTCCTTGAGCCTAGCGGCGCCCCTCACGTTGGAGCCTACCTGAGCCAACAGGTCTCTTCCCACCTCCTCGACCCTCACGTTGCTTTTCACGAGGCCCAAAATCTCGGAGTCCAGCACGCCACCCTTAACGAGCTTGACTGGAGGAATCCTGATCCCCTCATCCAGCGCCTCAGTGGCGACGTGCCCCTTGTGCTCGCCGATGTCGGCGTGGTGCGCCAGGTTCCCAACGACCGCCGCTGTCTCGCCTTCGTGGAAGACGGGTGAGACGACCATCAGGTCCCACGTGTGTGAGCCTGTGATGAAAGGGTCGTTGCAGAGCAGCGCGTCCCCCGGGTTGAGCTCCATTGACTCCTCCTCGCAGTAGCCGAGGATGGCTTTGACCGCCGACGGCATTATGCCGAGATGGAGGGGGATGTGCTCCGCCTGCGCCGCCAGCTCACCATGCCTCGTGTATATGGCGCAGGAGCAGTCCCTCCTGTCCTTGATGTTCGTGGAGTACGCGGCGCGTATGAGCACGGCGCCCATCTCCTCGGCGATGGAGAAGAACGCATTCTTCATGACCTCTAGCCGCGTGGAGTCAACGCTCATATGCTTCCACCTCCCTTGGCAAGGATGAGATTGCCGTAGCCATCGACGGTTCCAGCGTAGCCCTCGTTCACAACCGTCGTGGTGTCCCACTCCTCAACGACGCAGGGACCGTGGACAACGTTTCCCGACTTTAGTAGGTCCCTGTCATACACGCTGCATCGAACCCAGCCCTCGTCGTTGAAGTGGACGCGCCTCTCTCCCTTCTGGGCCACGTCTGAGTCGCCACTTGGGCCCTCCCTCGGCTCCATCGCTGGTTTGGGCCTGACGCCCATGGCGACGAGCCTGTAGTTTACTATGGCGACCTCTTCCTCAGGCATCGAGTAACCGTAATGCCTCTCGTGGACGCCGTGGAACCTGCTGACTATCTCCCCTAGGCTTTGAGCGTCGCGCGCAGCGACGTTGAGTTCGTGGCTCTGGCCGGCGTAACGCATGTCGAGGGACCTCGTCATTCTCCTGTCAGCTGGTGGGACGCTGTCTATTTCCAGCTGCGTGTGTCCACGTTCTTCGAGTTCACCGAATATGCCTTCGACCCGGTTCCAGCTCGTTTCTGAGCACAGAGAGTAGCTAGTCCTTACGTAGTTGTGGACGAGATCGGCCACGAGGAAGCCGAAGGCAGAGAACACTCCAGGCGATGGGGGGACGATGATCTCGTTCACCCCCACGATCTCCGCCAGGTCTATCACCTGGACGGGGGCTGCCCCGCCGAAGGCAACCATAGAGAAGTCTTTGACGTCTATGCCTCTCTCGGTGGTCACGTACCTCACCCCGCGCGCCATGATGGAGTTCGCGACGCTCAGTATGCCCTCCGCGGTGTCCAGCCTCGTGATCCCAAGCGCCTCAGCGATGCCGTCAAGAGCCCTGCAGGATGCCCTAGGGTCGAGCCTCATCTCGCCCCCGAGGAAGTACCCTGGGTCGATCCTCCCGAGTACGACGTAGGCGTCTGTTATCGTTGCCTCCACTCCTCCTCTGTCGTAGCAGGCGGGCCCCGGGTCCGCCCCCGCGCTCCGAGGACCCACCCGCAACGCGTCCCCGGCGTCTATCCAAGCCACACTCCCTCCGCCTGCCCCCACCTCCACCAGGTCGATCACGGGCGTCTTTATCGGGTAACCTGAGCCTCTGACGAGCCTCTCCCCCTGCTCGAGGGGCGAGACCTCGTACATCGTCGTGACGAGGGGAAGCGAGTCGACGACTATGCTGCTCTTCGCCGTGGTGCCTCCCATGTCGAAGCTGATCAAGTTTCCTCTCCCCACGAGACCGCCTATGTACGCTGCGGCCAACACTCCGCCTGCTGGCCCGGACTCTATGGTGCCCACGGTGCGTTTTACGGCGTCCTCCACCGAGGTTAAGCCGCCGTTAGCCTCCATTACTAGGAGCTGGCCGACGCCCCCATCTTTCAACTTAGACTCCAGTGAGCCCAGGTAACTGGAGACGATGGGCCCGATGTACGAGTTGACGACCGTGGTGCTCATCCTCTCGTACTCCCTGAACTCTGGGAGAAGCTCGGATGAGACCGAGATGTAGACGTCGGGGGACTGCTCGATGGCTTCCTTTATGGCTTGTTCATGGCTTGGGTTCGCGTAGCTGTGGAGGAGACAGACGGCGATAGACTCCACGCCGTTTTCCCTGAAGCATTCCATTACTCTCTTTACTTCCACAGCGTCTAACGGCTCTAGTACCTCTCCGTGATGGTCAATTCTCTCGGTTACTCCCTTCCTGAGGTTTCCCGGAACGAGGGGGGAGGGGCGGCCCACTGTCCAGTCGTAGATCCTTGGCCTGGTCTGCCTACCGATGAGCAGAACGTCCTCGAATCCGCTAGTGGTTATCAACCCAGTCTTGGCTCCTCTGCGCTCTATCACGGTGTTGATGCCGATGGTGCTGCCGTGGATAACCGAGTAGATGTCACCCATCGAGTGGCCGTCGGCCTCCGTTACGCGCCGTATGCCCTCCATGACGCCCTCGGAGTGGTTCTCAGGCGTCGTCAGTATCTTGCTGAAACGCATCTTCTTGCTTGCTGGGTCGAAGAGCATCAGGTCTGTGAAGGTACCGCCGATGTCGGCTCCTAGAAGCAGACCGGGGCCGGTCATGGTACTCAATCATTGGAATATTTTATTATAAGTTTCCGGAGACACCTGTCTAGGGAGATTAGAGATGGTGAAACGAGCGGCGGTTTTGGGCTGCGGCAGCGGAGGCATGACCATGGCCGTTGATCTTGGGCTCAAGGGATTCAAGGTGAACCTCTTCGACTTCCCGGAGTTCAGCGCGAACCTGAAGATGGTAGAGGAGAAGGGGTTCATCGAGGCGTATGGCAACCTGGAGGGAAGGGTGGAGCCGGATGTGTTGACGACCGACATGGCTGAAGCCGTGGAGGGCGCAGACGCCATATTCCTGACCATCAGGGCGTACGGGGCCGAGAGGTTCATCCACGAGGCTGCCAAGCACATGGAGCCTGGTCAGGTTATATTGAACTGGTCCTCCTACCTGGCGGCCCTCAGATCATACGAGGACTTCAAGGAACATGCACCGGAGAACACCGTCCTCGGGGAGGGGGCGATCCTGCCTTACTTCGTCAAACCAACGGCGCCTGGGGTGCTGAACGTTTTCGGGGTCAAGGCCCACCTCTGGGCGGCGGCGATGCCGGGAGACGAGACGCCTCTACTGATGAAGGCGGTCAGGGAGTTCTTCCCAAACTGCGAGGCGGCTCCAAACGTGCTCTATACGAGCCTCACGAACCCTAACCTACAGGTCCACGTGCCGCCTGCGCTACTCAACACCGGGTTATGGGAGAAGACCGGTGGTGACCTCGAGTTCTACGGCACGCTGATGACGCCGAAGGTGGCTCACGTGATGGACCTTATCGACAGGGAGAGGATCGCCGTCGGCGAGGTGCTGGGGTTGGAGTTGCTCCCCAAACCAGAGGTGCTCAAGATGGAGTACGCCCAGTACGGCGTCAAGGGCGAGACCATGTACGAGGTCTACAGCACCTTCGCGAGCCACCGCAGCTGGAGGCCCGGCCTACGCCTGGACGACTTCGCCGCTAAGACCGCCTTCGGGGAGGACATCCTCTACGGATATGTCTTCATCTCGAGCCTCGGGGACCAGTTTGGCGTCCCGACGCCTGCCATCGATACCATGGTCTACCTAGCAGAGCTCGTGCTCCAGAGGGAGTTCTGGAGCGAAGGGGCCACATCCGAGAGCCTCGGCCTCGGCGGCATGACGGCCAAACAGATAGTGGACTATGTCATGACCGGTTAGCGTCCAAAGTCTCCCATTCTTTGATCTTCTTGATTCTGGATACTGTCAAATAGCTATCGGCAACAGTATTCTGGGATACTCATGGTGGAAACCAACAAGGGTAGGCTGCTTGAGATCGCCGTGGTCGGGGAGGTGGTCCACTCGGTGGTTGAGCCCAGCTACATGACCAACTGGGACAGCACCCCCACGGTCGGGCTGGGAAGGGGAGGCATCGTCTACAACGTAAAGCCGGGCGACCCGTGCTTCGGGTGGGCTTGGGGCGAGAAGGTGGAGCCAGGCATCTCAGCTGACGGAACCGGGGGCGACGGCGAGAAGAACAGCTTCCGGAGTTTCAGCTGCGTCGGCAACGAGGTAAAGATCGTCGAAGGCGAGGCTAAGGGAGAGGTCGGCGTCTTGGTCGGCAAGGTGGGGTACCTCCCCGAGGGAGGGCACCACTTGGTGCTGCACTTCAATGACCAGACCCTAGAGAAGCTCACCATAGGCGACAAGGTCCAGGTCAAGACCTGCGGCGTCGGCCTCGAGTTCAAGGACTACCCCGGCGTCAGGGCCGTGGGGTTGAGCCCCCGGCTACTCGACACGATGGGGCTGGGAGAGAAGAAAGGCAGGCTCACCGTGCCTGTGGCGAAGGTTATACCCCCGGAGTACGTGGGCCAGGGCAGCGGCGGGTCTCCCGCCGAGTCCAACAACTGGGACGTCATGACGCAGAGCCCGGACGCGGTCGAGGCTCTTAAGGACCTGAAGCTGGGGGACATCGTCTGCCTCAAGGATATATTGACGGCCTGGGGCAGGGGCTATTACGAGGGGGCCGTCACCGTCGGCGTCGTTAGCTGCGGCGCCAGCAGCAGGATGGGCCAGGGAATCGGGGTGACCACCATAATGACCTGCGAGGGCGGCGAGATCGAGCCCGTGTTGGAACCTCACGCGAACATCTCCAAATACCTGGGGCTGGGAAGTGCGTAGGTTGCTGAGGGACAACAGGGATAAGCTGCTTGAGATAGCGGTGCAGGGAGAGATAGTTTCCCCGTCCAGCCGTGGGTACAGGGCTCAGTGGGACGGGAGGCCCAAGATGCCTCTCGGCATGGGGGGAATCAAGTACAACCTCAAGGTGGGTGACCTATGCTTCGGGTGGGCCAGCGGAGACCACGTGGAGCCGGGAGTCACCATCAGGGGCAAGGAGAAGAAGAACCCCAGCGACTGCGCCCTGGCGCACCTGGCGTGCATCGGCAACGAGGCCGCCGTGGTGAACGGGGAGGCGAAGGGGGCCAAAGGCGTCTTCACGGGCCGACACGCCGGCAGCGACGACATAGTGCACTTCGACCAGGAGACCCTAGAGAAGCTGGCTATAGGCGACAAGGTTCAGGTGAAGGCGGTCGGCGTGGGGCTGAGGCTCCTCGACTATCCCGACATCAGGTTGAACAAGTGCAGCCCTAGGCTGCTTGACAGCCTCGGCCTAAAGGAGAAGGACAGTAAGCTTGTGGCGCCGGCCGTGAAAGAGGTTCCGTCGTTCCTCATGGGCTCGGGCATCGGCTTCTCTCCCGTAACCGAGCCTGTAGACTATGATATCCAGACCACGGACCCCAAGGCCGTGGAGAAGTACGGGCTGGAGACGCTGAGGCTCGGCGACGTCGTCTGCCTCAAGGATCAGCTCTGCATAAACGGCCGCGGCTACTACAAGGGCGCCGTCACCATCGGCGTAATAGTACACGGAGCCAGCGACTTCAGCGGCCACGGCCCGGGGGTGAACCCGATCCTCAGCACTAGGGAAGGCAGACTGGGCTACGAGATCGTGGAGAAGGCTAACATAGCCGACTGGTGGGGCCTGAAGTAGCCCCTTCTCAAAAAAAGAGAAGATTACTTCTTGTTCTCCCAGTAAGCCTCGGCCTCGTGCTCCAGCTCCAGGAGCCTCGTGTAGTAGTCTGGGAACTCGTTGAGGTGGGCCAAAGCTATCTTGCCAGTCTTCAGGGGGTCGTCGTCGGTTACGTTGGTGTGGGGGTCCACCTTGCCGTGCTCCAGCTCCACGTCCATCCCGACCCGGAACTGTTCCACGTCGAACTTGCTCCAGTCGACGCCCAGCTTCTCGCCTATCTTCTTTGCCTGTTCGGCAGTAAATACCTTCTTCGGTGACATGGTTATCGATCCTCGAGGACGGTTAAAGGGTTTCTGATGGTCAGAGCTTCTTGACCGTGTGGTAGCTCCAGTTCTTCTGGATGACAGGCTTGGCCTTGGTTAGCACCTGGTTTTCTTTCTCGTCCACCGCGTCGGCGTCCACACTGGCTGCCACCACCTCGCCCACGATGAGGTAGTGGTCTCCGCACGTGTAACCCTGAACCACCCTGCACTCGAGGTGGCCGTAGCACTCGGTGATGAGGGGGCTCCTGATCACCTGGGCCGCGGTGGGCGTAAGCCCAGTCTCCTCGAACTTGTCGACGTCCCTGCCGCTGGTGACGCCGCAGCGGTGCATCTCCTCGACTATCTCAGCGGACGGCACGTTGACCGCGAACTCGCCCTGCCTCACGATGAGGTCGTGGCTGTACCTCTTCGGTGCCACGCCTATGCAGACCTGGGGCGGCGAGTGGCTGATGTACATGAACATCCCCAGCGTTATGATGTTCGGCTTACCCTCCTCGTCGACGCACGTAACGAGGACGACGGAGGTGGGTGGGCCTGCCTGCATGTACTTTCCCTCTGGGAGAACCTTCTTCATGAGTATATCAAGGGTGGATGCCTACTTATCATCATCGGGTAGGCGTTCACCCCTACGGCAGCTGCTGGATCGCGTCTTTCCCGGGTTTATCAGCCTCAGAGAGTCTAGAAGCTTGTTCTAAACGACTTGTGCTGATATCCAGGGGACGAACATGGGTCCACCCCCGTACGCCCTCTCCCTGCCGTACCGCTCCAGAGGCTTGGTGAGGTGCCTGTGGGCGTCCCTGTCGGGGATGTAAGTCCCGGGCTTCAAACGCCTAGGCTCGACGACCCTCATCTTCTGCAGCTTGTCGCCCCTGTATCCACACTTCTTACATCGGAGTCCTTGACCAGCGCCCATGGACTCGGTTCCGCCTCCGCACTCCGGGCACCTCGGGTTCCTGAAAGATTCTTTCTCGACTAGCCCCAGTACCTCTAGCTTCTCCGCGTTCAACGTCAGCCCGGGGTTCATGGGGCGGACGCCGCCGTAGACCCTGACCTCGTCGCCGGGTATAAGCCGCCGGACGACGTTCCTGAAGCCCCCTGTGGGCTCGTAGGCGGCGCAGTCCGCCTCGCCTGAACGGTCCCTCACCTTGAAGATGACGTGACTACCGGGGATCGTCTCGGGGAGGGATGACACCCTCCCCTCGATGATCGCGGGGTTGTACGGTTTGAGGCCGCTTATCGGCGCCTTGGACGCGAAGTGGGCGTCCGTTCCCTGGTTGCTCCTGTAGATCATCCACCGCTCCACGGGCTCAAGCTCCTCGACGATGCCATAGGCTTTGTGAACCGTCTCGGGGGACTCGCCTCTGACGCCGTAGAGGACGGGGTCGGGCCCGTGCGGCGTGATGAGTGGCCTCCCTCTCTCGTCTACGTTGTTGAAGGTGCCCCCCCTGGTGGCCTCGTTCATCCTCCTCACAGAATCCGAGTCCACCATCCGGGGGGAGCCACAGTATTCCGGTGTACGATAGGTGATCAGCTCATAGGTGTGGTCGCCGCTGAGGGTGCCTCCTATCGCGGCGAGGGCGCCTATGATGCCCCTGCCGTTCTTCCACGCGAAGGCGTGCATCCCGTTATCCCTGATCAGCTCCTCCGCTTCCTCCCTCTCTACTATCTGCCTTACTACCTTCTCCGAGAAGCCCACGACCTTCTCCGGGACCTCGCCGAAATGGAAAACGGCTCCCGGGTTCGTGTTATTGCACCCGAACTGTCCGTACCTCTCCACGAGCTCTAGGGTGGATCTAAACGCGTCGTCCTCCCTCCCCTCGTCGACCTCCACCCTGAGGCACACCGCCGCGTTTCCCCTGGTCTTCCAAGGCGTGTTGGGGTTCAGCCTGAGAAGGATGGGATAGTCCAGGAACTTGGCCCCCTGCTCCAGCAGGCGCTCCGCTAGCAGCGCCGCTACGTAGGTGGTGCACCCGCCCTCGGGGCTGTCTGTGTCGTCTAGGCCGATGTGGAGCCTCAACTGGGTTCGAACACAGCTATGGGCTGGATAGTAAAAATGTTGCTAAAAATAGGAGGGGAGATTAGACTACGATCATAGTCAGAGTGCTTCGCACCTTGTCGAGGCGGCGGATCTTCCAGCTGATGATGTCCTTGAGTTCCTGCATCGTCTCCGTCTCGATGCGGGCTATGATGTCGTATACTCCATAGACCATGTGGGCTTCCTTGACTTCTCCGATTTCCTTCAGCCCCTTCAGTACTTCGCTCTCTGCCCCGATCTCCGCGTTTATCAGGACGAACGCCGTGGCCAAAATCTGCACCATGATAACTTGAGTTTTAGGGGATTTAAAAGTTATCAGAAACAAAGATTCTAGGTATGTAAGGACTGTGAAGATTTGCCGACGCTGAGGATAAACGACGAGAAACTGGATGCCGAATTCATCCTCTTCGACCTGGATGGGACTCTGGTCGATGACAGGGAGAGGAGCAGGAAGCTCGCCGAGAGCAGGATGGAGGCCATAACCAGTAGAGCAGGGAGGGAGACGGCGGAGACCTGGGCACGACTGTCGGGGGTCGACCCGGATAGCTCCGCGGTAGACATGAACGGCCCCCTGAGTAAGGCGCCGAGGAGGGAGGACCTCACTGTGGCGGCAGTAGCTCTCTACCAGCACGGCCACCCGTGGCACAGGGCCCGGGAGCTGTCCAAGGTCATCTACGACGAGGCCGACGAGATCCAGAGACGACGCTATACCCCCCATTTCTTCCCAGGCGCCAGGGAGACGATCGAAGAGTTAAGGTCGACTGGCTTCAGGCTTGGGGTAGCCACCAATGGCGAGGGGAGCATTGCCCGGGGGGTTTTAGAGGCGCTGGACGCCCTCAAGCTGTTCGACGTGGTGGTGGGGGCCGACATGGTGAAGGAGGGAAAACCCGCGCCGGATATGGTGCTCAAGGCTTGCGAGCTAGCCGAGGCCCTTCCTGAGAAGACTGTGTACGTCGGAGACCAGCCAACGGACGCGCAGGCGGCGAGCCACGCGGGAGTGGCGTTCATTGTGGGTGTGGGCGGCGCCGAACTGCTGGACGCCGGGGCTAACGCCGTCGTGGAATCTGTCCGAGCTGGATTGAGCCTTTAACAGGAGAAGCTGGCTGAATAGTCATAAAAAGAGATCTTAGGAAGCTCTCGATGGTTTAAATTAATAAGAGAGGGATTATTTTCACCATTTTTCGCTGGTGTAGTAGGTGTCAGGAGTCTTGATCCTGAAGGGCTCCTTCTCCTCCACCACCCGTATCACGTTGTCGATGGCGACTTCAATCATGTACCTGAGGGCTCCGGGGGTAGACCCTATGTGGGGGGTCATAACGACGTTGTCGAGGCCCCTGAGGGGGTTGTCTTTCTCCAGGGGCTCTGTCTCGAAGACGTCGAGGCCGGCGCCGCTGATCTTTCCCTGCTTCAACGCCTTGATGAGGGCCTTCTCGTCCATCACCGGCCCCCTCGACGTGTTGATGAGTATGGCCGTGGGCTTCATGAGGCTGAGCTCTCTTTCGCTTATCAGGTGATGTGTCTCCTCGTTGAGGGGTGTATGCGTCGTCACAACGTCGGACTCCTTCAACAGAGTCTCCATGTCCACCAACTTGCCCCCGAACTGCTCAGCTCTGTCGGGTATGATGTACGGGTCGCAGGCGAGTATCCTCATGTTGAACGCGTATTTACCGATCTGGGCCACCCTGCTCCCGATGGCTCCGAGGCCGATGATGCCTAAGGTGCTCCCCCGGATCTCTACCTGTCTCTCGACGTGATACCTGGCCCAGCCCCCGTCCCTGAGCAGACGATCGTGAGCGGATATTCTCCTCGCTACGTCCAGAATGAGGCCGAAGACCAGCTCAGCCACGCTGTTGGCGTTCGCTTCCGCCACGTTGCAGATGATGATCCCGTTGGCTGCGGCTGCGTCCACGTCTACGCGGTCGTACCCGACGCTCGTCGTCTGGATCATCTTGAGCCGCTTCGCCTTGTTGATTATCTCCGCGGACACGGGGGCCCCCGTGATGATTATATCAACGTCCTTGGCCTTCTCAGCCAAGACACTCTGATCTTCCTCGGTCGTAAGATGGACCTCGGCCTTCCCCGCCAGCTCCTGGTAGTTCTTGGATTCTTCGATGTTCTGGGCCCATCTTCCTGCTATGAATAGGATTTTCATAAGTATCCTATAGTCTGATACTAAATATATTATCTTAGATGGTAGAGACTGTAAAGTCAGGTACGTGATGGGTTATGGTGATGCTGGGTGAGTACCTCACAGTCTCCGAGATGATCGCCGTTGAGATGAACTCTGAGTATCTCGGCGTCTCGACTCAGATGCTCATGGAGGCGGCGGGTAAATCCGTCGCCGATGAGACGGCAAAGCGCCTGAAACCGGGCTCAAGGGTGGTCGTGGCTTCGGGGCTCAGCGGAAACGGAGGCGACGGATTCGTGGCCGCCCGCCACCTCGCGGGCATGGGCTACGACGTCGAGGTGCTCGTCCTCGGAGACCCAGCGAACATAACGCTGGAGAACACCCGCGTCAACTATGAGGTAGTAAGGAAGATGGGCTCCAGCATCGAACTCACCGTCATAAAGGACTCCTCCCTCATACCCGAGGTAAAGGCCGACGCCATCATAGACGGTTTGATAGGCACAAGCATGCAGGGGGCTCTTCGGCCGCCTTATCTACAGATGGTTCAGGCGTTGAACAGAGCCAAGGCGTACAGGATAGCGATAGATGTACCTACTGGGCTTGTCGCCGACACCGGTGCCGCCCACGGGGAGTGCCTGCAGGCCGACCTCACCGTGACCTTCCATAAGCCTAAGAAAGGGTACGAGGGCAAGCCCAAGCAGGCGGGTGAACTCGTGGTCGCGCCCATAGGCATACCCCCGGAGGCTGAGCTCTACACCGGACCAGGGGACATCGCCATGGTCCACCCCAAAAGGAGGCCAGACAGCCACAAGGGCATACACGGCAGCCTACTCGTGGTGGGAGGCAGCGAGACCTACTCGGGCGCCCCCGCGCTCACCGCCATGGCCGCGTACGCCGCTGGCTGCGACCTAGTCTACGTCGCGGTCCCGGAGACAGCCGCCCAGGCGGTGGCCGGGTTCAGCCCCAGCCTCATAACGGTGAAGCTCGACGGGAAACGGCTGACCCCCAGTAACATAGAGGAGATCAAGCCTTTCCTCGAGAAGGTGGACGCAGTAGCCATCGGGCCCGGCCTGGGGCAGCATGAGAAGACCGTCGAAGCATACACGAGGCTCCACGAGATCACCCAGGGGCGGGGGCTCCCCATGGTGGTCGACGCCGACGGCTTGAAGGCTTACGCCCAGACGAAGCCCGGCGTGAAGGCGCCGCTGGTGTTCACCCCGCACGGCAGGGAGTTCCAGATCCTCACAGGGAAGATGGCTGAGGGGGGGTTCACGGAGAAGGGGGAGGCCGTGGAGAAGGCGGCCAAGAAGCTGGGCGCCGTGGTGCTGCTGAAGGGCAGCGTGGACGTCGTGAGCGACGGCAAGGTAACCCGGTACAACTGGACCGGCAACCCGGGCATGACCGTCGGCGGCACCGGCGACGTACTCACGGGCCTTACGGGCGGCTACATAGCCATGGGCGCGGAGCCCTTCCACGCGGCGTGCGCCTCCGCGTTCATCAACGGCGCCGCCGGCGACAGGGTATACGCAGAGAAGGGGTACCACCTACTGCCCGAGGACCTCGTGGAGGAGATCCCCTACGTGGTCGAGGGCTGCCTAAGGAAGTAGTGGCTGGACGTTCCTGTCCAGCATAGCCGATACCCTGTCTAGCGGTATCCTCAGGTCCTCGTGGGTGGCGTACCTGTTCAGGTTCATAAGCATGTCCACGTAAGGCCTCTGTCTTACGCCGGGGTAGTCGGTGCCGAACACCATCCTGTCCATGACGCCGAGGTTCAGCGCCACCAGGAGGTCCCTCCAAAGCATGTAGAGATAACTTGGGTGGTTGACGTCGCCGTAGGGCCAGCTTATGTCACACCACACGTTCCTGTGCTTCCTGCAGACGTATAGGGTCTCCTCGACACGAGGGTAGCCTAGGTGGGCGAGGACGATCTTCAGCTCCGGGAAGCACTGGGCCACCACGTCTATCTGCGCGGGGTCCGTGTGCATCATGTAGTCGTAGGCGTCGGGCATCCCGGCGTGGTGGAACATGACGGGCATCCCTATGCTCGACGCCGCCTCGTAGACCTTGAAGGCGTGGGTGTCGTCTGGCGCGTAGCCGTCGCTACACGGGTACAGCTTCAGGCCGAAAAGACCAAGTTCGCTCCTCTGTCTGATCACCTCCTCCGCGGCGCCGCGCCTCGTGGGGTCCACGTACCCGAACCCTATGAAGCGCCCAGGGTCCTGGGCCACGAACGTGGAGACCTGACTTGGGCTGGTGCGTCGATCGCTGAGGACCACCGCCTTGTCTATGCCTGCCTCCTGCAGATCGGCTTGGAACTCTTCTAAGCTCACAGTGACGACGGTGGGGTTAGCGGGGTCGCTGTACTCGGTGATGCTGATGTGGCAGTGGTAGTCCACCTTGGGGAGGCTGGTCTCCTTGAGGCTCTCCCTCCTCTCCAGAAGCGTTGAGCTGGACAACTTAATCAATTGACTAGGGGAGGCCCACCGTTAAATCGTTTAAGATCGGTGGCTCGTGGGGAGCAGGTCGTGGGCGTACCTCCTTCCACTCTTAGAGATGAAGGCCTCGGCGTACCCGACCCCCGCCTCCCTGCCCAATTGTTTGAATCTTTCTATGTACCTCTGGGTGAGCTCGTCCAGGTAGCCTTCCTGCTCCTCCGGCGGGGCGCCCCATCTCTGCCACTGGCTGACGTGCTGCCTGAACGCCTCGAACTTCACGTCCATGTAGTCGGTCACGTCAATGTATATGTCAGGCTCGATTGGCGTCATGGGGCTCCCGAAGAAGTAAACTTCAGGCGCCGGGCGGTGCGCCGGGTACCCTGTGACGTGTAGGGGGAGGCTTGCCTTCAGGGCGGCGTCGGAGGCCGCGAGCCCTACGCGCCTATGGTCGTCCCTCAAGACCAGGGGGTGATGTGTGAGCAACACGTCCGGCTTGAGGCGCCTCACCACGTCCACGAGCTCCTCCCTGAGCGTGTCTCCGCCTGGTATGGACGCGTCCGGGTGGTCCATGAAGACGAGGTCGGCGCCGAGGATGCCGGCCGCCCTACGCATCTCCTCGCTTCTCGTCCTCATGAGCTCCTCGGGCTCCATCTCCCAGTGGCCTCTGCCGCCCCTGGTAGCGACTACGATGGTGGCATCGTGGCCCCTGTCCACGTACTTGGCGACGGTTCCGCTTGCGCTGGACTCGTCGTCGGGGTGGGCGCCCACCAGCACAATGTGCATAGCTAGCCCTCCCTGAACTGGGGGAGGAGGTCGGCGTGGGCCTCCATGAGTTCTTCGAACGCCTTCTCCGCCGCCTCCGTGTCGTTGACCACCGGGTCAACCATCATCGCCTGCTGGGCCAGCTTCACGTCTCCTCTGACGCCCGCCTCCACGGCGAGGCTCCCGACGAGTATCTGCATGTTGCAGAGGGCTGCGAGGCCGCTGGGGAGCCCCCCGACGTGGATGGGCTTCACGCCGCCACCCGTGACCACGGCTGGCGTCTCCACCACCGCGTCCCCTATGAGGTTGGGTATCTGGCCCTCGTTGGTGACGTTCACCTGCAGCTCCATGTGGTTGCTGTTGGTCAGCACCCCAGCGACGATGTGCATCGCGCGTTCACCTGAGAGCCTCCCCCGCACGTCGAGGGGCTCCTTGCCGTCGATCAGCCGTTTGATCTGTCGCCACTTCTCATCGCCCTGCCTCTCGCAGCGGTCTATCCAGTTAAAGCCCCTATCCTCCTCCGGGCACACGTCCCAAGCGTAGGCCAGGTACTCGCCGAGGTGGTTGTCGTCAGTCGAGGGGTATAACCCGAACTTGTCGTACATCGCCCTGCAGAGGGGCTGGAACCCCTTCGCGGAGGCCATAGTGTCCCTCAGCGACGGGTAAGCGTCCGTGCCGTCCTTGAGCCTCAGCTCCTTGAACCAGCTGAAGTGGTTGAGGCCTGCGGACACGGCATCGAGGAGCGCCGCAGGCACCCCTATGAGGGGAGCGAGGCGCAGCAGCTGGTGCTCCACCTCGTGGCACAGCCCCACGACCTTTACGTCGGTGTAGCGGCTTATGGCAAGGCAAAGCCTGGGAACGGGGTTAGTGTAGTTCAGCATCAATGCATCGGGGCATATCTCCTCCACGTCGTATGCTATCTCCATAATAGGCGGGACATTCCTCATGGTGTGGAAAAGGCCGCCGAGGCCGCCGTTCTCTCCGATGACCTGCCTGATCCCATGCCTGTAGGGTATCTCCCAGTCGAGCCTCCACCTGTTTATGCGGTCGACGGCTATGGATACGAGCACGAAGTCGGCTCCGTCGAGCGCCTCCGACCTGTCCCTGGTCGCCTCTATCTCCAGGCCGGCACCCGTTTCCGCGTTGATGGCGTCGGCAAGCCCCTTCATGGCGGTCAGCCTCGCCTCGTCTATGTCGTGCAGCACGAGGCTGCTTCCGTGCAGGGCCTCGATGTTCGCCGCGTCGAGGACCATGTTGTAGCCGAAGACGCTACTCCCTGCGCCTACGAGAACGATGCGCGTCATGGAGAAGACTGGGGGCGAGAGGTTAAATGCTTGCCCTCAGAGACCCGTGAGCACCATGTAGAGGCCGGCGGCGACGAGGACGGCGGCGTTGATCTTCTTTACCCAGGGCAAGAGGCCCATCAGCCTCCTGTGCACGTAGTCCTTCGAGTAGGTCAGGGCAAGCGTGAGAGGCACTATGACGGCCGAGGCGCCGAGCCCATAGACCAGGAACGCCATAAATATGTCTAAGGGGCCGACGGCCATCGACGACTGGAGAACAAGCAGTATGAAGACAGGGAGGCTGCAGGTCAGTGAAGCCGCGCCGTAGCCCACGCCGTAAAGGAAGAAGCTCCAGTAGCCGGCCCTCCGAGGCGCAGAGACATTGAAGGCGGACAACCTGTTGAAGACGTCGCTGAGCCCGGACGCCAACCCGATGAGGATAAGAAGCGCCCCGATGAACGGCGCGAAGTACTCGAGCCTAGACGATACCTGGCTCAACGCGAACGAGGGTAGGAGCCCTATTACCATGAATACGGCGAGGAACCCCGCGATGACGGTGAACGCGAAGCCAAGGGAAGCGCCGAGGCTCCTCTCGTCCTCCTCGAGGTTCATGTAGTACGCGACATACGACGGAAGCATGGGCAGTGCGCAGGGCGCCAGCACGGCGAGCACCCCCGCGGTGAAGGCCACGCCTAGGCTAGCCAGCTCCATCTCCATCAGCCATAACTCTGCAGAAGCTGCTCAAATTGGTTTAGGGTCGTATAGAATCCCCGGTACCGGATGACTCCCTCCTCGTCCACGAACAGTATGGTGGGGATGGCGTTTATCTGGTAGACCCCGCCCGCCACGGGGGAGCTGCCGAAGCTCCAGGTAATCCCCTCGTCCTCACCAAACTGTCTGAGGGCGCTGCTGTTGTACCTTGAGTCTATGTTGATGGTGATTATCTCGACTTCAATGCGCTCGTTAAGCTCCTTCAGCACCTTGAACTGTTCCTTGCAGGGCGGACACCAAGGCGCCATGAAGTCCACCACCAGCAACCCGCCCTCGTAATCGCTGAACTTTACCGTATCGCCGTCCAGCAAGGGTATCATGACGTCCGTCACAAGGTAGCCCGTCGTGATGCCTTCCTCATGCGTTGAGTCGTCGCCGCGGCTGAAGTACAGGTATGAAGCAGCGGCGCCGACGATCAACACGGCGACCGCATAATACACGTATCTCCTAGGTAGGCTTAACATTCCTAGTGTTCTCGCGGCACCACGGCTAAAAAAGGTGATGAAAGAAGCCTACCTTCTCTCGGAGGCTCCCCCGAGGTAGATCCCCGCCCGGAGCGCGTTGATGGCCGTCTGGTAGTTATCATACTCGCCCTTCATGGTGCGGCCGTCAACACGTTTGAAGCTGGGGATCAGCGACACTATGTCGCACATCGTCGAAGACGTGAACCTCAGCTTGACCTCGACCGGCTCCTCGACGCGCCTCGGCTCGGGATACGGCTTCGACAGCGCCTCCTTCACCTTCGCGGTTATGAGCCGCCCAGACTCTTTGGGGTGTAGGCACTTCGCGCTGTATCTGCCCACCGCCCACTTGACGGCCGCCGTGGTGATGCCGGGCACAAATGCCTCGGCCTCCTTAGTGGCCGCGTAGTCGCCGGCCAGGAACACAGACGGGACGCCGTAGAAGCCGGCCAGCGCCGAGTTCAACCCGAACTCCCCAGTCTCCCTCCCGTTTATGTAGACGCCGTCGACGGCGCTCCCCGATATGGTGTGGCACATGATGCCTTTCTCCGTGCCCTTCATGCTGTGGTAGCCCACATATAGGGCGGCGTCGAAGCCGCCGTCTATGCCCTCCATCATGCTATTGGGCTTTGGGCTGCCCCTCACGAGGTACGCCGCCTCGTGCACGTCCTCCGGCCTCATGTTACGCATTCCGCCGTGGGCGTCCGAGACCACGATCTCCTTGGCCCCAGCCGCCAGCGCGCCCTCCACGGCCGCGTTGAGATCCCCCACCATCAGCTTACGGGCGAAGGCGTACTCGCTGTTGTTCCTGTCCACCTCTGCCCAGTCGACTATACCGCTTATGCCCTCCATGTCGATGGAGATGAAAACTTTACCCGGTTTAGACATGGAAACTACATACTTTCCGCGCTTGTAAGACTTGCTGGTCGATGTTGTGCTTGCAGGAAACATGAACCAGTGTTCTGTTTCATGAATCCGTTTCTAATATAAATTTACTTGAACGACTCTGTCTCAACAACGGCGATAGGTGTCAGACATTTCCACGTTTCTGGGTATCTTCGAGGACGAATCTGAGAGCACGCAGGGGTCAGAAGGTAAACCGTTAGCCGCTTTGAACCATGAGGAGGAGTTCTTTCTCCAGCAGATGAAGGACCTCAACATCAAGAAGGTCCTACCAAAGTTCACGCCCGACGGCATAACCTATGGCGAGCTCGCTTCCCTGCTGACTTACTATGACAGCGATCAAATGAGAGTGTTGCTTGAGATTCTATCCCAGAAGGGATACATTAAGAAGATGAACTACGGCACGGTCGCCATGTGCCCAAGCTGCTACAGCCCAGTCGTGATGATAGTACTATCCTGCCCA
>Ga0209427_10003246_pt1 | contig 19099 bp, 21 predicted proteins | sample DeeMarSWOR136_30_FD_187465 | JGI IMG/M metagenome (GOLD analysis project Ga0209427, IMG submission 187465) | Marine sediment microbial communities from White Oak River estuary, North Carolina - WOR-1-36_30 (SPAdes) (version 2) | ecosystem: Environmental > Aquatic > Marine > Intertidal zone >...
GCCCTGTGCGGAAGCACAGGGAGGCTTCACTTGTTCCTCAAGTAGATTTGCTTAACGTTCTGTTGGTTCAACGCTATGTAAAGCTCACTCTGGGCTTCGGTGTAAGACCGTTTTGCATACCGATTCAGCCGTCGCAGCCGCTTTGGCGAAGTCGGCAGAAAACCCAACAAACTCCCAGACCCCACGAATAAGCGGTTCAGAGTTCCGATGAACCCTGAACCCTGAACCCTGAACCTGTGAACGGTTACCTTCACAAAGACTTCAGGGGCTTATGAAGGCACGGGTGGACTATGGTCTCTTTGATACGTCCTGTAGGGCAACGACGAGGGGATTGTCAAGCACATTGTTTTTTTGTGAAAAAAAGTGCTTGCAAAGCAATTTTTTTTAGCGTATAGGCGCATAATAGTTGACAGGATACAGGTAAGAAGGAAGAGGAGACTCCCTTGCTGATACTGGATGAACTACAGTACTCTGATCAGCATATCTGGGTCCGATATGAAGAGAACCACACGGTCACGCTCGGCATAACCGATTTTGCCCAGTTGCGGCTTGGAAAACTCAATCATGTGGAACTCCCTAACGAGGGTGATGAGATTGTTACCTGCGAGTGCTTTGCAAGTGTGGAGTGTAGCAGGCTCTTTAACGATCTTTACGCCCCGGTCTGTGGCCGGGTTATTTCAGTCAACCGGGAGGTTATTAACGACCCCTCATTGATCAATTACTCACCTTACAACCAAGGCTGGATCATGCGGGCCAAGCTGTTTTCCTTGTATGATCTAGACATGCTCATGTCCGCCGATGATTATGAAGAATACATACTAACCAACTACCCTCCAAGATAACCCATACGAAACCCCACTATATATCATGGATTCATAGGCCTTATTGAGCGACTTGTTCGGGTTTGCCTTCTTTTTACCTGCCTTTCCTGCACATGGCTGAAGGCTGACCTTTACACATTACATTAAGATTTGTCAGGAAATGTGTAACTCAAGATATGTGTAATTAGAGACAACTGCACATTTCGGCAGTCTTCGTCGTTACATACTTGACACTTTGTACTCGGTTTTGTAAAGATAAGCCGCATACACACCCCGGTATTTTGCAATGACAAATTTGAAGTGGCAGAAAACAATCAGAAACCAAGGACTACACTTGGTATTGCTGGTGGCGCAGAGGCGGCACCGGAATTGACAAAACCGCGCCCTCAGCGAGGAGGTTCTTATGAACATGATTACGATAGTTTCGGGCATCATCCTTCTGATATTCTTTCTAGCTTCGGCCATACGAATCCTTAATGAATATGAGCGTGGGGTCATCTTCCGACTGGGCCGGGTGATCGGCGGCAAAGGCCCCGGCCTGATCATTTTAATACCTATTGTCGACAAAATGGTGAAGGTGAGCCTGCGTCTGATTGCTATGGATGTTGACCCACAGGATGTAATTACGCGGGACAACGTGTCTGTGAAGGTCAATGCAGTTATCTATTTTAGGGTCATGGATCCGGTAAAGGGGATCATTGAGGTAGAGAACTACATGTATGCAACATCCCAGCTTGCTCAGACCACACTTCGGAGCGTGTGCGGACAGGCCGAATTGGACGAGCTTCTTTCCGAGCGGGAAAAGATCAATTCGCAGCTCCAGGAGATCCTGGATACTCATACTGATCCATGGGGTATAAAGGTATCCACAGTGGAGGTCAAGCATATCGATCTCCCACAGGAGATGCAGAGGGCCATGGCCAAGCAGGCCGAGGCCGAGCGCGAGCGACGTGCCAAGGTGATCAATGCAGAAGGAGAATATCAGGCGGCGACAAGATTGGCCGACGCAGCAACTATTATCCGGGAGCACCCCATGGCCTTGCAGTTACGGTATCTCCAGACGCTGCGCGAGATTTCGGCTGAAAGCAATTCCACAACCGTGTTTCCGATTCCGATAGATCTTTTCAAACCGTTTCTTTCCTTGGTTGAGAAGGTAAGACCTGAAAAAGACTAAGGAGACAGAAAAGGAGAAACACGACATGGGAAAAAAGGAAAAAAAAGAGAAAAAAGAAAAGCCCCTGGATCGGATGACAGCCAAAGAGCTCCGGGAGACGGCTTTAAAGATTCCAGAGATAACTGGGGTGCACGGCATGAACAAGGCCGAACTGCTGACTGCGATCAAGAGGGCACGTGGCATTGTGGATGTCAAGACTGAGAAATCTGACGTTTCGATACGTGAGATAAAGAAGAAGATTCAGGTCCTCAAAGCCCAAAAAGCCGAGGCTTACGAAAATGAGGACAAGGCAAGAGCAAGGATATTGAGACGACGTGTAAGCCGTCTTAAGAAGAAGACAAGGAAAGCCGCATAGAGCCGGTCCGACATGGTTACTCCTGGTAACATAGCCTTTGACATAGATGGGGTGTTTGCCAACACAATGGCGCTATTCCTGGAAATTGGACGCAAGGACTATGGTATCAACCATATTCGATACCAGGACATCACCGAGTATTTTCTGGAAGAGTGCCTAGACATAGATCCCGAGATTATTAGAGTCATCATAAATCGCATACTGGAAGGAGACTTTGAGCCGGAGCTCAAACCGATTGAAGGGGCTGTTGAAGTACTTTCTGAAATTGCGAAGGCACAGCCACTCCTTTTTGTAACAGCGCGCCCCGAGCTTTCAACCATCAAGGAATGGGTGCACACAGTGCTTCCCTTGAGACCGTCCGATATAGAAGTAATTGCTACGGGCACCCTTGAAGCAAAGGGCGATGTGCTCAATGCACGCGGGATCCGATGTTTCGTAGAGGACTGCCTTGAGGTGTGTTATATGTTGAGGGAGCATGCAATCACCCCCATCCTGTTTAGCCAACCCTGGAACCGCTCTTCCCATCATCCTTTCAGGGAGGTCAGCAGTTGGGCAGAGATTAGAGCCCTTGTCAGCCTTCATTCCGCATAGTCTCTCCCATTTTTTTCCTTGATTAATCGAAAAACTGTGGTATTTATTATATTTTTCTGAGAGACAGGCCCGACAAAACCAAGGTGCTGGTTGCCTGTGGAGTTTGGACCAAGATTGCCATGAAAGGATGGATAGAAAATTTTGTCGAAGCCTTGTCGGCTGAAAAGGGTTTTTCTCCTAATACCTGCCGGGCCTACCGAAACGACCTTGAGCAATTCTGGGCCTATCTTCGAGATTCGGCAAGTGGCCTGCTTGGGAGTGGGGAAAAGGTCGACGTTCGTAATGTGGATGACATGGTAATCCGTTCCTATCTAGGTTTTCTATACAAGAGGAACCAGAAGAGCACCATTGCCCGAAAACTTTCAGCTCTGAGGTCCTTTTTCCGATTCCTGGTCAAGAGAGGAGTCATAAGCACAAGCCCGGCCGAGACCGTCTTGACCCCCAAGAGGGGAAGACCAATGCCGAACTATCTGCCAGTGGATGACATGTTTCGTCTGTTGGATGGGCTGAAAGAAGCATTTCGTCGGTTGGGAGGCATGAAAGGCGAGTCGGTTCTTGCTTTGCGGAACTGGGCTATCATAGAAACTCTCTATTCTACAGGCGTGCGGGTGGCCGAACTGGCTGGGATGGATATCGGGGATGTTGATTTTGATAAGGGCTTCGTACGGGTGATCGGGAAGGGGCATAAAGAGCGCTTGGTCCCTGTGGGGGAAAAGGCGCTTACTTGTATACGTGCTTACCTCGACAAAAGGGGGGAGGCGATGGGATCCGGGATGCAAGGCGGCGAACCCTTGTTTTTAAATAGTAGGGGAGGGCGTTTAAGCACCCGTTCCATTGCACGGTTACTGGAACAGGTGGTTCGACAGTTGGGGCTGTTGGTTCCAATAAGTCCGCACGGTCTCCGGCACACCTTTGCCACCCACATGCTTGAATGTGGAGCGGACCTCCGGGCGGTGCAGGAATTGCTGGGCCACGCGAGTCTGACTACAACCCAACGATATACTCATGTGAGTATTGACCGGTTGATGGAGGTTTACGATAAGGCACACCCTAGACGATAGGGAAGGAGAGATTCCCAGATTAGATGTATGGAGTGCTCCTTCCGGGACTTAGGCCCCAAATTCAGAAGATTGGAGAGTTGAAGTGAACGACAACGGTACACACCTCCATGGAACCACGATTTTGGCTGTGCGGCGTGGTCGGCATGTGGTCGTGGCAGGCGACGGCCAGGTGACCATGAAGGATACCATTATGAAACACCACGCCAAGAAGGTTCGGAAGATATATAAAGATAAAATCATTGTCGGCTTTGCTGGAGCCACGGCTGACGCCCTTAATCTATACGAACGGTTTGAAGGAAAACTCGAGCAATTCAATGGAAATCTTACACGATCTGCTGTTGAGTTGGCCAAGGACTGGAGGACCGACAAGTACTTGAGGCGACTGGAAGCAATTCTGGTGGCCGCTGACGCTGATCAGTTGTTCCTGATATCCGGAAATGGCGATGTAATTGAGCCGGATGAGGGCGTTCTGGGAATTGGATCGGGCGGAGCATATGCTCAGGCTGCTGCTGTCGCCCTGACTCGTCATACTGACATAGATGCAAGAACAATTGCGGATGCTGCCATGAAGATCGCGGCCGGCCTCTGCATTTACACCAACGAAGACATTACAATTGAAGAACTCAAATAATATGAAACAACTGACACCACGCGAAATCGTATCAGAATTGGACAAGTACATCATCAGCCAGAAGGATGCCAAGCGCTCTGTGGCGATCGCTCTGAGGAACCGTTGGCGGCGACAGCAGGTCGCTGAAGACTTGCGAGATGAAATTGCCCCGAAAAACATTATTTTGATTGGGCCCACAGGGGTCGGAAAGACCGAGATTGCAAGACGCCTGGCCCGGCTTGCGAATTCTCCCTTCTTGAAGATTGAGGCCTCCAAGTTTACTGAGGTAGGGTATGTGGGACGGGATGTGGAGTCTATGATCAGGGATCTTACAGAGCTGGCTGTCAATATGGTAAGATCAGAGGAGCAGGAAGCGGTCAAGACAAAGGCTCAAAGGATTGCTGAGGAGCGGATGCTTGATATTCTTCTGCCGCCCAAGAGGGAGTCGGAGAAATCGACGGGTATTGAAGGGGAGGAAAAGACACTAGAGCTGGTCAGGAAAGATCCAAGCGAACAGTCCTCGACGCGTGAAAAGATTCGGAAGATGTTACGCGAGGGCAAACTTGACAATCGTTATGTCGATCTGGAGGTGGCAGAACGTAGTATGCCCGTGGTGGAGATATTTTCTAGCGTTGGGCTCGAGGAGATGGACATCAACCTGAAGGACATGTTCGGAAGCATGTTCCCGAAACGGACCAGGAAGCGGAAAGTAAAGGTTCCGGAGGGGATGGAAATCCTCACTCAGGAGGAGGCCCAAAGGCTGGTGGACATGGACAAGGTGGTCAAGAAGGCGATCGCCAAGGTCGAACAGTCAGGGATTATTTTCCTTGATGAGCTGGACAAGATTAGCGGCAGAGAGGGGACACACGGGCCGGATGTATCGAGGGAAGGTGTTCAGCGGGACCTCCTTCCTGTTGTGGAAGGATCGACGGTCACTACAAAGTACGGCATGGTAAAGACCGACCATATTCTCTTTATTGCCTCTGGGGCCTTTCATAATAGCAAGCCCTCTGACCTAATCCCGGAACTCCAGGGTCGATTCCCGATCCGGGTCGAGCTGAAGTCCCTGGGGAAGGAAGATTTTGTCAGGATACTGACTGAGCCCAAGAATGCCCTTGTTCTTCAGTACAAGGCCCTGCTTAACACCGAGGCTATCGATCTGGTGTTTAAAGATGATGCAATTTCCGCCCTCGCAGAGATTGCCACAGAGGTGAATGAGCGTACTGAAAACATAGGTGCCAGAAGGCTCCACACGGTCATGGAACGGCTGCTTGATGAGATTCTATTTGATGCGCCGGACCTTTCTGAGCAAGAAATTATTATAGATGCCAAGTATGTATATGAGAAGTTAAAAGACATCAAGGACGACGAGGACCTGAGTCGGTATATACTGTAGACAAACGATGCCGGATACTGGATGCTGGATAACGGATGCCAGATACGTTTTGTCATTTGTCACTGGTCATTTGTCGTTAGTTTTTTTGCTGATACCTGATGCATGATGCCCGATGCATGACGATGCCTGCCCGCCAGTGCCAAGCGATGGCTGGCGGGTATGATATCTTCCATTGAGGCACCAGGCATGCGGTATCTGGCATCATAATCTGAACCAATGACCAGTGACTAGTGACTAGTGACCAATGACCAATGACCAATGACTACTAATGTTGCTGACATACTAATTGAAGCCCTTCCCTATATCCGTCGTTTCTATGGAAAGATTATCGTCATCAAGTATGGCGGACACGCTATGGTGGATGAGCATTTGAAGGAGGACTTTGCCCGTGACGTCACGCTGATGAAGTTCATAGGCCTTCACCCTGTAGTGGTCCACGGCGGAGGCCCTCAAATCGGATCGGTTTTAGAGAAAATGGGAATGACCTCTAAATTCGTGGACGGCATGCGTGTTACGGATGAGCCTACCATGGACGTCGTAGAGATGGTCCTTGTCGGTAAGGTCAACAAAGAGATCGTGGCGCAGATCAGTCAACAGGGTGGGAAGGCAGTGGGGTTAAGCGGCAAAGATGGACGGCTGATCCTTTCCAGGAAGCTGCATTTTGTGCGCCCAAAGGCAGAAGACAAGCCGTCTGAGATCATAGATATTGGCATGGTGGGCGAGGTTGTAGCCGTCAATCCGGAGATTATCCGAACTTTGGAGGCCGGGGGCTTTATCCCGGTTATTGCTCCAGTCGGGGTCGGAGAGTCTGGTGAGACCTATAACATCAATGCTGACTGGGTGGCCAGTAAGGTTGCTGTGGCACTCAACGCCATCAAGCTGATCTTGCTCACGGATGTGGAAGGGGTTAAGGGTAAGAACGGATCCCTGATATCCTCCAGCAAGGCGAAGGCAATGAAGAAAATGCTAGGGGAGGGCACCATTTCCGGAGGTATGATTCCGAAGATTAAATGCAGCTTAGAGGCATTGCAAAACGGTGTGAAAAGAGTGCACATCATCGATGGCCGCAAGTCACACGCAGTGCTCCTTGAGCTTTTTACAGACAAGGGGATTGGAACGGAAATTAGTCAGTAGATTTCGGAATGCGGATTTGAAAAGTAGGTGAAACGAGTAATCAGTATCCAGTATCCAGTAACGAGTAACTAGCAACGAGTAACCAATGACGAGAGACCAATGACCAATGACTTCATAGAAAGAGCAGACCGGGTTATCGCTGCCACCTATGGCCGGTTTCCGATTGTACTGACCCAGGGCGAGGGGTGCAGACTGCACGATACAGAAGGTCGTACCTATACGGATTTTGTGGCCGGGATAGCAGTTTGCAATCTGGGGCATGCCCATCCAGCTGTTTCCGAAGCTGTAGCGGATCAGGCGCGCCGTCTGGTACATGTGTCAAATCTCTATTATACCAGGCCCCAAATAGACTTGGCTGAGTGGTTGGTTGAGCATTCTTTTGCAGACCGGGTCTTTTTCTGCAATAGCGGTGCAGAGGCTAATGAGGCGGCGATAAAACTGGCCCGAAAGTATTTTAAGGATCGAGGTTCCCCCGAACGGTTCAGGATAATAACTATGGATGGATCTTTTCATGGTCGGACCATGGCCACACTGAGTGCTACCGGGCAGGCAAAGATCCACAAGGGCTTTGAACCCCTTGTGGACGGCTTTGACACTGTTCCCTTTAATGATCTGGAAGCGGTTCGGGATGCTATTACCGGGGAGACTTGCGCGGTTATGCTCGAGCCTATTCAGGGTGAAGGTGGTGTTCGGTGTGCAGCCCCTGGGTACCTGGAAGGTTTGAGGAGGCTGTGCGACCAGGAAGGATTACTTCTTGTCTTTGACGAGGTGCAGACCGGAATGGGTCGAACAGGAAAGCTCTTTGCCTATGAACATTTCGCCATGACGCCCGATATCATGACACTGGCCAAAGCCTTGGCCAACGGGCTTCCCATGGGTGCGATGCTGGCCAAGGAGGGGGTAGCCGCTTCCTTTACGCCGGGTTCTCACGCCTCCACCTTTGGTGGGACCCCGCTAGTTGCCGCGGCAGCCTTTAGGGTGGTTAAGATCCTTTTGGAGGAAGGTATACTTCGGAACTGTGAAAGGGTAGGGGAGTATTTCAAAGCTCGGCTCCTTGATCTTAAGTCAAGATATGGTTTTATCAAAGAGGTCAGAGGCAAGGGACTTCTACTCGGGCTGGATCTGGCCTGTGAGGGGGTCTCTATCGTGAAGGCGTGCATGGAGCGAGGATTTTTGATCAACTGCACACAGGAACATATTCTGCGGTTTATCCCGCCGTTGATTGTACAAGAAGGTGAGATAGATGCACTCATAGGGTGTCTGGATAGCATATTTGAAGAAATCTCAACGGACTAACCATGAAAAAGGACCTTTTAACCCTCAGGGATCTAAGTGCTGACGATTGTGAGGCGCTGTTTAAGCGGTCGTTCGAACTGAAAGAGCGACATGCGGCTGGTATTGCTGATCTGACTTTTCAGGGCAAGACCTTGGGGCTTATCTTTGATAAGCCCTCAACCCGGACCCGGGTTTCCTTTGAAGCAGCTATGGTGCAGCTTGGTGGGGCCCCCCTCTTTTTGAATGCTCAGGACACTCAGTTGATTCGAAATGAGCCAATTGCCGATACCGCCCGTGTGCTCTCAAGATATCTGGATGGTTTGGTGGTACGGACTTATTCTCAGGACTTACTTAAGGACCTGGCCGCGGCAGCGTCCATTCCTATCATCAATGGCCTGACCGATCTTTACCATCCCTGTCAGGTCTTGAGCGATCTTATGACAATATTGGAAATGAGGAGAGACCTGGAAAGCGCCAAGATTGTTTGGGTTGGGGACGGAAACAATGTGTGTCATTCTTGGCTAAATGCAGCCGCAATTTTGCCGCTGAACCTGGTGGTCGCCTGTCCCGAAGGCTATCAGCCCGACGAGGCCATTCTGGAGGCTGCTGTAAAGGATTCGCGAGGTAGCATTGTCGTGCTTTCTGATCCTCAAGAAGCGGTTCGCGATGCGGATATTATTTATACAGATGTTTGGGCCAGCATGGGCCACGAGAGTGAACACGCACTGCGAAAGAAGGTTTTTAGACCCTTTCAGGTGAGCCGGGGTCTGGTGGCCATGGCCAAGCAGGAAGTAATGGTTATGCACTGTTTGCCAGCCCACAGGGGCGAAGAGATTGCCGCCGATGTCCTGGAAGGAGCCCATTCGGTCGTGTGGGATCAGGCAGAAAACAAGCTGCACATGCATAAAGCGATATTAGAGAGATTTATGACCGACAACTAATGGCCAATAGCTAATGACCAATGAGGATTGATCCATTGAAAGTGAGCTAAAGTGCCCAACCCGGACAACCCGGAATTTAGGAATTGCGAATTTAGGGATTGTGTCTGATTATAATTCCTCAATTCCTCAATCCCTGAATTCCTTAATTCCCTTAATCGTTTGTAACTTTAGGCACTCCGTTATTGAGCAATGTCAAAAGAGATTAAAAAGATCGTTCTGGCCTATTCAGGAGGCCTTGACACATCGGTTATCCTGAGATGGTTGATCGAGACATACGATTGTGAAGTGGTTGCCTTTGTGGCTGATATCGGCCAGGGAGAAGATTTGGATAGTTTGCGGGAAAAGGGTCTGGATACAGGTGCTGCGAAAGTCGTTATAGATGACCTAAAAGAAGACTTTGTCCGCGACTATGTATTTCCTGCCTTTCGAGCAAATGCCATATATGAGGGCCACTATCTGCTGGGGACCTCTCTGGCGCGTCCTCTCATTGCCAAACGGCAGATTGAGGTGGCGCACACAGAGGGTGCGGATGGGGTCAGTCATGGAGCCACCGGCAAGGGGAATGACCAGGTGCGATTTGAGCTGACCTACGAGGCCTTGGCTCCTGAATTGAAGATCATTGCGCCCTGGCGAGTGTGGCATTTGAGTTCACGTCAGTCGCTCATGGATTATGCCAAAGAGCATGGTATTCGGGTAGCTGCAACCCGGAAAAAGCCGTACAGCATTGATCGAAACATGCTTCATGCCAGTTATGAGGGGGGGATACTCGAAGATCCGTGGGAAAGTCCTCCCGATGGGATGTTCACAATGTCCGTGTCTCCCCTTGAGGCACCTGACAGACCGGAGATTCTGGAGGTTTCATTCGAGCGAGGAGATCCTGTGGCCATCAATGGGGAAAGGTTTTCTCCTGCTGAACTCCTTGCCAGGCTGAATACGCTCGGAGGCCGAAACGGTATAGGCCAGGTCGATTTGGTGGAAAACCGGTTCGTAGGCATAAAGTCGCGAGGCGTGTATGAAGCCCCGGGCGGCACGATCCTGAGGGTCGGCCACATGGCAATAGAGTCGATTACCATGGACCGGGAGGTTATGCGCCTTCGGGATTCATTGATTCCCAAATATGCTGAACTCGTCTACTACGGGTTTTGGTTCTCACCGGAGATGAAGGTATTACAAGCTATGATAGACGAAACCCAGGAGAGGGTTTCAGGCACGGTACGGCTGGAGCTTTACAAGGGAAACTGCCGTGTTTTGGGCCGCAAATCGGACACGTCCCTCTACAGTCATGATTTTGCTACATTTGAAGCAGACCATGTCTATCGCCAGCAGGACGCGGAAGGCTTTATCCGGCTAAATGCCCTGAGGCTTCGGATTCAGGCCTTGATGCTGAAAGCTCAAAGCTCGGTAACCAGTAACCAATAGCCAATAACCAATAACTGATAACTAATGACCACCGAGGTATCCTGTGTCCGAAAAACCGTGGGATGGCAGATTTGCTGAAAAAACAGACCGAATTGTAGAGTCTTTTACATCTTCGGTTGCCTTTGACAGGCGGCTCTACCTTTATGATATTCAGGGTAGTATAGCTCACTGCCGCATGCTGGCCAAGCAGTCGATCATTACCGAGGAAGATGCCTCCCAAATCGTAGAAGGCCTTGGCAAGATTGCCAGGGATATTGAGCGCGGGAACTTTGAGCTGGATGAGGCGTTGGAAGATATCCATATGAATATCGAGGCCCGGCTCACTGCTGAAGTTGGAAAAGTCGCACAAAAACTTCACACTGCAAGAAGCCGAAACGATCAGGTGGTATTGGATGTTAGGATGTACCTCCGTGACGAGGTGGCAAATATACTTACAAGGCTTACAGGCTTGCGCCAGGTCCTCGTGGATCTTGCAAAGAGGTATATCAATGTCATCATGCCGGGATATACGCACCTTCAACCGGCTCAGGCTGTACTCTTTTCCCACCACCTCATGGCCTACTATGAAATGTTTAAAAGGGACGCTGCCCGGTTCAGGGAGGCGCTCAAGCGGATCAATGTGATGCCGCTTGGTAGTGCGGCCTTAGCTGGCACAACATATCCGATTGACGTAGAGTATACCGCCAAGCTCCTTGAGTTTCCTGAGTTTTCCGCCAACAGCCTGGACGCTGTGAGTAGTCGGGACTTTATTGTGGAGTTTTTGGCTGCAGCCAGCATCTGCATGGTTCATATGAGTCGCCTTTCAGAAGAGTTGGTCCTGTGGTCCTCTGCTGAATTCGGATTTCTGGAAATACCTGATGCCTTTGCCACTGGGAGTAGTATTATGCCCCAGAAGAAGAATCCGGATGTGCCGGAGTTGGTCCGGGGCAAGGCTGGACGGGTATTTGGGAGCCTTATGGCCATGCTCACCATGATGAAGGGGCTTCCCCTCAGCTACAACCGGGATATGCAGGAAGACAAGGAACCTCTATTTGACACAGTGGACACCCTTAAGAGATGTCTTGGGGTATATGAAAAACTCCTCCCGGGGTTGAAAGTGAACCGGAAGGCCATGAAGAAGGCAGCCTCAAGAGGCTTCTTGAATGCTACAGACATGGCGGACTATCTGGTGACCAAGGGCATGGGCTTTCGAGATGCACACCACTGCGTGGGGGAGGTCGTACGGTACGCCATGGATCGAAACAAAGAACTGCAAGAGCTTTCGCTGCGTGATCTGAAGAATTTTTCCCAAGCATTTGAAGAAGATATCTTTGAAATTCTGACATTACAACAGATGGTTAGCAGGCGTGTGTCTGCAGGCGGTACCGCTAAGGAGAACGTGGTTAAGGCGATCAATGAGGCACATGAAGCCCTTAAGCTTGAAGTGGTTGAAAGTGAATCTCGTAAAAGGAAAAAGAAGGCACCAAGATAGGTTACTTTTTCTGATTTGTACGGGGTTTCTGATTCTGTGCTTGGAATGCGGTAAAAAGGCCCCCCCTGTAGCACCCGAGACCACTGTTCCACCTGCGGTAAAAGACCTCAAGGCAGAAGTCATCGGAGATAAAGTGCGGTTGACCTGGTCAGTGCCGAAAAAGGGCGATAGGGTATTTGACGGGTTGGAACATTTTGGGATTTACAAGCACAAATCGCATATCTCAGTGGAAATGTGTCCAGGTTGTCCGATCCCGTTTGAACACTTCGTTGACATCAGACTCGATGACCGTGAGGCGGTGCAGGTGGAAGGAGATCGCATTATCTGGCATGATAACATAGAGACTAGCTATCACTATGCATACAAGGTCATAGTCCATCATAGAAGCGGTGGAGTCAGTGAGGATTCCAACGTTGTGCAAATAACAGCTAACCAGCAACCAGTAACGAGTAACCAGTAACCAGCAACCAGCAATATGCATCACTTTCACTACCGTGACAACCATATGTTTTGTGAAGATGTTCCTGTCTCCGAGATCGCGGAAAATGTGGGGACGCCTTTTTACCTATACAGCCATGCTACGCTCCGGCACCACTTCCTTACCTTTCAAAAAGCCTTTGATAGTGTGCCCCATCTGATCTGCTTTTCGGCCAAGTCCAATTCGAATTTGGCCGTGCTGAGACTCTTTGGCAGCCTTGGAGGTGGCCTGGACGTCGTGTCGGGTGGGGAGTTGTTTCGTGGGCTTCAAGCAGGCATCTCTCCGGACAGGATTGTCTATTCAGGCGTCGGAAAGCGTGAGGACGAGATAGAGTATGCCCTTCAATCGGGTATCATGATGTTTAATATTGAATCATTTCAAGAGCTGGAACAGATAAACCGTTGCGGTACCCGCCTGAAAAAAAAGGCGCCAATTGCTCTTCGTGTAAACCCAGACGTGGATCCCAAGACACATCCTTACATATCAACTGGCCTGAAGAAGGAGAAATTTGGGGTGGGCATGGAATCGGCTGCAGAGGTTTACAAGTCGGCCGCTGCCTTTGCGCATGTAGAAGTGATCGGTATCAGTTGCCACATAGGGTCTCAGGTCACAGAGGTTGCCCCCTTCGTGGATGCCCTACACCGGATCAAGGAGCTGATTACCGCCCTAGAGACCTTTGGCATCTCGATTTCCTATCTTGATATTGGAGGAGGGCTTGGGATCACATACGATCGAGAATCTCCTCCTCACCCGAATGAATATGGCAGGGCGATCTCAAAGGCCCTTGGCGACTCACCCTTCACACTCATCTTGGAACCAGGCCGGGTGATTGTGGGCAACGCCGGTATCCTCATAACTCGGGTGCTCTATACCAAGGATGGTGAGAGCAAGGATTTTGTGATTGTGGATGCGGCTATGAACGATCTTGTTCGCCCATCCCTTTACAATGCCTACCATGCTATCGAACCGGTGGTCAGAGATCAAAAGGAGAAGATCAGGGTGGACGTCGTCGGGCCCATTTGCGAGAGCGCGGACTTCTTGGCCAAGGATCGTCATATTCCGCGTGTGGGAGCAGGAGACTTGCTGGCAGTTATGAGTGCAGGGGCGTATGGTTTTACGATGTCTTCCAACTACAATTCAAGACCGCGGGTCCCAGAGGTCATGGTCAAGGAGGATAAATTCTATGTAGTCAGGGCGCGGGAGTCATATGAGGACTTGATTAAAGGAGAATCGATACCTCCGTTTCTGTGAAGAGAGGGTTGTTAGTCCTTGATGACGATTGAATATTGACGATTGAATATTGGACACTCCAAATGGCCATTCGTGATTCGCAATCCGCAATCCGCAATCCGCAATCCGTAATCCAAACAGGCATCCCCTTTTACAAGATGAGCGGCAGTGGAAACGATTTTATCCTGATAGACAACCGTGCAGGCATCGTTGACGAGGAAAAACTTGGTCATTTTGTAGCCTCAATATGCCGAAGGAAACTGTCGGTGGGGGCTGACGGGGTGATTCTCCTTGAAGCCTCGGAAATGGCAGATTTCAAATGGCGTTTCTTCAATGCAGACGGGGGAGAGGTCGAAATGTGTGGCAACGGGGGACGTTGTGCGGCAAGGCTTGCCTATCTGAAGGGTATCGCTGGCCCTCGGTTGAGCTTTGAAACTAAATCTGGAGTCATTCGGGCCGAGGTGACAAGTGGGCGTGTGAAGTTGGAGATGCCAGAACCTACTACGCCGGAGCTTGATTATCGCCTTAAGGTTGAAGAAGAGACTTTTTCAGTAAGTAGTATCACAGTGGGGGTGCCCCATGTGGTGATCTGGGTGACTGACCTGGAAACAAGTCCGGTTTTCAAGGTAGGCCAGGCGATAAGGTTTCATCAACGGTATTCCCCTGCCGGCACAAATGTCAACTTTGTGGAACAACTGGATGACGGCACGTTTGCTATTCGCACCTATGAGCGTGGTGTGGAGGAGGAGACCCTGGCCTGCGGGACGGGCTCGGTTGCAACTGCTCTAATTGCCGCCACAAAAGGGATGGCCGCATCTCCTACTGTGCTGCATACCCGTGGGGGGGAAGCGCTCAAGGTTTATTTTGAGAGATCCGGAGATGATTTTCAAAGTGTATTTCTTGAAGGAGACGCACGGGTTATTTATGAAGGCCGTCTTTGGAATGAGGCCATTTGAGAGTGATTCATTTGCGGAATTCGGAATTCGGAATCAAAATCCGAAATCCGCAATCCGAAATGGAATAACGGAGGGCCCTTTTGAGGATTGAAAAAGCTGAAAGACTAAAACGCCTTCCCCCTTATCTTTTCAAGGAGATCGATCGCCAGAAAGAACAGGTTCGGGCCAAGGGGGTTGACATTATTGATCTTGGGGTAGGGGATCCGGACCTTCCGACCCCGCCACATATAATCGAAGCCTTAAAAAGAGCAAGTTCAGATCCGGCCAATCATCGATATCCTTCCTATTCAGGGATGGCTGACTTTAATGCCGCAGTGGCAAGGTGGTATAAGGTGCGTTTTAATGTGGACCTGGATGCGAGCAGAGAGGTCGTGACCCTGATTGGATCCAAAGAAGGGATTGCCCACATCCCCTTGGCCTTTATAGACCCAGGGGATATTGCCCTTGTAGCCAGTCCAGGCTATCCTGTTTACCATATTGGCACCGGGTTTGCAGGAGGGGAATCGTATTTTATGGATCTTTTAAAAGAGAATAGCTTTTTGCCTGACCTTGGAGCCATTTCACCGGAAACGGCCCAAAAGGCAAAGATTATGTTCATAAACTATCCAAACAACCCTACGGGAGCAGTGGCTACCAAGGATTTCTTTGAGTCGGTGGTCGCTTTTGCCAGAGAATATAATGTCATAGTGTGTCACGATGCTGCCTATTCGGAGATGGCATTTGATGGTTATAGGCCGTTGAGTTTTCTTGAGGTAGAGGGGGCCGGATCTATGGGAATCGAGTTTCACTCCCTTTCCAAGACCTATAATATGACGGGTTGGCGCATTGGGTTTGCAGTTGGTTGGGCAGATGTAATCAGCGCTTTGGGTCAGGTGAAGAGTAACATCGATTCCGGTGCATTTCAGGCCGTTCAGATTGCAGGGATCACCGCTTTAGAAGGAGACCAGGCATGTGTGGAGGATATGAGGCAGACATATGCGGAGCGTCGAGATATCTTGGTGGCCGGTCTCCGCTCCACGGGTTTATCGGTAGAAAAGCCGCGTGCTACGTTCTATCTTTGGGTTGAGGTGCCCCAGGGGTACACCTCTGCAGGATTTGCCAGCCTGCTTTTAACAGAAGCTGGAATTGTCACTACACCAGGAAACGGATTTGGGGCGGCTGGTGAAGGGTATGTCCGGATGGCTCTGACGGTTGACCGCGAGCGAATCCGTGAAGCAGTGGAACGGATAAAAGGGATTGGATTATAGACATACGGCCTACATAGGGGTCGGATCGAATATCGGGCATAAGGCCGACAATTGTCGGAAGGGAATCGCAGCGATCAACAAGTGCGAAGGTTGCTTGGTGGATGCCCAATCCCCCTTGTATGAGACCGAACCGGTTTATTTGGAGCGCCAAGATTGGTTTGTGAATGGTGTAGCCAGGATTCGTACCGATCTTGAACCAGAAGCTCTTTTTGCACGGCTTAAGGAGATTGAGCATGCCATGGGGCGTCGGCCTGGAGAAGCCAGGTTCGGCCCCCGGATTCTGGACCTGGATATCCTGTTTTATGATGAGCGCGTTTTGCGCAAAGGATCGCTGGAGGTCCCTCACCCGAGGCTTCACGAAAGGCGGTTCGTCCTGGAGCCCCTTTGCAACGTCGCGCCGGAACTTGTGCATCCCGTATTTGGGCAAACTGTTCAATCACTTCTATCTGACTTGAAGGATGGGGGAAAGAAAGTTACGCTGTACAAATGCGATTATTAGTTCTTTGCTTGCTAGTTTATCTTGGCTATCGGATATTCAAGAAGTGGGCGCTTCCGGAGAAGTCTTCCAAGAAGACCCCAGAGCAGGAAGGATTGGCAATGGTCGATGACGTGATGGTCAAGGACCCTTTCTGTCAAGCTTACTTCCCCAAGAAAAATGGTGTCAAAAGTGTGATCAATGGAGAAACCCACTATTTTTGCAGCAGCATATGTCGGGACAAGTATCTTGAGACGATCAACGATTCTAAGCATGGAGTGACGGAGTGATGGAGTACTGGAGTACTGGGAAGCAAAAATGCTGTTTCTATAGACCCACCACTCCAGTACTCCATTGCTCCAATACTCCCTGGCCCAGACCTGGTTAATAGGCTATGTGCTCATATACATCAAATATGCGCCAGGGCAGGCCAATTGGGGCGAAGCCCCTAAGCTTGCTCCGATCCCTGACAATTCTGTTTTCGATGTGTGCCCTGGGCGTGACTCTGTTGATCTCCATACCTGTGCGGGCGGATATTTACCGATATGTTGACAGAGAAGGGGTCATCCATTTTTCAAATGTACCCACGATTCCAGGATATCGTATCTATATGCGCGAAGGCACCCTGCTTCCTGGGGCTGAGGTATCCAGCTGTTATGACATGTATATCGCAGAAGCGGCCCGGAAACACGGGGTATCATTTTCCCTGATCAAGGCAGTTATTAAGGCGGAGTCGGACTTCGATCCATATGCTGTTTCCAGATCGGGCGCGTGTGGATTAATGCAGATCATGCCGGAAACGGCAAGGGATCTGGGTATTATCGATCCGTTTGATCCCAGGGAAAACATCTTTGGGGGTGCACGTTATCTCAAGGAGCTACTGACACAATTTCAAGGAAGCTTGCCTCTCACCTTGGCAGCCTATAACGCAGGCCCAAAAAGAGTTCAGTCCCTCAAATGTGTGCCGCCTATTGAGGAAACACAGGGCTTCGTCCGCAGGGTCATGCGATATATTAACCACTACTAAGTTCCTCTGTGTGCCACTTTCAGATTAGTAATTTCAAACTTTTCGGATGAACAACTCTTGTAACCATACCAACCATCATGAAGGCTTTTGAACTATTCTCTGCAAGGTTTTGGAGTTTTCCCAACCACTTAACCCTCTACAGGATTGCGAGCATTCCTGTGCTCATCGTGCTCCTTTTGTTTTCAAACAAGGTATGTGCATTGCTGGCCGCTATTGTCTTTTCAGCTGCCTCCTTGACTGATCTGCTTGATGGCCTGTTTGCCCGGCGTCGAGGTCTTGAGTCAACCCTCGACAAGTTCTTGGACCCGTTGGCTGACAAATTGCTCATCTCAGCGGCTTTGATGATGCTGATTCCCCACGGGCGGGTACCAGCCTGGATAGCCTTTGTCATTATTGGGCGCGAAATAGCAATAACGGGGCTGCGTGCGATCTTGTCTGAAAAAGGTGTGGTAATGAGTGCTGCGGAACTGGGAAAGTACAAGACCGGCTTTCAGATAGCGGCTATCATCCCGCTTCTGATCCATTACACCTATTTCAATATCGATTTTCACGTGGTAGGCAGGGTGTTCCTATGGGTAGCGCTAATATTGACAGTATGGTCCGGGGCAAGGTATTTTATGAAGTTCTGGGATGTCATAAACAAATGAGGGGGGATTGTGTGATGCGGACCAAAGGGCTTGGTGAGAGGGCACCAAAGGAATTTTTTGTTGACAAAGAAGCAAAAGATCGTTACTCATCCTTTTTAGTGACGGGCGGGAATAACTCAGTGGTAGAGTGCAACCTTGCCAAGGTTGAAGTCGCGGGTTCAAATCCCGTTTCCCGCTCCAATCCTTAGGCAAAATGGCGGCATAGCCAAGTGGTAAGGCAGCGGTCTGCAAAACCGTTATACACCGGTTCAAATCCGGTTGCCGCCTCCAATCATTTCAAGGGGTTAGAGGCACCAAGATACTCTTCATTTTCTGGCTGAAGTAACAATGAAGTAGTATTACCCCTCAGAAGGCTTGGTGAGAAGCTCACCAAGCCTTTTTATTGCCTCTTGCGCGTCGTCCTTGTTCACGGAGTTGTACCTTTCAAACATGGGGTTTCCCTTTTTGGGACGGTAATCTCGACGGTCAATGCACGAATCCTATGTTGACCTATCAACAGGAAGCCAGTCCGTTTTGTCGATGCCCCTGCGGTTACGGCTGGTGGGGCTGAGGGGTAGGCTGAAGCTACCTTTAACTGGGCAGGCAGAGACTAATCTCACACCCCGGTGGAATGGAGAACACAAGTGCATTCCACCCCACTACGATAGACTCTACGGGACAGGCGCAGCAACCACAGACACACACAGACTATAATGGAAGCATGCCGGTTTTTCTTGATTATGGCTATAAAGATGGCTATAATATGCCAACTATGCGAAGGAGGTGAGCCGTATGAAAAGGCAGTTTTCCAT
>Ga0209427_10003250_pt1 | contig 19089 bp, 22 predicted proteins | sample DeeMarSWOR136_30_FD_187465 | JGI IMG/M metagenome (GOLD analysis project Ga0209427, IMG submission 187465) | Marine sediment microbial communities from White Oak River estuary, North Carolina - WOR-1-36_30 (SPAdes) (version 2) | ecosystem: Environmental > Aquatic > Marine > Intertidal zone >...
GGTGCGTTGTACTGCGGCGCGATAACAAGTTTGTACAAGCGTGAACCAGATGAAGAATGGGCTATCGCTATTCCAAGTAGGATTGCTGGCAGGGCGCTGGACGTTTCCAAAGAAGATGGGACAAGGGTTCACATAGCTGGACTGAACGCTTCTAGTAAGCCACTTGCTGTATTGGTTCCTTCAAGTATGGACGGGGTTGCGACTTTAGACGAAGGCACTTCTGGTTCGCCTATGGGAATCGTTTCAGAATGGGATGACCACGACGACGTTTACTTCTATGGCACGATAGATGGCGCTCCCATTCGTAGGAGTACAAGTGGTTCTGAATTTGCAAATGCAGGAAGCGAATTCTCTGGACAGATATGCAGGAATGTACTTGTGCATGAACAGGCTGCTGGTAGTCCAATGGCTTTGACTTCAGATGGCGAAGCGTGGGAAAGCGACGATAGGGCCATCAACTGGCACAAACAAGGGGATATTGGATTTGACCCATTAGGCGCTGATAGAGAACCACAAGCGGTTATCTGGTCAGGTCGCTTTGACATCAGCGGTTCAGCGATTATGAAGCGTTCACCAGATACGGGCGAAAACTTTGAAACAAGGGATGGCGGATTACCCGCTGGCAATTATGTTTCAGATGTGGCGATAGAACCATGAGAGACCAATACAATCCAGCGGTTATAATGGAACTGCTTAGGGCAATTGAGGCCAAGGGTAGGGTTACGCCCAAATGGTTAGGTGCCCCTGGTGGATTCCAAGAACAGATGTCTCCACCATACGTGGATTATGACACTTCTGGAAGTATTTTCTATGACACTTCTGGAAGTTCTATCGTTTCAAACCTCAACTTAATGAGATGGTGGTATTCGTCTGCCAAATGGTTCCAGGGCAGAGAAACAAACCCAACCTCTGCAAGCCTTTGGGTAGAACCTGGAATCTGCTATCCAGGGCTGTATGGCCCTCCAGACATATGGCCTGGGGGCACGTCTGGTTCATTTACGCCACCATCGGCTAACCCCCGTATAGATGTTTTGTACTACAACCCTTCTGATGATGCTTTACACATCCAGCAAGGCGCAGAGGCGGCTTCGCCCACACCAAGCTATCCAACTTCTGGTAGCCCGTTCCCGATATGCGAAGTGTATCTTAGAACGACGGGCGGTTCTATATTCAATAGGGACACAGCAGGCCAGCATTATATTTACCGTGACGTGAGACCTTTCTTGAATCTAGGCAGTAGCGGTAGCGGTGCTGGCACGGATGAACTGGTAAAAGTTTCCGCTAACGACACTACGGCTGACCATCTGATAAACAAGCTGGTTGCTGGAACTGGCCCTATATCTCTCACAGAAACCAACGATGGTGGAGATGAAGATGTCACTATAGATTGGGCTTGGGGCAATGTTGTTACAGTAATGAAATCAGGTGGTGATTATACTACAGTTACGTCAGCACTGGCAGCTATTACGGATGCGGCGGCAGACAATCGCTACACCATTTTAGTAGGCCCAGATGTTGGGCATGAAGTAGTAACCCTCAAAAGTTATGTTGACATCGTTGGTACAGGCACTTATTGTACTGGTGCTAATTCTACCCCAACAGCATTAGCCATTCAGGGTTCTCCAACTGATGTTTCCATCCATAATATGCTTTTAGCAGAAAATCTAATAGGTGAAACGGTTGACTTGGACGGCGGCAATGTGGATTTTTACAACTGCCGTATAATATGGGGTGCAACGTCGTTTGGAACAGATGATTGCGTTGATATAAGCAGTGGCACTCATCGTTTCTTTGATTGTGTCATTGAAGCCAGTGGTTATTCAACTACTGGCGGTGCAAATGCAGTAGTCTATGTTACTGGCGGCACGGTAGAATTCTACGGCGGGAAAATTGAAAATACTGCTGCCACTGCCGCATTTGACGGTATAAGCTGTAGCGGTGGAACAGTAAGGTTATTTGGTGGTGTACGTGTTGTTGCCACAACTGGACAAGCCATAGATAGTATAGGGGGCACTATTGAAGTCTATGCAGCCTCCTTTGACCCAACAGATATAACGGGTACTCTTACTGGCGCAGATAAGGACTTAGTAGTTGGTGAATTAAAGGTTATAAAGACCCCATCAGCAAGGGTCTATAATTCCGCAGATGAAACAATAACGACTTCTACTCCAACCGCAGTTACCTTTGATTCAGAGCGCTGGGATACAGATAGTATACACAGCGTTGCCGCTAATACCTCAAGACTAACATGCCAAACGGCAGGCGTCTATACCATTGAGGGTCACATTAGTTGGGCATCAAACGCAACGGGTATCCGCCAGCTTTTCATAAAGCTAAATAATTCAAACTACATAGCAGCACAATCAGACAATCCTGGCGTTGCTGCTACGTGGCCCATGACAGTCAGTACACAGTATCAATTGGCGGTTGGAGAATATGTAGAACTTATCGTCAACCATACAAAGGGTGATGATTTGGACATAAAAGTGACAGATTTATACAGTATAGAATTTGCCATGACGTTGGTTAGATAGAACTTGACAAATTCCACAGTTCATCGTATTATATAGTAGGGTGCCACATGACTGTCCGGCAAACTACTGAATTCCTACCATTATTCGTGGGCTTGTAACGGAACTATTTATGTTCCCACCAAAGGCGAAGAACCTAAAGAAGATTCTGGTTATTTCTGATACACAATCAGGTAGTAGGCTTTCCCCGATTGATCCAGCTTTCAGACTCCCAGATGGTGGGGGTTGGCGATTGAATAAGGGTCAGTTGTATCTTTGGGAAAAGTGGGAAAATATGCTTGACCTACTACCCAAGCAACTGGACGGCTTTGTTCACCTAGGTGAAATGGTGCAGGGGCCAGCATCACAAAAGGATTCGACAGCCGAGCTGTTGACAAATGATAAGGTGGAACAAGCTGCCATTGCAGAAAACCTTATTGGGCCGTTGGTTGATAGGGTAAAGCGCCATAGTTCAAACAAGGGCAAAGCATTCTGGGTCTGTCGAGCTTCTGGATGGCACGAAGGGCCTTACGGGAAAGAAGCCGATGTAGTGGCTAAAAACCTAGGAGCACAAAAATTCCCCAACGGGGAGCAGGCGGGTGATGTCCTTGACTTGCCTATTGGCCCATTTGTCCTGAATTTGGCACATCATCATCCTGTCTTTCTGCGATATAAGACCTCCGCACTAGAACGGGAACTACAATGGTTTAGTGAAGGTGAACCGCAGGTAGAACAAGAAAACGGTACACCGATTGAAGACTATGACTTGGTTGTACGGGGCCATGTACATCGTTATGACATGGTAGACACGGGCCTTGGCATGGCGCTTTCGTGTCCAGGTTGGCAATTAGCCACCCGCTATGTGAAAGTGAAGAGCATAGCACGGGCTTGGCCCCACATAGGATTTGTGGTCATCTATTTAGACCCAGAAACGAAAAGGAACGGTTGGAGAGGAATATGGCCCCAAGTGACACTGTATCCACACCCAAGAAGGAAAGCGGCAAGGCTGTAGACAAAAGACCACCCGACTTTTCGCTCGACGAATTGTTGGCACAACTTAGGCCAGAAGAATGCGAGGGTGGATATACTTATCGGGAACTTTGCGAACAGGCAGGGATTCCACAGAGTGCGTGTAATCTCCGCAAGGTAAGGCGAAGGGTCAATGACCGTTTAGCGTATGGTTTATGGGAAAAGATTGGCTGGAAAACCCATTGGTCTAACCTTCTGAAAAAGTCTGTCACGGCAGAGGCTTTCAGACCGAAAAAAGATGAGTTGTAAAAATGAACTTTCCACGACCGAAAAACGATAATGGCTTGGGAATGTGCTGCACCCAAAATGCTGGTGATGATGTCTATGAAATGGATTGGATGTATAACTTCATTTCTGCGATGCAGGACAAGCGGTTCAAATGGCTAAAGCTCATCACCACCATTGACCCTGCCAATAAGCGTAGGTTCTTGGCACGGTTCGCCAAGGACAGAGACATTATGCCCATTTGCAGACCTTATAGGGAAAGACCACACCCCCGAATGGGCTTGTTTCCAGACTTCGTTAGGGCTTGGCTAGACCAAGGATGTGTATACTTTGAAGTCGGTAATGAACCCAATCTTATTTCTGAATCAGCCAAAGAAGACTATCGAGACTATAACTACAACGGCAAGACTGGTGTGCCTGCCTATGCAGAACTTCTCTTAGACCAATTCCTTCGGGAAGGGGGTATGATTAAGTCTTTGGGGGGAATCCCATTGTTCCCGTCCATGTCGCCTACGGCCCCTGGAGGCGGTGACTACCAGACAAATCCCACAAGCCACATCTTTCACCACACACTCTATATCTTGGTTCTTGAAGCTGCAAAGGCAAGAAACGTTCTACACGAAGCCTTCGATGATGTTGGCGTGGCTGTTCATAACAGGCCGTGCAATACAGATATAGATTCAACTGGTAGATGTGCCTTTGGAGATTATATCTGGATACATAATAAGTTCCTAGAATATGGCCTAGACCTACCCTTGTTTGGAACCGAATCTGGCTATGAAGGGGGTATGGTTACAGATTACCTAAGAGACTTCCAGAACAACCTCTATCCAGCGCCAGAAACTTGTTTGCAGTGGCACCGAACGCTAAACCACGAAATATTCAACCGCATGAATCCCAACCATCCCAAAGCGTGGTGCGATTATCTAATCTGCCAGTGCATGTGGTTAGCCGCTGATGGTTCGTGGTTTGGTGCGGGATGGGCTTCAAACGGTTGGGCCAACGGTGGCGAAAGTTATGCTTGGAAACACATGAAAGACATAGTACCGTTTACTAGGTGGGAAGGCACACCGCCAGTAGAACCATCACCCCCGCCACCACAACCACCACCAACACCAACAGGAGATGACGAAATGGAATTTATAGGATTTAACCTTGAAGGGGGCGAAGCATTCAAGAACGAAATAGTGATATCCCCCCCACCTAACCGAAACAGTCCTTATCTGGCAATTCGGGCAATCGAAATTCAGCCTAAAACCGATAAGATGGATGCTTTCGCTGTGGCGAAGCCTGGTACAGCCTTCAAGATGAAACTGTATTGGGTAGGCGGAGAAAGCCCTTGGGCAGAACCAAAGGCAGACATCTATGCGCCAGTGGGTGCCAAGGAATGGGCAGCCAGCTACCCCTTCGGACAAGGCGTGTGGGGCAATTATGGCATACAACTTAACGTAAACGCTGAAAGCGTGTGGGGAATCGGACAATACCAAGTTGAAGACGGGGTTCTTGTTAAAAAGACAGCACACCATCCCGTTCTAGTTTACTATGAGGCGATAGACCCGTCAACACCAGAACCTACTCCGTCACCAGAACCCACCCCATCGCCCGAACCAGAAAAGCCCTATAAGCTGGTGTATCGGCTTGAACAAGCACCGCACGGTTTCCAAGACTTACGCACGGAAATAGAAGCTATCAGCAATATGACCAAGTTGCAAGCCGAACAACGTCAGTTTGGCGATTTGGGCATGGTCATTCTGCACCATAGCGCAAGAGATTTACCCAGTACACCGATAGACGTTGCCAAGTATCATATCAAGCCAGTTGACCAAGGCGGAAGGGGATACCCCACGATAGCCTACCACTTCTGCATTGACCAGGCTGGTAAACTCTACTGGACGGCAAAACTGATTTGGTCAACTTACCATGCAGTAGGCAGGCATAAGGATGCCGTTGGTATCTGCCTCTTTGGGGATTTCACGAATAAGGTGCCAACACAACCAGCCATAGAAACGGCAAGGTGGCTTGAGATGGCTTTGTGTGAATTTTGGGGTCAGGGTTGGGGTAAGTTTCGACTCATGCCCGTCATGCCACACTTCATGGTGGTAAACAACGCAACGGTTTGTCCTGGCAGGGCGTGGAAACATTTCATTTGGGGCGACGACGCTAACCCTGCTGTTTGGCCTAACCTTCGGGGGTCTCTTTGACGTGCGGCTAGTGACGGACTGGATGTGGGAAGACCAAGCCCACGAAACGCAGTGGATGCTTGACGGGCATGGATTGGACTTAACACTTGAAGAAAAACCCTAAGAATACACTTTGTCCAGAATGTCAAGTGCATCGGCCACCAATCTATTGTGAAATTGTGGCAAGTATTCTAGGGTGATGTTGCCTTGAAAGTCAGTTTTGACAAGGTGGCGGATTATCTTGTCATAGTCTACAACGCCTTCTTCAAGAGGAAGGTGTTGCCCCCCTGAACCCCCAGGCTTCCAGTTGGAAAAGTGAAACCCCCTTATGAAGTCATAGTGAGTGTCAATGTCTTCTAGGGCTTTCTCCGTAGATGGTCTCATGTGGCATATATCATAACAGATATAACTTCGTCCATGCTCTCCACAAAAAGCCACGAGTTTATTCCAGGCTGGCAAAGACCTTCTTTTCCCTGCAAACGTTTCCCAATGTATGTCGCAGTCATAGCTTTCTAGGGCAGGCAAAACAATCTGGTCATACCTTTCCCCGAAGTCCTTTACAGATTCGTTGCTAGGGTGAACAATGATACTCCGACAACCTACAGCCCTGGCGATTTGGATGGTCTTCATCAGAATCCACATGAACAGCTTAATGTCAGACAATCCGCACGAAGCCATGTGCGTGGTCGGAACTTGTAGGCCCAAATCCTTAATGGGTAGAACTACGTCATCAAGTTCGGTTTTCCCCAAGAACAATTCTCGATCATAAAAAGCCAGTTCGATGCTCCCTACAGGAACGACCCTTCGTAGTGCTTCCCCCCAATCGTATTCGCTTGAATATTGCGCCCTTATTGAGATTTCCATAAGGCGACTGACGAGATTCGAACTTGCTTTTCTTGCTTCACAGGCAAGCGTCTTAACCAATTAGACCACAGCCGCCGCATGGGGCATAACAGAATCGAACTGTCGTCTGTGGATTGAAAGCCCACTGTCCTAGCCACTAGACCAATACCCCTACGGAAAAGGCAGGATTTGAACCTGCGGGGCTTTTACACCCAAGCGATTAGCAGTCGCCCGCCTTACCTGACTAGGCTACTTTTCCTTACGGAAGGTGAGAGAATCGAACTCCCAAGGCTTTTACACCCTACGGTTTTCAAGACCGCTTGACACGCCAATGTCAGACCTTCCTTACGGGAATGACGGGATTTGAACCCGTAACCTCTTGATTGACAATCAAGTGTGCTTCCAGATTGCACCACATCCCCAAAAGAAATGCCAGCGTTTATAGCCTGCTGGCAAGGCTGGGGCTAGACGGGACTATCCCGTTCGCCTCCACCACCTTGTTGGTTTAGAGCGGGTCGGCTTTGCGCCAGCCTATTACTTTTTTACGCCCTTTGGCCCAACAAGGAAGGCCAATCATCGGAGTTTCTCCGACATTTTGCATGGCTAGAAAAAAGCCATAGGGCTTAGTCCAGTCACGCAATTTTATTATACTCTATCCAAACACGAATGTCAAATTCCCAACAGCTTGCCAAGGTCTACTTTGCTTGCATCTATCAAGACATGGCTTGTATCATCCCGATACCACGAACCAAGTTGCCACCAACCACCCCCTGGAATGCCCACAATCAGATATGGGTCACGCCGCCATCTTGGAACGCCAATCTTGAATTGGGCAACGGGAATCATTTTCTCAACCAAGGCCATCAGGTTGAGCATATGGGTTGGAATCACCCTTTCATAATCTTCCACATTGACCATTGTTTCGTATGGTTTGCTCAAAACCAAACCGTTCCCTTCAAGGGCATCGTGGATGCTTGTGGCAACGCTCTTCTTGGCAAGCCTTTTTAGGTTCGCAAAGTATAGGTTGACTTGGCTTGGTAAGCCCAACTCACGGGATTGAATCAACCCTTGGGCAAGGTTCACGGCCTTGTCCCTAGTCTTTTCATTTGCCCAAGGTAGCGATTCAATCTCTTGAAGGGCTATCTTGTCTGGTGTCCAAGCATCATAAGGTACAAGCTCTAAGCTCATTCTGATCTTCCCTTCCGATATTTTATGAATTCGCAAATGCTTCAGCAAACTTGTCTAAGTCTATACCTTCATCAATGAGTTTCTTCAACCAGATTTCGTAGTTTGGTTTTATTTCGTCGAATTCTCGCCAGCCATCTTCTTCACCCGCCATTTCATACTGAAAATAAGTACCCAACATTTCATGGGTAAAACATTCACCTAATGCCTTTCCATAAGCTATCGGTGGCTTTGTCCTAGAACAATCGGGCCGAACACACCGACCGTCCCACTTGCCCCAATCATCGTCAGATTCTTTGACTACTGGAAAGCCAAAATCCTTTTTCATCCATAACCTCCCTATACACAGATTATCTATGTCAAACGCACCTACATAAGCCTTCTGTTAAGGAACAGGCTGGGTTCCCCATTACGCCCCGCTAAGGGCCAACCAGCTACCTGACCGCAGTATGTTTGGCAGTGTCCATAATGCAGTGACTCATCCCCCGATGCTGCCTCATCGCTGTTCCTCAACTGCTTATGGTCTTTGGTGCGTTTTATCTTCCTAAAAGCATTTGGATGGCGTGGTATTCTGGATTGAACAGTAGGGTGAAGCCATAAAGCAAAAAAGGCACACAGAACCCTGCCACGCCTGCAATTATGACAGAAATGATTATGCCAATAAGTTGGCGCTCACCAGCACCGTAACTTCTATCAGATTCTTTCACCTTCTTATACTGTTTGCAACACCATATCAATCCAATAGTCGAACCTATTACGGCCAGTAAGCACAGGATGCCGAATATTCCCTGCGCCCAAGCCTCTATATACACCTGTCTCACATATATTGACCATACATGCGTTCCAATAGGCCCTAGCTTTTCTACAAGCATGTCTAGGATTTGTTCTACTTCTTGCGGTGTCATCTAGCCCTCCTTGTACAAACCTGCACTTTACATAACTACTTCTTGGCTTCCTTCAAGGCATCATATAGTTGCCTGAGTAGCCAAAACACGTTCCATAAGGCATCCCAGTTCTTGATTTGCTTTTCTTCAAAGCCTTCTGTTTCATCCCGCCCGATTCTCAGGATATAACCGTCGTCAACATCGTACCCAGCCTCTATCAATAGCTGGCGGTAAGCAGCCGCTTGATACAGATGTTCAGGATAGATATCCTTGCCTGTTTTGAAATCAATCAAGGCTGATATGCTGTCCCTCCCACCAAAATAGTCTATCGTGCCACCGTATCTGTACGTTTCGCTGACCATCGGTTCTTCTAAAAGAATCGGTTCTAGCTTGTGCTGTTTTCTGTAGTCATGCCACTTAACTAGAGCTTTTTTGGCCTTATCAACTTCATTGGGGGAATAATCAGCCAAGTCTGCTTCTTGTCCAGCTAATTCGCACTCTACCATGTAGTGCGCCAGCGTCCCTACATTTGCCGCTGCATCCCTGTATTTGGTGCTGTCTATTCCCTGAAGGCCCATCTTATTGGCCCACTTAACCAATGCGGGTTTATTCAGTTGACCCGTTATGGTGGTCGTGCCTGGAACCCTAGTGCCGTCACGAAGCGTGTACCGAATATGGGCCTTGGCCTTTTTGAACTCCATTAACCAAGCCTTTCTGGAACTGACGAAAGTGACGCCAGCCCTTTGTCTATCTAGCCACCAACATTTACAGGGTAGTTATCTACGTCCGCCCCTGATAAGCAGTCGTGTGTGGGCAAAAGTGCCACCCGCAAATGCCAAAAGCCCCGCTACCAAGGCCGCATAGATTGCGTATCGCGTTAATTCAACGCCACACATACCAACCCTACCCAACAGGCTCAGGACTGGCAGAATTAGACACAAACCAAGCATGATGCCCCTTCTGTGCCATTGTAATAGTGATGCCCACCAATCCTTGAAGGTTGGAATGTTTTCCACAAGCCAACTGATAACTGCACCCGCAACGAGTGCAACCCCTGCGCTTGTTCCTAACCATTCCAAAACAGCGCATGGGTCATCCAGTGGGGGTAGTCCCTGAAAGGCCATCAGCGACAGCCCTACAAGAACAACAACTCCCGTCATAAAGATTCGCTTTTTCATCGACTTCTCCTTTTTTCTAATATTAGTGCGCGATGTCAGGACTATTTCTAATTTCATTCGATAAACTCCACGTCCAGCGCATCCATTACTCGCTGGATTTCGTTTATGATTGTCACCCTGTCCGATCCTGCAAACAACAGACCAACAGGATTGCCCTCCATGTCCAAAACAAGGCTACCACTATCGCCCCCAGCGCTCATGGGGCCAGCCACAATCTGGTGTTCAAAGGATGCCATGCCAACGCCATAGTTTACCTGCGTGGTCGCTTCTATGGCAATAATTGCATCCTTTGTGTAATGGGTCGTTCTGCCAAACTTCTGCACTTCCATGCCCACTTCGCCAACTACTGGCACTTTGGGCTTGCCTATAACCAGTATTTCGTTTAACAAGTCTTGTTCGCTGAACGGGATTGCCAGCGCACAATCTACCGTGTTCAGGGCCAGCGGGGAAGCGGTTTCTGGTACTATCCTTGTGCTTCTACCAAATAGCCCTAACAGCCCATTAACCACCATACAGAAAGCAGATACAATCGGGCAAGGGATTGATGTCATCGCTATCGGCACGAACCTTTCCAGTTCCGCAAGGCTGTCATCGCTACCGCCACCGTCGGCCACCCCTGGTTGCAAGATAGGGTCGCCAGCACTTGCATCATTACTGTTTGCCAATACGTGATTATTGGACAGAATCCCTATCCGACGTGTGCTGCGGTCAATCACCGCTGACCCAAGCGTTCCTGCCGTGACTCTATAATGGCCGATAGATATTCCCCCAAACGCAGGACGGTATTTGAAGGTTGGGTCTTGCCAGGCCACGATTTCGCCCGTTTCAATCACGTCCGTCGGTGTTGTGCCGACCATCCTTGGAACGACTTCATTAGTCTTTAACTGTTCTAAGGGTTTCTTCTTCTTGACGAAGACTATAACCGCATCCTCCTTGGTTTGCTTGCCACCAACTACCTTCTTACCCACGCCCACACCAACCACGTTCGGGAGCTTGGACAGATGGGCTTTATGAATCTGTAAAGCTGTGCGTGCGGGCTTGCCGATTTTCATTACCGTTCTCCTTACGCAAATCTAGTACCGAATTTTCTTTCCAAATAGTTCCTAGCACCATTGGATATGGCTTCTTTGCAGAAGAATTCATATGTTGTACCTAAATCCTCATCAACGATAATAATGGCCGTGAACCCGTCTGTCTCTTTGAGCCTTGCGTACACTTGGTCTTGGCCCATCGTTTCGCTAACGTATTTTCTGCCCTCACCCCTTGGTAGACCAATGGCGGTTTCAACCATCTGCGAAAGAGCTTCGTCGTCTTCCAGTTCTTCTGGCTTCTGGACACCGTTTGCCAATTTCAGCAAACCCCCACCCCTTTGCCATTCGGCAAAGCGTATTAACGCTTCTTGGGCTACCGTGGGCGATTTCAAGGCTTCCAATATCTGTTCGTCCGTCCAGCCTATGTCCTTTAGCCGCCTGACCATCCTTACCCTGTCAAACATCAATGTTCTGCTGGCATCTTTGACATCGTGAGAAAAGTCTTCCAGAAATTCTTCCCATGTTTCGTATTCGGCCAGATAACTCTTTTCTGCTGATATTTCATAAAGAGTCAACCAGCCTTCAGCCAGCATTTCCACGCCTTTGTTCAAACATTCCTTGGCGTGTTCTTTTTGTTCCCTAAAGCGTGTTATCAACTGTTCGTCAACAGTGATTAGGTCATTCATTTAGATTTATCCCGCCCATTCCATCTGTTCTGAATACTTGCTCACTTCATAGCCACCTTGTATGTCTGGATATTCCCCCTGAAATTCCTCTATGGCCTCATCAAGCGTCTTGTAGGGGCCGCTTATCGGTTCATAGGGATTAGCCCAGCTAATGTACCATTCTCCACATTCATTGCTGAAGATAAGTGCCTTAACTACCTTGCCCTTCATCCAATATCTCTTTCAGTCTAGTGTCAAATGCCTTGCTCATAGCCTCTATGGTTTCGCCTTCTTCTAGCTTGGTTAAGAACTGTTTGATTGCTTCTTCTATCTCGCCCTTAACAGGCATATTGGGCGGGATTACTTGAACCACATGCGTAGTGTACCATGTGCCAAAGTCCCAATCTTCAAAGGAATTGCCCCAATCCATCACGTCTTGTGATAGGCTGTAGGGTTCGTAGTCTTCGTTTTCGTCTTCTTCGGGTTGCTCCTTTTGGGCAACCAGTTCCTTAAGGTGCTTACCGAATTCTTCCGCTTGCTCAAAGTTCAAGTCGGCAATTCTTTCCACGCCATAGTGCTTTTTCAAATGGTTGACAAGATGCGTTTGCACCATGCCTGATTCTTTCTGTAACCTGACCAATCGTTCAAACCACTTCTGAACTATCTTATCGGTTTTGTTGTAACGCTTGCCGTCCACTACGATGTAATCACCTTCTTCGCTTTTAACTTCCGTTAGGCCAGCAAGGAATTCGGCAAATCGCTGTTGCCATTCCTTGTTGTCCATGTTTTCAGCAGCCCACGTTACATATTGTGGGTCTTCGTTGTGAATTTGTTCGATTGTCTTCCCTTTGTGCTTGCCAAAGGGCATGTTGTTTGTGGTGGCCTTTGGTGCTGGCGTTCTGGCTTCTAGCGGTTCTTCCATGTCTTCAACATCTTGGGTGAAGAAACCAGATGCCCTTGTAGCAAGTAATGTGGCTCCAACTAACGCTCTCTTTTGGCCCATTTTCTGTAAAGTGTTCACAAGCGTATAAGGATCGGGGTTTTCTATCTTCTGAGCCTCTTGCTTTTCAATACTTTCATCGCCATCTTCAAACTTAGTGCCGCAACCGCCCCTCTTTGCCCAACAGACCCAACCGCCACCATATTCTTCCTTGCCCTTAATGACCGTTGGTTGACCGCATTGTGGACACATTCTGTCTAGGTAACGCCAGCGGTAGCGGTCTTCCTTGCTGTTGGCCGAACCAGTACAATCGGCCTCCATTTGCCCTGTGCGCTTGTTGTAGATGATGCACTTGTAGCAGTAATAGAAAAAGCCCTGTTCCCAATCTTCGATGGTTCTCACTTCCTCAAAGCGAGGGGCAAAGCCAAAGATGTTGCACAGCTTTTCTGCACCTGGCTTGAACAAGGTAGGCTTCTCTATCCCTGGAACAGTGCCAAAGTCTTCGCCTTCTTCCATCTGGCTTTTGACAAACTCTTTGAACTGCTTGTACCGTTCTGCCGCTTCACTCAGCTTGATAGCGAAAGAAGGCACATAATCCGCTATGTGGCTTACAGGAACGGTTGTGATGTCTGTCACCTTACCTTCAACGATATTATCCTCTTGCTGTTCTTCAACCTGTTTAGTCACTCAAGCCTCCTGCTTATATTACGATGAACACTTGCTTTTGTCAAGTTGTATCTAAGACCTCCCCATCCCCGCTAATACATAGTGGGCAAGCCAATCAGCCACGTTTTCAAGGTTATCGCCACCCCGCATGGCGCTTTCGGTTCTTATGTCTTCAATGGAAACAGACAACATATATGCCTGCCTAGCGTAATAGATACATATGCGGTCTATTTCAGGCAGTTCTAAACGACCGTGTTCCTTGCCCAACATCGCTAATAAGTAATATCCTATCAACTGATGATAATATTCAGGCTTTAAGGATAAATACTTAGTCGTTTTGATTTCTATGAGTGCGTTGTCAATCAACAAATCTGCGTCTGCGCCACCTACAATCTCGGAAGCTACGCCGAATGTGGGATTCAAGTAACAATGGTTAAATGCCACAAACTTAGCTGGCACTACGATTGCAATAAGGTTGCGTAAATCTTGCACATCCCTTTCGTCTACCTTGCCAAAATCTTGCGTTATCCTATGCCCCCGATAGATGCCATCTAAGTACGCTAAGTGCAAGCATGACCTGATAACTTCGTCGGAAAGAACCCCTTCATCTAAGTATCTACCGTGATGCAACAAAGCACCCACCAGCATATGGCGGGCCTTTTTAACCAAATCAATGCGGCCCTGCACATCCAATTGGTCAAGGCTTGGAATGTACTTGGGGGCTAGTTCAGCAACCCATCTTCTATTTATACACCTACCGCCGTTAAGAAGCTCTAAGAAAAATCTCAGAAGGTAATCAAAGGCAGTTCCGACTAAACCATAGTTCTTTGACAGCGGCGTGGCTATCACAGGGCCTTCTAAGCTAACGGAAGGCACAGGAAATTCTTGTGCGAATCTCTGCGCCACGTCCTTTTCTTTCAATAGTGTAGTTAAACTCATTCCCCCAAAACCTATGGTCGCCCACGTCACCTAGAATTGTGTACCCATTAGATGCTGGATTGTTCCCATCATATTTCAACCAAAACAGTGGGTTGTCGTAGCCGAGAACACCTTCATATCGTTCTGGAATCGGATAAGTGCTGTAGTAAACCTGCTCTATTAAAGACCATGTATCAGACCACCATTCTTCGTCTACTTCAAAGGGCAAACAAGACGGGTCAGGCCAACTTTCGTGCAAGGTACAGTTGAACCAAGCCAACTTTACCTGTCGTGCGGGAATCCTGTTCCACAATTTGACTTCCCAACACCTATACTGATGTGGCTGAAACAACACCGTTTCGATGGGGCATTGACAGATTTCTTGTCTTGCTAATGCGGTTTTGGCTATCAGGGCTTTGCCCAAATCTGGTTGGCTGTAGCCCTCAAACAAGACAGTCAAAACCAATAGGGCGATTTGTGCTTGGTTCATTTTGTTCGGTACGATAGCTCTGTTCGGTGCACCCCGAACATTATAAGCCTATTTGTTCCAGCCAGTCTTGTGGCAGAAGAAATGCATATTCAGCCTCGTAGTCTTTGGGGATATACCAATGCGTCTCAAGAAGCCTTGGTGGTAAGCCAGGAAACTCGTTGTGGCACCGCCTTTCAGTTATTACAAAAAGTGGTTCGTTGTTGAAGTAGATAGATACATCATCACAAGCGATTTCTTTCGTCTCAATGAATCCAGTCTCCCCACAGTAACCGAAGGTATAGATTGCATCTTCTTGAAAACTACCAAAAAGTAGGAAGAACTTCCCTGTTGTCCTTGTGTCTTTTTCCAGTGACAATAAATTATACTCAGAAACCCTGTCTTCGCATACAGTTATTTCCACCACACCACTCCAAAGAGCAGACATGGTCAGATAAAGCACAACAGCTAACCCTACTATGCCTACAATTTTTGGAATGCTCATATTACCTCCCTGATTGTGATGACCACCCAGCACCTAAGCCGATTCGTGTTTGGTGCATAGTTAGTTGGCCTTAATCTCGTCCCACAACACATCTCTTATCTGTTCCACCCTTTCCCAATCCTGTTTAGCCAGTTGTTCATCAGTGCTTAGACAAGCCCTAGGTATCAGGATAAATAAGCGATATGCGGTTTTGAGAAGTTCCCGTAAGCGGTCAATTTCTTCTGTATATCGGCTACCATCTTTGGGTACGGTTTCTATTTCCTTAATGATGTCGCTAAAACATTCGTTCTTAACTAGAAGGTCTTCGGCTTCATGGCCCTTCCAGCAAAGCTCGGCTATCTTCCTTAAAACGACCATCATAGCACCAGCTTGGTTGTAGGTTCGTTCTAGTTCTTGTTCTATCTGTTGCATTTCTTCCGCCCATTCGGGCAGGATGGGTTTGGTTTTCATCGCAGCATTATCTCATTCGGTAGCGTCATGTCATCAGGGATTATCTTGATGCCAGCTATAACCCCATCAAGTTCATGTGCAGGATTGACCAGACATTCTTTCGGCCACGCCCTTCTTTTCTCTTGGTATAACCTAGCCGTAGCCTTAATGAAATCCGTAAAGGGTAGGTTGTCTATGTTCTGGTAGAGAACGTAGTGGGTCATTAGAAATCCTTGTACTTCAACTTCCACATCACCCGCCTACCCCGCCTGTCAAACAACAACGGGTCTGTGTGGGCCACGATGCCTTCTGCCTGAACGTCTGTCTTTCCACATTCTTCTAAGGCCACTATACTGCCTGGTTCATTTTGTCCACGCTGTTCTGAAAAGAAGAGAGAATTGAGTTCACCAATAGAATGGGGCAACCAGTCTACTATCGAAGTCAAGAAAGGCACGGTCTTGATATTTAGCTTCTTCGCAACGTCTTCAACGCTTTCCCAATTCAACCACCAATCACCTACACGAACGTCAAACAGCCTGAAAGATACGCCCTTGCGGTAGTTGCCGCCGCCCTTTTGTATCCTTTCGCCATACCCTTCCCCATAACAAACCACGGAAGGCCAAAGGCCAATATCGTCCTGTTCAAACGCATTCTGGACAAGTTCTTCTGGAAACATTTCTTGCAACTTTGTCAATAAGAACGGTGGCATCTGCGCCCTGTCTGTTCGCCCTTCAAAGTGAACCCTGCCATCAGGCTCCAACATAACACGTACATTTGTCCCGTCTATCTTCTCCGTAAGAATCCACTGGTTGATTAACAGAAATTCAGGGCATCGGATTTCGCCAGTGACCTTGAACGTTTTCTTGTCCCTGTTGTACAGCGTTTCAATTTTGGGATATTTAGTCATTTCTAATCCTTTCAAGCCCCTTTAGCCATTCATCGAAGCCTGGTATTTCTTTGCCTTCTAACACAGCTTCCCTATGCACGGCTAGATAAACTTCGCCAGGGTCTACGCTACCCGTTTCTAACGACGTTAGTTTGCCGTCTACTAAAGTCCAGTTCTGCACTTGACATAATCTGGCGTGTCTTTTACGCAGTTTCGGCAACCACACTGGCGGATACCTTATTGGCTGGAACTTGACATAATCTGGTTCTTTTTGGTCTTGAAGTAGTGGTTGCACTTCCAAGTGCGTTATCCGCCTTTTCAGGTCTTTAAGTTCCATGTGGGTTTGTTTCGCCCAACCCCTTAGCTTGGACTCGTCAATCTGTTTCATAGAATAGGTAGTACCTTGGGTCATGCTTAATGATTGCTTTATCGGTGTCGCCCGTTATTCTGTCCAGCTTCTTGCGTAGCAGAGCTTCATTCACGCCGTTTCTGACCATCAAAAAGGCAAAATCAGCCGCATGTGCTATGCCACCAGAACCTCTCGTTTTCATCTGTTTTAAGTCTTTGTTCTTGATAAGTTCGTCTGCTTGCTGATCGGAAAGCTGGCTAAATGTCCAAAGGGGCACTTCGTGCTTTACCGCTGCTGCTTTCAGCGCATACGCTTGTTGTTCCAAGCTATATGCCCAGTTGTTCATTCTGTTGTTGCCCGCCACAATCCCTATATGGTCTACAAGCACTAGCGAAATTGTGTCAAAGTCGGTGAAGTGCCACTTAATGCGTTCGGAAATCTGTTCTGGTGTCTGGAATGTTGGGGGATAGATTCGTAAATGTTTGTCCGTTTCTTCCAGGGCGTGTCGCCACCGCTCCTCGCTTTCTGGATTCTTCGGCTGCTTCTTGACCGCTTCTACCCACCCTATTTCAGCCATCGCACAGAGCACCCGACAAAGGAAGTAAAACACGGACATCTCTAAAGAAAAGACCACAACGTTATTCCCCATGCCCACCTGATAGGCCGTAAGCGTTGCCGCCATTGAGGTCTTTCCATGTTTAGTGGGCGTAGAACACACGTAAAATTCCCCTGGCCGAAAGCCACCAATCAGCATTTTGGTCAAAGAAGGCAAACCAGTTTCAATCCCATCGGCCACCATTGATGTATTGGCATAAATCACGCCTGGTCTTGGGTCTAAGCCTATGGTGTCTTGTCCTATCCCACTAATCATATTGCTCAACGTCGGCAAGAATTGCGTTACCCTTGTCGGGTCTTGCTTCCACCATTCTTTGTACTTGCCAAAGGCATAGTCAACAGAACGGTTGATTTGAAAGGCGTGTAATGACGGCAGCATGTCTTCCCAACATAGTTCGCTTGATGATTGCGCCTTGTCCCAAATCGGTTTGATTCTCGACCACAAACCACCCAATTCGCTTTGCAAGCGTAGTTCATCTATTTCCCTATCTTGCAGGTGAAGTCTCATAACGGCTTCCCACGCCGCTTTGTAAGGCACAACCCCGAAACTCATTATCCCAATGCCCTTTTCAAGCATCGTCCTTACATTTTCGGGATTCTTGAACACGGCCAACAGGATTGCTTGTTCGGCGGCTACGTCATTTTCTTCGGTCACAGGCTTCTTTCCATTTCTGAAGAGCCTGCATAGCTAAATCTTCGCCAACTATGTCAACCAATTCTGCAAAGCTCATCCTTTCACAGTTATAAGGTTCTTCCATCGTAGACCACAAGAACACCCCGTTCCACGTAGACCGTTCTAGCGCCCTTTTCCCATACTTCTTGACCCATTCGGCGTATTCTGCGAATTCATAGGACTGGGGCGGTTCTGGTGGCTCTAAGAGCGCATCTATGAAGATTCTCTTGTCTGGAGTTTTCCAAAACAATATTCCAAGGGTATCAATGGAACGTCCCTGATAATGCCATTCTTCAAAGGGCTTATAATGGGTAACGACGGTTGTGCCATCACGAAGGGCAAACAGGGCTTCTTTGACTTCTTCAATCGTATAGGGCTGGACTTTAGGAAACCCCCTTTTCTGCATGGGGTTGAGCAACTGCTTGGCTTCCTTCAATTCCCGCCCGTCAGCCCGATGGTCAAAAGACCTATTCAAAAATGTCCTAACGAACCAAAATGCTAGTTCGGCTACTTCGTTAATTACCACCTTGTGGCCTTTCCATCAATTCAAGTTCAATGATTGCATCCTTCAACGCACGTTCTGCATCAGATAATTCCATCGTCGCATCAACCACCCTCGAATGTCGCCATCCTGCCATCTGAGACCTTACGTTTTCGACTTCTTCCAGTAACCCCTTCAAATGAGCCAGCCATTCTTCAATTTCTTTCATGGCAACCTTTGTCACTCATTCGGCCTTCGTTGTCACGGTGACGGTGACTAATGCGCCATGTTCCAACCCAGCTTGTCGGGCCTGCGTTCCAAATGCTAGATCGCAAACACCACCGTCCTCACCTTCAATGTCTATGGTAGTCAATATACCACCAGGAAAAAGCAGCCTGCCCTCTCCCCGCCACAGCACCGTTGGGCTGGCG